>OQVL01001921.1_pt1 | contig 12643 bp, 13 predicted proteins | sample 1691501 | NCBI WGS metagenome assembly OQVL01 (sample SAMN03418253, study PRJEB22391) | human gut metagenome | biome: human-gut; feature: organic feature; material: feces | host: Homo sapiens | place: Tanzania | collected 2013-01
TGTTTTTTTTGTTAAAAGGCGCAATAACTACTACTGCAAAAATCGTAGGAGGCGGGCTTGTCGTTGCGTTTGTCAAACTGGCGGCTGCTGCAAAAGCCTCCGTGACTGCTATGCGAGGAGCGTGGGTGGCTGCGAAAGCTTACTCGTTGACGGCTCAGTTTATGGTCGGTATATTCGCAATCTTACCGGGCAGGGTGCTTGCATTTACAAAGGCGTTGACCTTGCAAAAGGTTGCGACCTATGCGGCAGCGGCAGCGCAAAAGGTGTTAAACATCGCATTAATGGCAAACCCGGTCGGGATTGTAATAGCCGGTATCACCATTTTGGTAGCGGCATTGGTGATGGCTTACAAACATTGTGAGCGGTTTAGGCGTCTTATCGATAGCTGGGTAGAGAGCTTTAAAGGTTTGGCAAGTTGGATAGGCAAGGCATGGGATGCTGCCAAAAGTTTTTTTGGATTTGGGTCGGAGATGGAGGAGACGGCGGACGAGACAACGGAAGCCGCTTCTGCGTTTGGCGATTTGCAAGATGCGCTAAAAGCTTATCAAGATGAGCTAAAAGAGTTACTTGATGAGTTGGAGGATAAGAAAGGGACAAACCTTAACACGATAGAGGGTCTTAAGCAAAAAATAAAAAATCTTAGCGATGCACAAGAAAAGGCATCTTTGTCGCAAGCCATCAGGCTCGAAAAAGAGATAGCGTTATACAGAGAGAGGCTAAACCTCCTACAGCGGTCGATTGCCGTTGGCGCGTCAGGGCATTTAGGAGATACAAAATATAAAGAGGAGATAAAGACACCTCAAACAAGAGGCGTCTCCGCCCCACCGTCACTTGACATACCTATAAAGTTTGAAATCAGTGAGAACCAAATAAAGGAAAACCTTATGAAAATGCGGCAACAGTTTTCCGACTCGATCGAGGAGATGGTTGTCTTTTCGGAGGAGCAAATCAACGGTCTTGTCACTTCCGCTTTTGCGGGGTTGGGCGAGGCGATAGCATCCGGCAGCCCTTTGGAGATGCTGAAAAGGATGTTGATAACCGTCATGGACATGCTGCAACAATTCGGATCTGCATTGATAGCAGCCGGGGCAGCCTCGGAGGCATTAAAGGCAGTCGCCTGGTCGGGAGTAGGCGCAATCGTGGCCGGAGGCGCATTGGTGGCTGCAACAGCGGCAGCAAAGGCGGCTTTGAGCAAGGCGACAGCCTTTGCGGAGGGCGGCATCGTGAGCGGCCCGACCTTGGCACTCGTGGGCGAGTATGGCGGGGCATCCAACAACCCGGAGGTAATCGCGCCTTTGGATAAATTACGCTCCCTGATTGACACGGACAGGGCTGACGGCGGTGTCGGCGAGGTGCGGTTTGAAATCCGGGGCGATGTGCTGGAGGGTATTTTGAAAAAGGTAAACAACAGGAGGAGACGGACACGATGAGCATGGGCAAACGATACACAGGCGGGTTTTATTCCGTCGCCAACACCCTTTACAGGGTCGAGATCTGGCAGGAGGGTTACGGCGGTGCGGCTACCGGTGTCGCTTTTGGCGAGTCCCCGGTCACAATCGAGTGGCAAGAGGTGGACAAGTTGGAGCCGGTCATGAGCAGCAGCGCAAAGTTGCAGCTCTTTAGCGACTCGGACAGGCAGTTTGTAGACCTTTATACCATCAAGGCGGGCAGCGTGCGGATGGACGTGTACCGCAGCGAGTCGCTGTATTGGTCGGGTACGTTGGATCCTGAGCTATATGAGGAGCCGTTTGCTTACAAAGACGGTTATGTCGTGTCGTTGTCGTTTGCGGACTTTGCCATTTTAGACCGTCTCAATTACACTTTGAGCGGGTTTAGGACGCTGCGGCAGCTGTTTACGCATCTGGTCGAGTCGTCTTGCATCCGGCATAACGGCATATTTTATTACATAGGCACAAAGCTATTCGGCACGAGCAGCGAGACGCTGATAGATGCGATAGCGGTGCAAAGCCAAAACTTTTACGACGAGGACGGCGATGCGATGAGCTTGCGCAAGGTCTTGGATGAGACCCTGCGTCCTTTTGCCCTGCATTTAGTGCAAAAAGGTGGCAATATCTACCTGTACGATACGGACACGCTGCTTAAAAACAAGACGGCGACAGCGGTAAATTGGAGCTCGGATGATGCGGTCTTGTCGGTCGATAAGGTGTATAACGATGTCAAAGTCACCTTTTCGCCCTACGAAAAAACGGACATTTTAAAGGCTGACGTCGATGCGGACAGCGTGGGCGGCGGTCAAAAGCTGACAACGTGGTTCCGCACGGCGGCGGAAGCGGACGAGATAGGTTTTTACACGCACCTCTCCGATACGGGCAAGGGCGTGGAGAAGCACGCAGACGCCAAATATTTTAAAATCGAGCCTGTTTACTCGGGGAGCAAGGAGGCAGGGGTGGCATGGACGGTGGAGACCTTTGCAAGCCGCAACTCCGGCGTGTACGTCAACTACATCAAAGAGCCTACTTACAACATAGGTAGCATTTTGCTGACGTCAGCAAAAAGGCCTTACCTGTCAAGCGTGCCTGCATCGGACAAATACAAACTTAAGTTGTCCCTGTCCATGCTTTTTGACCCCCGATACAACCCTTTCGAGGACAGCTCTGTCTTCAACGAGGAGGGCAACTGGAAGGACCAGCAGAACCGGGCTAATTTTGTCTACGTGCCTTTTAAGTTGACGGTGCGGAACGACAGCGGCGTGGCCCTGTGCCACTATGACAACAAAGGGGTTAAAAACAGCAGCAGCTTTGCCCGTCCCGGCTCTTTGGCTTTGTGGCGGACGGGGGAGGCATCGTGGGGCGATGCGTGGCTTTGCTGGTACCAGGGCAACCGCAAAAACGAGTCGGGCATTGGAGGATGGCAGGTAAACAAGCAGTCAATCGGCTACTATCGGGGCAACCTGCCCACCATCTTTGACAAATTGGGCAACGGGGAGCTGATAAGCCTGCCCCCTGTGGGCGGTTATCTGGAGTTGCAGATAGGCACGGGCGTGGTGGCATACGACTATGGCAAAGAGATAAAAGAGTCGGTTTACTCGCAATGCCGGTGGCTGCTCTACAAAGACGCCGCAATCGACGTTGTGCAGCATACAGGCTCGTCCATCTCCGCACAGGATATAGAGACAAAAGCGTGGCTTAACCGTGACGCAAAGGAGGGTCTTAAGATAGATACAAAATTGGGTTGTATGGACAGTCCGTCCCCGGCGGCGTTGGGACAGTTGTTTAAGACATCCGACTTTACGGCATGTACCTCGTTTTGGAGGGCTGGCAACACGGACACGTTGGAGAGGTTGATGATAGGCACTATCTATAGCCAATATGCCGAGCCGCTTAAAAAGCTGGGCGGGGAGGTGGACATATTGACCGACTTCGGCATCTATACGGACAAGCACGAGCCGGGGAACTACATTGTCTTAGCGGAGTCGCAGGACTTGCGCAACGACACGGACAGCATTGTGATGGTGCAAGTATTAAACGACAATTATACAGCAGTCAAATATGAGTAAAACGTACAATTATCAGGTTAAAAAGGTGGCAGCGACACCTCGCAATCAGCGGTTGACGGACGGCATACAAGCCGCAGCGGCAACCGGGGGAGCTGTATATGCCACCGACAGCGCACCTCAATATTGGGAGTTGGTGACCGTTGACGCAAACGGCAACGCTTTGGAGGAGGCAGGTTATTACCTGAGACCTGTGCAGGGCAAGCATATTGTCGTGCCCGGGGATGTCACGGCAAACGCAACAGAGGACGATATAAACAGCTTGCCTGTCGCAGCAGACTACACGACTACGGGCTTGTTTAGGGCTAAACAGGGCGGCGGTCTGCTTTATGATACAAACACTAACGGCTGGTACGTCAACCCCGATTTTGCCGGGGGCGGCGGGGTCAACTTTACGGTCGGCAAAGGGCTGCAAATGTCTGCCAGCAATGAGCTTAGCGTCAAGTACGGCACGATAGCCGGCACGGCTTGTCAAGGCAATGATGCACGGTTGTCGGATGCCCGCAAAAACCCCTATAAATTGCTGTGGAACGGTGGGGAGTATGACGGCAGTGCGGAAAAGACGCTGCCGAGCTTTTTGACAGTTAATGATTTAAGCGGCTACGTCAAAAAGACAGGAGACGATATGAGCGGTCCCCTGTTGATAACCCTGAAAAGACCTTTTAGCACTGATACTTATAAAATCAATATCGGGGCTAATATCAACGGGGAAATGAACCCTTATATCAGCATCTTTGGTAATACGTATGCTAAACTACATGTAAATAAGGGGTATACAACAAGCTCGGATTGGACTGATTATGGCTCTACTACTATTATTTGCAGTGGTGATTATCTAATCCGCACGAGCAACACAGCATCGAACGATTTTAAATTTGCAGGCAAAAACTTTACAGCCCCGGGCGATGTCGTGGCGAATAGCACTACGACAGCATTTACAGGTGTCGTGCCCGTTGCGGACAATACGACTTACGGTCTTGTCAAGTACGACAACTCGACAATTAAAAAAAACAGCAGCGGGCAGCTCTATTGCACCGTGCAAGGGGGCGGAAGCAGCGGAGTCGTCAAGTATTGGAGACCGTCCGTTAATACAAGCGGTGTGCTGTCATGGACGCTAAGCGAGAGCGAATCAACCCCCTCGTCCGTCAATATCAAAGGACCCAAAGGAGCACCCGGTGATGCTGGTGCAGCTGGACAAAGTATTACTTATCAGTGGAGCGGAACAAGATTAAGACTTGGCACATTTACAGGCAACGGGAGTCCTAATTGGGGAGAGTTTGTTAATCTACAAGGACCTAAAGGCGACCCGGGAAGCGGCGGGGGGTCTGTTGATTGGTATAATATCAGATATACAGTCAGAGTTTTAGCCGATCGGGGTGTTGATAGTGGCACTAATGCGTACCCGGCATTTATTACACGAGGGTGGGGTCATCAATGGTCTGCCCGAATAAATAACAGTCAAGATTATGGATGGTGGTTTGATGGGTCACAAAAGGCAAAAATAGATAATACTGGTACTTTTTCGAAAGTCTCCGATATAAGATTAAAAAGCGTGACTAAACATAAAACAAATATTGTAGAGTCACTAAACAATATAGATGTCATATACTATAAATTTATAGGCAATGATAAAAATCGTATAGGGGTAAATGCACAGCAAATCCAAGATTTTTTACCAGAGCTTGTATCTCAATTTGACTATGATGATGACCTCGGCTTTGCTCCTTTAAGCGTTGATTACGCAACATTAGGTGCGGTAGTAGCTATCGGTGGCTGTAAAGAGCTTTACGCAAAATACAAGGCGCAGCAACAAACTATTGACGATTTGCAATCAAAACTCGCCTTGCTGATGCAGGAGGTCGAGAAATTGAAAGGAGGTGCGGCATGAACATACCTAAGACGAATATACGACAATTATATCATGTAGCTTGTACAATCGGGGAAGTAGTAAACGGCAAGCTGGAGACACGGCTATCCAAGCTGTGCACCTCCGACAGGATAAACATTTGGAGCAAATACAAGCCCGTCATCCATCATTTTACAGACCGCCCGACCGACTGGTGGAAAGGGAGCAACTTGGATTGCGGCATTTCAATAAAACAGCATACGACAGCGGAGGCGTTGATTGAGTCGATTGCCAACGGGGAGCGGCAATACTCGCACAACAAGCCGGAGAACAATTACAGGCTTGGCGATTTTGCAGGCTACAACCCGACCGTCATGCCCGTGCTGCGTGACGTGCCGATGGCGGGGATACTATACCAATCCGCCACGAGCCTGTCGGTGACGGCAATGTACAAAAACGGCAACTATACGGACTACGAGATACCCCCGGAAGACATCTACAACCAGCTCGATACGAAATGGTATTTCGGCTTGGCAATCAAGAGGGGCACGAAGGTCTATTGGATGACAAACAGCGAGCCCGGCAGCATGAGCGTGACCGTGCCAGTCAATGCCAACAGCGACACAATATTTACAACGGGCACGGCGCAGATGGTGGCGTTTATCTCGCAGTGCAAAAGACCCGGGTTTTACACGTCATCTGAGGGTCCGTCCAAGTTTTGTGCGATACCGATGGCGACGGTGCACGAGGTGACCATCAAGGCATCCACCATCGAGGCATCCATTAGAGGTATATACGCAAACGGCGTGCTGACTTACACGGTCACCGTAAAAAACACGACCGGGAGCAGCGAGATTATAAACCAGTGCGTCGCCCACGTGACGGACACGGCTGGCGACAGGGTCTATTATATCGACACTTTCGACACACCCGGCTCAATCGGGGGCAACCAGCAGTGGACGTACGAAAAAGAGCATGCGAACGACAACCTGCCGATGAGCGGCAAGCTGGAGCTGTATATCAATAATGTGCTCAAGGCGGAGTCGCATTACCTTGTGATGTATGAGCGAAATGACTAATTTTACAACGTTATAAAAAAGGGAGGAGAAAACTATGAGGGAAATCAAATTCAGCCTGTCGGAAGGCAGGTACATATCGGACACTTTTGCGGCGACTGGGACGAGCATGGCGGTAAGGGTGGAGTTTGAAAAGGCGGGCAGCTGCACGCTAATGAAGTCAATCGACACGGGGAAATTCGTCCCGTCCGCAGCGTTGCTGGGCTATGCGGACGATGTTAAAGTGGTGGAGAAGACCGTCTTGGGGGTCGTCCCCGCCCAAAACTTTTACATTGACTTCAACGCCAAAGCCGTGCCCGCAAAAATCTATGTGCTTGACGGCCCTTCCGGAGGCGGCGGAGGGGATGACGTGGAAGCCTTGAAGGCGTTAATCACGCAGCAGGGGGAAAAGATTGACGGCATCTCAAACGCAATCGGGCATCAGGGCATCGTGCTGGCATCGCACACCGGGAAGCTCGACAGCAACGGGCAAAAGGCGGACGAGATAGCCGGGAAGGTGGAGGACGTGAAGGGGGGCATGGACGCGCAAGCCGTGACGCTCGGGGAGGTCAAGTCCGCCATTGCGTCACTGGAGGGCAAAATCCAAGAGAACGACTTGGAGTCCGCATCGCTGTTTTTGGAGGTGCAGACCACCACCGTGACCAACCAGGACGGCTCTACCGACGCAGTGCCGTCCAACCGCCACATTCGCATCGTGGACGATGACATGAAGTGCTACACGATAGCGGAATGGAACGCCATGGCCGTTGCGGCACAATTCGACAAGGCCAAAATGCCGAAGCCTGTCGGGTTCAGCATCGAGTGCAACGGGCAGAAGGCGGTACTCTACTGGCCTTACACCGGACAGACATACGATGTGACGGGCACGGTGGCAGAACCGTCCGAACAAATGAGGCACTCCATCTATGATTACGACCAAATCACCGCAGCCGCAAGCGGCAACGACACGGGGGAAGCCGCAAATGACGGCTCTATCGGCTCTTACCACAGCCGGGCATGGAGCGTGGAAGAGCAAGGCGGCAATCTCGTGCTCAAGTGCGGCAACACCGGGCAGCAATGGACGATGGCGAAAGGATGCGGCAATGCCAATGTGATGATTGCGGACAACAGCAAGGAACGTACCCATGCGCTGTACGTGCAAAACGAGTGGATGCGGCACAGGTTCGCCGTGTGCTCGGGCATAGCGACCGACTCGGCAGACGGCACGTACGCACCCGTGGCCATCCTCAATGCGGAAGGAAGCCAAGCAGCTGCCGGGGAGGACATGTATTTTTACGTAGGGGGCTCAAAGACAGGATTGTTGGCTAAGTACAACATCAACAACAAGCACAAAGGCACGACCGCATACCTTACTGATGCTATCCGTGATTGGATATACGAGGAGCAGAAGAAGAACGGGGTGGACATGAACGACACAGGCATCAATTCGGGAAGCAAACCCCTGCTCGTGCCCGGGGCGAAAGGGGCGGAAGCCGTTGCCGTAGGCGGATTTTGGTACATCATCACCCCTTACATAAGCAATCCGGGGCAGAGCACGAAAGAAAAAAACGTTATCGACTCCCCTATCGCCTATTATGCCAACGGGGAGGACGTAAAAAGGAACAATGCCGTTGTTTTTATACCGAACGAGACGATTTTATATCCATATTGGACGAACAAGAGCATAATATCCGGATTAATTTCGTACCTTCGCATTAAGGAGGGGAGGAGTGACATACCGGCAATACAAACCGATTGGATTTGGTCGGTTGTGCGTAACCTCTCGTTGAGTGCGTGGGTCGTGGTCATGGTCAATGGCGGCGTGTACGCGAGCGGCACGTGGATCAGGGTTTGCGTTGCGCTCGCCTCCGCTTTATGACGGCAAAGCCGTCCTCCGTCCGTGCGGACGCACGGGCAGGAAACCAAAACAAAAAAAGAGAGAATTAATTGATTGAATTTGTCAAACCATTTAAACATTCGAGCTATGAAGTTAGGAAAAAGAAGAGAGGACGGGGAGCTGGAAATAACGGAAGTGGAGAAAGGAAGGGAAGTGCACGGGCAACGCTCGGAGCGTGAACTGCTTGCCGCAGGGTACAAACCCGTCTGCGAAATCGAAGCACCGGAGGGTGCGTCCACGTTTCACTATAACGATCTGCCCAACTGCCATATCCAGGAGTGGGACACGCCTGTTGACGATGCGGACGGAGGACGGGAAATTGGTGTTTGAGTTCAAGGAGATATAAAAAAAGGAGGGCGGAGATGGAAGACAGTCAATTCACGGGCAAGTTTTTCGTGGTGACATCCATACTGTTTTTTATCCTGATAACCCCCCTGTTTTTCATCGCTTTCGACTTTTGGGCGGGGACGAGGAAAGCCAAGCAGAGGGGCGAGCGGATAGTGTCGGACGGTTGGCAAAGGACGGTGCGGAAGATAGCCCGCTACTACAATGCGCTGCTGGCGTTGGTGGTGGTGGACGCAATGCAGATGGCGAGCATCTGGTATTTGCAGGAGTTCTACGGGTGGGGCATACCGGTTTTCCCTGTCGTCACCCTGTTGGGGGCAATGGGCGTGGCTGCGATAGAGGTCAAAAGCATATACGAAAAGGCGGAGGACAAGGAGAAGCGGGAGCTGCGGCAGGTCACCATGCTTGCGGCCGAGATAGCCAAGCACCGGACGAACCCGGACGAGATAGTGGAGAAACTGGCGGACTTTTTAAATAAAAACAACAATGAGACCAAATAATAAATTACCAAGGGGGTTGCGGCTGTGCAACCCCTGCAACATCCGTATCAGCACGGACAAGTTCCTCGGGGAGGTCAGACCCTCCTCCGACAAGGCTTTCAAGGAGTTCGAGCGTAACGCATACGGCTACCGTGCCGCATTCCGTGTGCTGCTGACCTATATCACACGCTACCACGTCAACACCGTGAGGGGCATGATCGCACGATTCGCACCCGCTATGGAAAACCATACGGAGGCGTACGTCAACACGGTCGCACAGCGTGCTGCCATCGACCCGGACAAGGAGCTGAGGACGGTGGACAAGGAGGACTTGATAAGGATGGTGGCGGCCATGTCTTACGTGGAAAACGGGGTCGAGGCGGACATGCACGAGGTTGTTGACGGTTGGATACTGGTAAACGAGTGCCCGTCATGACAAGGTTATGCTTTTTTTTATCCATGTTGCCGCTGCTGGTAGGATGTTCGAGGGTGCAATACGTGCCCGTGGAGAGCAGACGCGATTCAGTCTACATAGACCGTCTTGTTCCATACCCTGTACCTGCCGACAGTGCGACAATAAGGGCGTTGGTGGAATGCGATGAGAGGGGCAAAGTCGTATTGCGGTGGCTTGACATGGCGAACAGCCGGAATGTGGATTTGCAATTCAAACTCGACAGCTTGGGGCATGTGATTGCTGACATGAGGATAAAGAAAGACACCTTATATCTCCCGTCAAGGGAAATATATGTCGATAGAGATGTTGAAGTCCCTGTCCCGGTAGAAAAACAGCTTACCAAATGGCAGCAGGTTAAAATAAACTACGGGGGCAAGGCTATCGGGCTGCTTGCCGTGGCCGTGTCCGTTGCCATCTATTACGGGTTAAGGAGATACAAAATCATGAAATAACAGGAGGAAAATATATGGAGAGGGGCGACAAAAAGATGCCCCGTCCGCAAATCCACAAGGCGACATTCTTTTGCAGAGGATATGGGGCTGCGCAATCTGTTTCAGGGGCTTTTACCTTAAAAACAGGGGCGCAACCCCTTTTGTTTACAAGAGAGTGTTAAAAAAAATGAAGGAAGTGCGAAGATTTTACAAAGAAGTGGTTGAAGCCGTGTGCGAGGAACTGGAATTGGACCCCGTGGCGGCTTTTTCGACAAACAGGGAGAGGTGTGTGGACGCACGGGGATTGATCGTGTGCCTGCTGGCAAAACGCATCCCGGACGGGCTGATAAGCGCACTGACGGGATTGACGAGGCAGGCTGTCAACAGGCTCAAAAACATATACCCGGAGCGGATAGAGCATAGCTTTTACCTGTTAATGGCGTTCCGCAACGCAAGAAACAAGGTAGCAACACACTCGCAATGAATAATTTACATATCAATCCCATATTGCCCAACTTTGTAATGCGGTCGATATTGGCCGTAATTCTTAAACATCAAAAAATATGGAAGCGGAAAAGATTATTTGTTGTGACGGAGGCCGGAGCAACGACGCATTGGCCTATGCGGCTATGGCTAACGCAAACAGGGACGACAACGGCATGAGCCAGTGGATGAACAACCCGTTCGCCTACGCACTGCTTATGTCCATGTTCAACGGCGGAGGATTAGGCGGAAACCGTGGGAACCAAATGCAGGACGCTGAAATACAGTCCAAGCTCAACCAGCTCAGCACGCAGCTCCAAGAAGGCAACAACACCAACTTGTTGATGGATGCCATCAAGGGCAATACGACCGCATTAGGACAGCTTGAGGGCAACCTTAACTGCGATTTCAACCAATTGCAGAGCGGCATTTGCGCCGTACAGGCAGCCATCCAGCAGGTAGGAGGCAAGGTGGGATGCTCAGCGGAACGTGTAATCAATGCCATCAATTTGGGAGATTTGAACATCATCCAGCAGTTCAAGGACTGCTGCTGCCAAACCCAACAAAACATCATACGGATGGGCTATGAGAACCAGCTCGGGCAAAAGGACATCATCAACGGCATCCAACAGGGATTCGCTTACACGAACACAGGCGTTGAGAGGGGATTCAGCAACATCGGATTCCAGTTGTCGTCCATGGCTTGCGACCTTAAGACCAACGCGAACGCCAACACGCAGCGCATCATCGACACGCTTAACAACCACTGGCAGGAGGACTTGCAGCTGCGGTTGAACCGTGCCGAACTGGAGTTGTCGCAGCAACGGCAGAACGCCGCATTGATTTCGGCCCTTTCCCCTGCTAAAACGACCACTGCTTGACAGGATGCGGATTACCGGCTACGAGGAGGGGGATTGCCTCTCCTCTTTTTATAGGATTTTAAAAAACAAGGATTATGATATTTAAAGACATCAAAAGCGGCTATCCGGTCTATATGCTCGACCGGGGAAAGATGGAAGCCGGGACAGGCAAGGTAGTGGGCGTATCCGGTCCACGATACATGCAGATGCAGGGCATACAGCAGACGCAGATAGTCGTTGACATCACGATCGAGACGGAGGGGGTGTCACAGCAGTATGCCATCCCCGAATCCCTCAGTGTCACTTATGCGGGCGACTTGGTGCTGTCCACAGACCGTGAGGGCATATTGAGGGAGGTGGAAGCCCTTAAAGGCAAGAGCGTTGACATCGTCAACTCCATCGACAAGCACAAAGCGACAATCGAGAGCTGCGACAGGATTTTGCAGGAGTGGAATCCGGCTTTTGCGGAGCGGAAGAAGCAGGAAGAGAGGATAACGGGATTGGAAAGCAAGGTGGACAAGATAAGCGACATGCTGTCCTCCTTTTTGTCGGAATTTAAAAAGTAAAACCATGGGTATATTTATCATATTAAAAGGGGGATGCCGCCATTTTGACGAGGCGGAGGCGAAGAAAGCCGTATCACGGATTTGTTACACAGACCGTGACGGGCAGAAGAGGGAAGGCGCACACTGGACGAAAGAACAGGTGACGGATGCGACAAACGGGATGAAGTTCGGGGAAGGCGTGACGGACTGGGACAAATACGTGGCCTTTAATGCCGGATATGCCGACTTTTGCCGTGTCTTGACGGACGAACTCGTATTAAGGGCTTCGCACGCCTTTTATTTTGCAGACGAGGATGCGCCGGAAAATAAGGTTTGGATTTACATGCGGTGCATGCAACAAAGATAAACAAAGGGCGGGGAAACCCGCCCTTTCTGGTTTGATTTCGTTTCAATCCACAGCCGTGTGGCTGACTTGCCATTCAATGGCGACACAAATATAACAACATATATTATACATTGTACTTGTTTGCCATAATATTTAATACTATTTCAACATTCGCCCAGAATGATTTAATAAAACTTAAAAACATGAATTTATTTGATTATCGCTATACGTATATCAAATATTAATATTATATTTGCAGTGTAATAAAAAAACAAGTACAAACATTTAAAACAAAAAGACATGAAAGAGGCAACTTACAAAGAAATGAGCAAAACGGCAGAAGGTCGTAAACAAGCACACGAAATCATGCTGCAAGACATAAGAACAA
>OQVL01001923.1_pt1 | contig 12632 bp, 8 predicted proteins | sample 1691501 | NCBI WGS metagenome assembly OQVL01 (sample SAMN03418253, study PRJEB22391) | human gut metagenome | biome: human-gut; feature: organic feature; material: feces | host: Homo sapiens | place: Tanzania | collected 2013-01
ACCTTATCAACAACGCTAACTTTGAGAGCTATATCAAAATCGTAAAGAAAGAGCTCCGTTACAGGATGCACGAAAGAGATTGGCAGGAGGACGTAAGAAATGGCTGTTGTAAAAGAATTGCTTCGTTCAGAGGCAGACGGCACCATAAGCTTTGGAGACCACACTCTGGAAGAGAAGGCAAAGCTTGACAATTTTGAACATTGTGGTGACCTTTATAAGGTGAAAACCTTTAAAACAATGACCAAGCTGGAAAGAAACGGAATGTTTGTTTATGAGTCGGTTCCCGGAACCAGCGTTTCTCATTTTGTAGAGACAGCGGACGGCGTGAAATTCACCGTTGAAGGAGATGAGGATGCACAGATCACCCTGGAACTGGAAGAAGATACAGAATACCAGGTACTGGTGAATGGAAACAGTGCCGGTAAGATGAAGACAAATCTGGGCGGTAAGCTGAACATCAGCGTAGAGCTGGCAGGATTTGGAGAGGCTTCTTCCAGTTGTAAATTCTCAGTATTCCCTGAATGTCGAGATTGCAGGTATGCTCTTTGTTGTTGTCGCCGCTGGAAAATCCGACGGTCGGAGAAGCCGCCTGACCGTAAACGCAGTTTTTCATCACGACTCTCTGGTTCTTATAAGTGCACCAGGAAAAACAGGTGAATTTACTGCTGTTGCTCATAATCGTGCCTTCGATAAGCGTTTCGGCAAAATCGCCTTTCTTTACCGCCTCTTCCTCGTTGTCATAGCTGCCGACGCGCATGCAGTACATTGCGTTTTCGATGACGCAGTATTGCACGTGCACGTTGCCCTTCGTTTCGACGCCGATACCGACAAAATCTTTGCTTGCAAAAGTGTTGTTTTTCGGAAGTTCGGACGACTTAATCTTCACGTTTCTTAAAAGTACGCGCGGCTTGTCTTTATCCTGCGGACCGTCCATCACGAGTATGTTCGAGCCCATGATGTTCGCTTTGGCGGTCGGATCGTCGTAGTCAACGTGTTTCCAGTCAATCGTATGGCCGTTGCCGTAAAGACTTGTCGTGAGTCTGAGCGGCGCGTCGCACCATGTCCTTTTTTCTCTGCCCTTTTCGCCCGAAATGCCTTTTGTGTCGGCTTCGGTATATCTGATGTCGCGAATGGTAATATCGTTTCTCATGAACACTTCGTACTTCTTTCCGTCGATTTCTTCGTTGACGGCTTTCGTGAGTTCATCGGCGGTTTCGACGTTGACGCCGTACATCACGGTGAAGTTATATTCCCTTTTGATGCTGTCGCCGGCATACGGGCTGTCCTTTGCCTCGGCAACGACTTTCACGTTTTTGCGTACGCCTTTTTCAAATTCCGAAAAAGTAATCACGCCGTTTTCGTCAATCGTCTTCGCGATATTGTCGTCGCTTACTACCGACCATTTGAAACGACTCCGGTTTTCACTGCCCGTAAGGTCTTCGGGCGCAACGACTTTGATTTGTCTGAACGGCACAAGCCGACCTGTCATTTCTTCGCCCGAACCCGAATATTCAAAATACATATTGCCGTAAACGCACTCGTCCGCGATACCTTGCGGGGCGTCTTTTTCCAGCATAAAGTATATGACGGGTTTTCTCACGTGAAGATCGATTGAAATTCTTTCTTCGCCGAATTCTGCGGTAAACGTGACTTCACCGCTTGAAATCGCAGTGATTAACCCCGTTTTTTCGTCGATTGTCGCAACGTCGGTGTTTGACGAATAATAACGCGCGCCGCTTGCCTTTTCGCCGCTTGCGGCAAATATCGCGTTGAGTTTATACGGGACTTTCCCGACGATAACGGTGCTGTTTTCAATAACGTCGGCGTTTTCGAAAACAATCGAAGTTTCGCTTTCGACCTTGCGTAACGTCATTGTTTTTCCGCCCTTTTCAAGGACGGCGTAACCCGTTTTTCCGCTGAACACGATTGCGCCGGATTCAAGAGTAGCGTTTTGAGATTTAACGAGAGTGCTTCCTACCGCGCCTATCGACGAAAGCGAAACGCTGTCGGTATAAACGTATTTCAAAGCCGTCGGGAACACTCCGCCGCGCACCGTAATCTGAACCGTGCGGACTATTTCGGGCGCAACGCGCTTCTCGCTTCCCGACACGAAATCTTTGGATTTGAGTTTCATGGTGACGGTTGCCGTTCCCGCGCCCTGCGGCACGACAACGCCGTTTGCGTCAACCGAAAGAACGTGTTTGTCGTTCGACTCCCAAGTGACGTATTCAAGATCCACGTCGATGGGGTGTGCGCACGCTTCAAGGCGGATTATTTCGTCCGTCGTGATGTCGATGCTGGGCGTTTCGCCGAGTTTCACGTCTTTATAAACGATGTAAGCCGACCTTGCGACGTCGCTTTTAATCTCAAAGCGGCACCTGTCGGTTTTGCCGCCGTCGTCGGTTTTCGCGACAACGTCGAACGTGCCCGTCCAGTTTATGGTAACGTTGCCGTTATCGTCGACGGTTGCAATATCACCTTCGTACTCGGGATCGTACGATACCGAGTTTTCAATGCTCCAATGGACTTTTTTATTCGTTGCTTTTTTGGGAAGAACCAGCGCGGCAAGCTGATATTGCATGCCGGGGCGATCAAAATACAGCGAAACGCTGTCAACGTCCTGATAAAAATCGGGGTCAACGATTGCAATGCTCGCAACCGTAATATCGGGCGTGATCAGAACCACGTTTGTAACAAGAACAACAGCCGCAACGATTGCCATAGGAATTATCAGTAATAATCCTATCAGTACTTTTTTCATCGGCGTCTCCTACTTTTTTTCAGCGGCAAAGAACCTTTCGTCTGCCGCAAGGAAAAGGAATATACGAAACATACAATATTTCGTTTTGAAATTATACTTATTGATAAAGTTTATTATAGCGTTTGTTAAGTTTTACGAAAAGAAGCACAAGCCCCAGTGCCGCCGCAACGCCCGACACGATTAGCAAAAGCCCCATAATCGACTTTGCGCCGTGTTTGATGGGTATTCCCGCAAACGTGGGCAGGAACCCGCCGATCATCGTAAACAAGCCGTACAACACCGCAAACACAAGCCCGAGAGCAAGCGCAATGGCAACGTTTTTGTTTGCCGAGACAAGCTCGCCGTCGCCCATGAAGTTGAACGTGGGCGATTTGGTATCGAACCACATGCAAAGACTCGTCAACGCAATGTTTGAAAACTCCGCGATAAAGAATATCATAACCGCGTCTACGGGCGATACGAACTTCGCGCCGCTTACAGCGATGCAGCAAAGGATAATCGAAAGCGTTGCTACGCCCGAATACAAAAGGAATTTTGCAAGCACCTGCTTCCAGTACGGCAACGGAATAATCTTCGTATGATAAAAGCATCCGCCTTCCCTGCTTATCGCCGTTGACGAGAACGACACGATGACCGTTACGAAAATCGTAATGACCATAAGCGATATGCCGGGCAGAATGTTGTTGCCGACGCTGTTGCTGCCGACAGAACCCGCAAGCGCGTTGCAGTAATACACCATAACGGGTGCTGCCGCCGCCATAACGAGATATTGGAAGCTGTAATTGAAACTTCTTAAAATCCCGTAAAAATCACGGCGCATATACGACAGGAACGGCGGAAGAGGTTTGTCCGAGGTGCGTTTCGTGAAAGAAGCGCGCTGATTTTCGATGCCGTCCAGAATCGTGCTGAAATACCACTTTTTGACGATGAGCATCGCAATAAGCCCGACGCCCGTCGTAAGCAGCAGGACGTAAATAAGGTTAATATACGGGTGGCGTCCCAAAAGCATGTTCGCGTAAAGGTTGAACGGGAACGCGCCTGCCGCAAACTTCCCGATTCTGCCCATGACTTCCGGGCTGAACAACGCCATATCCTTTTCAATGTAAAAACCGACAAGCGATTTCAACAGTTGCATGTACGCGACGAATATGCCCACGACCACAAGGATCGTAACGCACAATACGATGCCGTATTTGTTTTTGATAAGGTTGATTAACTTCATCACGGGGATTGCCACGATGTTCGCCAGGAAGAACGGCAGGAAACTGCTTAAAAACGTCGTGAGTATCGCCACGGGATAGAAAACCTCTGGCGGCCTTCCGAGTGCGCCCGCCTTTTGCAGAATAACGCCGTAACAGATGTAAAACGGCAGAAGAATCCCCATCGTAATCAAAAAGTTGCTGATGAATACGAATATCGACTTCGCAATGAAAATCTGCGTGCCGTTCACGGGGAATCGCAGCAATATTTCGTTGTCGCCGCTGTAATAAAGCGCCTTGATGAGCGTTGCGGTGCAAATGAAAAATTGCAGGATTATCGACGCCATCGACACGATGACGATGTAACTGTCGCGAAGTCCGGGACGCGCGACGAACATCTGCGTGAAAAGCAAAATCAAAAATACGATTATTGCATACATCAGGCCGGACATAATTAAATTGAATATCCATTTCCCGACGTTGCCCGCGCCGATACGCGTGCCGTATCCGAAGCGGGATTTCATATCTATTTTCAAAAGCGCGCGTATGGTAAACCAATCGTCGCGCACCTTTTTCCGATGCGCGGCAAGCGCTTCTTTGTTGATTTTATCAGACATTCCACGCCCTCCTTTCTTCCTCGGTGGACGAGATTTCAAAGAATCGTTTTTCAAGGGTTTCGCGGTTTGCGGGATCGGACAAGTCGATGACGCAGTGCAAAATGCCGTCGTTGATTATCGCGACTCTGTTGCAGACCTTCGCAACCATATCGAGGTTGTGACTGCTGAAAAATACCGTGTTGCCCTTGCGGACGTGTTCACGCATATAACTTAAAATTTCCGCCGTGGATTGCGGGTCGAGTCCCATCATCGGCTCGTCAAGCACCCAAAGTTTCGGCTCGTAAATAAGCGCGGCGATGATACAAATCTTCTGCTTCATGCCGTGGCTGTACGACTTGATCTGACGGTCGACGGCAAAACGAAGTCTGAATAAGTCCAGAAACATGTTGAGCCTTTCTTCGCGGTCGGCTTTCGGCACGCGGTAAAGGTCGGCGACGTAGTTTACGTATTCCCTGCCCGTCAGACGTTCGTAAACGCTGTGGTTGTCGGGAACGTAACCCATGTTCATTTTCGCCTGCATAGGCTCTTTCACGATATCGTATCCGCAAATCGTGATTTTGCCTTCTTCAAACGGAAGTATGCCGGTCAGACATTTTATGGTCGTGGATTTGCCCGCGCCGTTCTTGCCCAGAAATCCGAAAACTTCGCCGGGTTTCAGTTCCAGCGACAAATCCTTTACGGAATAGACCTCGCTGTTGGCGTACCTTTTTTTAAGGTGGTCGATTTTAAGCATCGGGGGCGCGCCTTCGATGACGGTGTTTTCGTTTGAAAAATCGCCAAGTCTTTTGTGGACTTCCGTGTCGTTGGACGCGCTTACGTCGTCAAGAATTTCGGGTTCGCGCTCGTCAAGAGTTTCAAGTTCTTCCGCCGTGGCGTCTTCCATAATCTGGTCGGGCGTTTCCGCGACTTCATGTTCGTGTTTATTCTTTTTGAATTTCATTTTCATTTTGCACCTTTCGTATTTGTTATAGTGTGCGTAAAGCAACGATATAATCCTTTTAATATTATATCGCTTGCATTTTACCATACGCGTTCGGTTTTGACAAACGTTTTCAGTCGTTTATCACATTACAAAAGTATTACAATCAATTAAAAAATACCTTAAAAATAAAAACCCCCGGCAGACCGAGGGTTTTTTGACGATTATGATTTCAATGACTTTTTACTTTTTGAAAGAGAGTTGCACGCTGAACGAATGCTTCACGACGGGATAGATTTTGTATCTCGGTTTAGTGCATGCAAAGGCAGGTACGTCGCCGCCTACGCCGCGTTGTTTTCCGTCAAAAGTGACAGTTAAACGTCCGGTTTTTTGCAATAAATGCCTGTGTGTGGTGTTTTCCAACTGCTCGATACTATACTCGTTGACGCTTGCTTCAAAGGGTTTTCCGACATATTTGATTTGCAGCGTCGGCTTGTCTTCGCCGCACACTTCAAGCCATCTCATTTCGGTGTGGTTGCTGCATTCCTGCGGGGTGAGATAGCCGTGTTCGAACTCTTCCACCGCGCCTTCGTACACGCCGAGAATCGCCGCGTCGCCACGGTCGCAATAGTTTTCAAACGGACCTTTTCCGTAAAAACGCATCTTATCGTAGCCTTCGTTGAGTTCGGTCACGAAGCCGTATCTCGGCAATCCGTAAGCGCGTCCGCGCACCGACATCTGGACGATAACGTTGCCCACGCCGTCGAATTTATAGGTCGTTTTCAGCCCCAGTCTTGTGCTTATCCAATGCACTTCGACCTTGATCGAGCCGTTTTGTTCCTTGACCTTAATCCTGCCGACTTTCAGGCGTTTCGTGGCTTTTTTGTAATACCACTTGCCCATAATCGCTCTTACGAACGCGGGGACTTGCGGCAAGTAATCGTTGTCGGTTATCGCGCGCCAGAAGTTGGGTTTGATCGGCTCGTGCAGAAGCGGCGCGTTGTCTTTCGTGAAGAAGTTGAGTCCGCCCGTTTTCTTGTCGATTGCGGCGTCGAATTCTTCGGTATAAACGCGCACTTCGTCCTTGTTGTTTTCGTAAACGGGTTTGACGGTCATATCGACTGCTTTGCCCTTTTTCGGATTATACAAAATCTGCTCGTACGCGACGATATGCCCCGCCGGCGCAAAGAACGTATCTTCCGCAAGACTGAGTTCCACCACGATCGAAAGTTCGTTTTCGCGGTTTTTGATATACTTTTTAATATTGATTTCGCCCGTGCTGAGCGGCTTGATTTCGGGCAGGTCAAGCTTGACCTTTTCCACGAATTTGCCTTCTCTCAGAATTCTCATCGACAGCTTGAATCTGTCGTCGAGCGGGGTTATTCTGTGGCGGTTTTTAATAATAAGGTTGTCGCCCTTCGTCGAAAAATCGACAAGTTGATATACCTTTTTCACTTCAAACAGCGCGGGTTGCGGGGTTCTGTCGGGCTGAACTATACCGTTGAAGACAAAGTTGCCGTCGTTGGGTACGTCGCCGAAGTCGCCGCCCTGCGTCCATTTGACCGTGCCGTCGTTTTCAACCTTTTTGATGCTCTGATCCGCAAAGTCCCAAATAAACCCGCCGGCGAGTCTGTCGTATCTCAAAAATTCTTTCCAGTAATCGTTGAAGTTTCCAAGGCTGTTGTTCATCGCGTGTGCGTATTCGCAAAGTACGAAAGGTTTATCGCGGTAATCCTTGGGCTTAAAGACCTTGCCCGACGGCGACCACAACGCTATGCAGTGAGTATAAGGTTTTTTACATTCGCCGATGCGTTTCATTTTTTCCTGACGGGTGTACATATCGCTCAGAACGTCGGACGAGCGGAAGTCGGTGTCGGGATTGTAATGAATGGGGCGCGTTTTGTCGATTTCAAGCGCGGCTTCGCGCATTTTTACGAAGTTTTGGCCGTAGCCCGCCTCGTTTCCGAGCGACCAGAAGATGACCGAGGGATGGTTTTTGTAAGAGTCTACCATGTTACGCATACGGTAAACGACGTGCCCTTCCCAGCGTTTGTCAGAGCCCGGGATTCTGGACGCAAGACCGTGCGTTTCAAGGTTACATTCGCTCATTACGATGATGCCGTATTTGTCGCAAAGTTCGTAAAAGTCGCGACTGTCGGGATAGTGGCTCGTGCGGATTGCCGTGATGTTGTTTTTGCGGCAAAGTATGATGTCGTTTTCATTAAACTCGCGCGAGACGTATCTGCCGTGTTCGGGATCGAATTCGTGACGGTTTACGCCGCGGATTTTCAAAGGTTTGCCGTTAAGCATAATGAACGGACCGCGGTTTGTTTCGGGATTATAGCCCGTGATTTCCACCGTTCTGAAACCGAACATAAGTTTTCTTCTGTCCGCCATCACGGTGTCTTCGCCGTCTTCGTAAAGAATATAGTCCACTTCGTAAAGATAAGGATTTTCCATTTCCCAAAGCGTTACGTCGCGGACTTCTTTCAAAAAGTCAACCTTGTAACTTTCGCCGTTTTTGATTTCGGGAATGACGACAATGTCCTTGAAAACTTCCTGTCTGTCGGCGTCGCGAAGCATCACGACAAGCCTGCCGCCGCTGAAATCGGCGCGTTCGGCGCGCATCGAGATTTCCGCGCGAAAGAACATAACACCGTCTTTATTGGTGAATTCCGAATAGTTAAAGATGTCGGAAATGAATTTCTTCGGACGATATACAAGGAAAACGTCGCGGAAAATACCGCTCATTCTCCACATGTCCTGATCTTCCAGGTAACTGCCCGTCGAGAACTGATAAACCGTCACCGCAAGGCGGTTTACGCCGTCTTTTACGAAGTCGGTAATGTCGTATTCCTGATAGTCGAACGAGTCTTCGCTGTACCCGACGAAGTTGCCGTTGACGTAAACTTCGCCCGCGCTTTCGATACCGCCGAAATTGATAAGAACGTTATCGTCGTCGTTTTTTTGGCACTCGAAATCAAGGACATATAACCCTGCCGGAGCCTCGTCTTCCTTTACGTGCGGAATCTTGCTTTTGATTTTCGTTTCAAGCGCGTGCGGGTAACGGATATTGAGATATTGCGGTCTGCCGTACCCTTCGATCTGCCAGTTGGACGGCACGGTTATTTCGTCGAAATTCGACACATCGTAGTCCGCCGCATAGTAGTTTTCGGGGATATCCGCGATTTTTTTCGCATACTTGAATTTCCATTTGCCGTTAAGCGATACTATTTTTTTGTTGCCTTCGTCGTCGTACGGAAAACCCGCGCCGTTGCGCTTTTCGGCATTCACGTTATAAACGTTTATATCGTTGAACAACTTTTTTTCCATGGTCTTTCTCCTGTAAGTTATATGTCGGTTTTTTATTTATTAAGGATTACGATGCGGCCGCAGTTCGGGCATTCAACAAAGTCACCGTCTTCTTTCAGTTTTCCGATGCAGTCGTTGGGCAGGTTCATTCCGCAGTAGCAACTTCCGTCGCCGGCGTATTCCACGAATGCCGGGAGTTTTTTTGCCGCCCTGCACCGCTTGTACATCAGAATGAATTTGGGATCTATGTTTTTCTCAACCGCTTTCAGTTTTTCCATCACGGGGCGACCTTCGTTTTGCAGTTTGAGTTTCAAGCCTTGATAACTTTGCAGCGCGACTTTGTATTGCTCGTTGAGTTGCACCGCCTGACGGGTAAGATTGTCGCTGTTATCTTTCACCTGATCGATGCGGGCGGACACTCTTTGCAGTTCCCTCAGCAGTTTGTTGACGTCTTCGGAAAGCCCCGCAAGAACCTTTTCGTAATATTCGATTTCCTGTTCGTCCTGAACGTCGGAGATGGAGTCCGCGATTTCTTTCACTTCGGATTCGTACTTACCGACGTTTGCCGCAAGTTTTTCGGCGTTCAGATTAAGTTCGTCCGCTTCGCTCTGGAATTTTGCCATATTGTCGCCCGCGGTCTTGATTTTTGCGTTCAGGGCGCTTGCCTTTTCTTTTTCGGTACTGTTGTTGAGTTCTCTTTCGATTTTCACAAGTTCCGAATCGATTTTCTGGTATTCGAGCATACTGTCAAATTTCATATATACACCTCGCGGAAATCAGCCGTTAAAGGGATTTCCTTCATAATATTTTACAATTTTGATTGTGTCAAAGTGACACTTTAATATGTCATTAAGAACGTCATTAAAACACATTTCGCTTGCATAATGTCCTACGGACATTAAAGCGTAATTCGTTTCCTTTGCTTCCAGCAGGATATGATGCTTAAACTCGCCGGAAATATACAAATCCGCGCCGACTTCTCTTGCACGGGAGAAACATTCGTCGTCGCCGCCCGCGCCGTTTATCATCGCGACTTTTTTAATCTTCTTGTTTTCGTCGCCGACCGTGAAAATCGTGTCGTCGCACAAAAGTTTTTTGACTTTTTCCTTAATTTCCGAAAATTTCATATCGACGTCGCCTTGCGCGCCGAATCCGTTATCGAACAGCGTCGTTACGTTTTTCGCGCCGATTACTTTCAGCGTGCGTACCGCCATATTGTCGTGAAATCCGTCAATGTTCGTGTGGGCGGCGTAAATCGCCGTGCCCGACACGTATGCCGAAGCAATTACGTCGCATTTATAATCTTTCGTCAAAAAACTCTTTCTCGGCGTAAAGATTATCGGGTGATGCGAAATAATAAGGTTGCAGCCATTGCTTGCGGCTTCTTTAAGCGCGCCGTACGTCGCGTCAACCGTCAGAAGCACGCCCGTGCATTCTTTCTCGTCGTCTCCGACAATAAGCCCGGGGTTATCGTACGGCAACGCCGTGTCAAGCGGCGCGACTCTTTCGATTTCAGCGATTATTTCTTTGATTTTCATATTCTTCGATCTCTCTCGTTTCGGCAAGGATTTTTCTAAGCTGTTCGCCTTTCGCGCGGGACGCAAGCATTTTCAGGACTTTTTTACGCATTCCGATAAATTCCACAAGGTCTTCCGTTTCGTCCTTTCCGAAATAGGTTTCAAACGGCGTGTAGCGCGTATATCCGATTCCTTCCGCGACGATGACGGGATAAAACTTGTTGCCGCTTTTCACGACGCCGTCCTTTTTCACGAAAAAGCCGTTTTCCTGCAAAAAGGCTCTCAGGACGTCGGCGTGCTGATGCGGGACGAGAATATACTTCTCGTATCGCTTGTCCGAGTCGCTTAGAATTTTCACGATTTCGTGCGCGCCCATACCGGCAATAACGATGGTATCGACGTCTTTGTCTTTCACGGGATTAAGCCCGTCGCCGACAAGGCAAATCACGTCGTCTTCCTGCAAAAGTTCCTTTGAAAGCGCACGCGCCTTCATCAGACATTCCGCGCTGATATCGACGGCGTATGCGGGGTTTTTCGTGATTTGCACGGCGGAATTTGCGATTTTGCCGTGGTCGCAGCCGATGTCCGCAACCTTATCGCCAAGTTCCAGCTCCTTCACGACGGCACTTAATCTTTCATCAAGCGTCAACATTTTTAGGTATAATCTTTCAGCTTTTTGATGCGGTTCGGATGGCGCAGTTTTCTTAAAGCCTTCGCTTCGATCTGGCGGATACGTTCACGCGTTACGTTGAACTCTTTTCCGACTTCTTCAAGCGTTCTCGGATGGCTGTCGTCGATGCCGTAACGAAGTCTTAACACCTTTTCTTCGCGCGGGGTAAGCGTGCTTAAAACGCTTATAAGCTGTTCGCGCAGCATATTCGCTTCCGCGACTTCCGCGGGGGCTGCGGCGTTGCTGTCCTCGATAAAATCGCCGAGATGGCTGTCTTCTTCCTCACCGATAGGCGTTTCGAGCGACACGGGATCCTGTGCTATTTTTTGGATTTCACGCACGCGCTCGGGCGTGGAGCCGATAAACTCCGCAATTTCTTCGGGGCTGGGTTCACGGCCGAGTTTTTGTAAAAGCTGACGCGTCGCGCGCACCTGCTTGTTTATGGTTTCGACCATATGCACGGGGATACGAATCGTCCTTGCCTGGTCGGCGATCGCGCGGGTAATGGATTGTCTTATCCACCACGTCGCGTAGGTCGAGAATTTGAACCCCTTTCTGTAATCGAATTTTTCGACGGCTTTCATAAGCCCGAGGTTGCCTTCCTGAATAAGGTCAAGGAACTGCATACCTCTGCCAACATAACGTTTTGCAATTGATACAACAAGACGAAGGTTAGCCTCTGAAAGACGCTTCTTAGCCTTTTTGTCACCCTTTGCCATACGTTCTGCAAGTTATTTGTATCTTGGTACTCATCTATTAAAATGTATTGATACAAATCTTGATATCTTTCTAGTACATCTGGATTTTCTTTAAATAGTTTTATTGGTAGTAATAATAAATCATCAAAATCTACGGAGTTATTTCTTTCAAGTTTTGTATTATATTTTGAATAAACTTCTTGAACCACTTTTTCATAATCACTTACTGCATATCTTTCATATTCTTCTGGTGACGTCATTTCATTTTTACAACCACTTATTTTATTTCTAATTCCTCTTGGATTATATATTTTAGGATCTAGGCCCATATCTTTAATGATTTTTTTTACTACTGTTAATGAATCATCACTATCCATAATTACAAAATTTTTATCATAACCTAATGCTTCATAATTTTCTCTTAATAGTTTTAATCCAAAACTATGGAATGTTGATACTTGTAATTCTTTCGCTGTCGAACCTATCGTTCTAAAAAGTCTATCCTTCATTTCTTTTGCTGCTTTATTTGTAAAAGTTATTGCTAGTATATTTCTTGGACTAACGTTTTTTTCTTCTATTAAAAATGCAATTTTTGTAGTTAATGTTTTTGTTTTTCCTGCTCCTGCTCCGGCAATTATTAAAAGTGGCCCTTCATTATATAAAACGGCTTCTTTTTGTTTATCATTTAATTCATCTAAATTCATATTATACTTCCTCCTACCTTTTTTAAGTTAACTTTTTATAATAACTAATATCATCACCTTTTTATTATACATGAATTCATAAATTAAAAAAAGAAAAACTACTCATATTTTGAGTAGTCATTATCTATATAAATTTAATAATTCTTCATATTTTTGTTGTTCTGTATTACGTTGTTTTTTTATTAATTCATCATATTTATTTGTTCTTCCTTATTTCTTGTATCTTTACATTTTG
>OQVL01001926.1_pt1 | contig 12627 bp, 14 predicted proteins | sample 1691501 | NCBI WGS metagenome assembly OQVL01 (sample SAMN03418253, study PRJEB22391) | human gut metagenome | biome: human-gut; feature: organic feature; material: feces | host: Homo sapiens | place: Tanzania | collected 2013-01
AGGGGCGGTTGTTGCCGCCCGCCAAAAACGCAACGCGTTTTTCCGCTATAACCGCGCTTTGCGCGGTTATAATCGCGGCAACGCCGCGCGCTGACAGCTAACGGCTGGATCAGAACGCCTCAACCGCGGCTTTTTCTATTGCAAGGCCCGCTTTATACGACTTCATAAATTCGTTGAAAGCGGCAACCTCTTTTTCGTCGGGCGAAACGGTTGTCATTTTCTGCTTTAAAAAGACCTTTTCGTCAAGGTAGTCGGGAAGCGAAAGTCCGTTTTTGTTTATCATATAAGAAGCGAGTACGGCAATGCCCCATGCGCCGCCTTCGCCCGCGGTCGCCATAACCGAAACGGGGGCGTTCATCACTGCGGCAAAAATGCTCTGACCGATTTCGGGCGTTTTGAAAAATCCGCCGTGACCGAGAATTTTGTCAACGCCGACCTTTTCGTTCTTTTCCAAAATATCAAATCCCGTTTTAATCGCGCCGAACGCGGTGTAAAGCTGGACCTTCATAAAGTTAGCAAGCGTAAAATGTGCGTCGGGCTTTCTTACAAGAAGGGGTCTGCCCTCAAAAAATCCGGTTATGTGCTCGCCCGAAAAATAGTTGTAAGAGAGAATACCGCCGAGGTTAGAGTCTGCTTCTTTACTCTTTTTAAACAGCGCGGTGAAAACATCGCCCATAGAAAGCTTTGCACCCATCATCTCGGAAAATTCGGCGAACAAAGAAGCCCACGCGTTTATGTCGGACGTGCAGTTGTTGCAGTGAACCATTGCAACGGGGTCGCCCGAGGGGGTCGTTACTATATCTATTTCGCGGTACATTTTTGAAAGCGCCTTTTCAAGCACAATCATAAGAAAGACCGACGTGCCCGCCGAAACGTTGCCCGTGCGGATTCTTACGCTGTTTGTGGCAACCATGCCCGTGCCTGCGTCGCCCTCGGGCGGGCAAAGCGGAACGCCCGCCTTGAGGTCGCCGTCTTTATCAAGAAGAAGCGCGCCTTTTTTTGTAAGGTATCCCGCGTTTTCGCCTGCCGAAAGAACATCGGGCAAAAGGTCCTTAACGTTGCCGCAAAAACCGTGCTTTTTTGCAAGAGAATTGAAAATATCAATTTTTTCTTCGTCAAACTTATGCGTTTTTTCGTCTATGGGGAACATTCCCGAGGCTTCGCCGACGCCGAGCACCTTTTCACCGGTCAAAAGAAAATGTATGTAGCCCGCAAGCGTTGTGAAAAAGCGGACGTCTTTTGTGTGCTTTTCGCCGTTTTTAAGCGCGCTGTAAAAATGCGCTATGCTCCAGCGCTGGGGAATGTTGAAGTCAAAAGCCAGAGAAAGCTCGTTTGCCGCGTCCTCGGTTATTGTGTTTCGCCAGGTGCGAAACGGAGTGAGAAGCGTGCCGTTTTCGTCAAAGGGCATATAGCCGTGCATCATACCGCTTATGCCGAGGGCGGCAAAGCCCTTTAAAGTGACGCCGTATTGAAGCTTGACATTTGCTTTAAGCGACGCATAAGCGCCCGAAAGCCCCTTGTGAATTTCGTCGAGCGAATAAGTCCAAATGCCGTTTTCAAAGCTGTTTTCCCAGTCGAAGTTGCCCGAAGCTATCGGGTTGTTTTCTTCGTCAATCAAAACGGCTTTGATTCTTGTCGAGCCGAGCTCAATGCCGAGAACGGCTTTTTCGTTTTCGATTAAATTTTTTGCAGTCATAAAAATCTCCTGTTATTCAAGTTCTATCGTTGCATTATAATCCGAAATGCCGTAGTTTCCGACGGTGTTTTTCAGAATGTCATACATATTTATTTCTTCGCCCTGAGCGCCGTGAAGCTTTTTTTCAAGTATTTTAAACACGGGGTTAAGCCTTTTAAAGACTTTAAGAACCGTTTTGCCCATGGGTGTGTCTTCGGTATAGGGCTGGTCGCCCTCAAAGGTGTATCTTGCAAGGTCCAAAGCGAGCGCTTTAAGCTTTATGTCTTTGACCTCTTTTTCTGCTTTGACAAAGAAAACGCGCGCAGTTTTGCCGACGGTCCAGGTGTCAAAAATTTTGCCTATTTTTTTAACCGGCCCGAAAAGAGCTTTTTTGTCGCCCGCGCCGAATTTTGACAAAAGCCTTTGGGGGTCGTCCTTCATACCGTCAAGAAGCGAAAGAATCATTCTTTCAAACTGGTCTTTTAAATAGACGCTGCAGGACTTCCCCTTTGTGTCATATGAAAAATCGGGAACGGGAATACTTTCTATTTCGGCAACGGTAAAATTGTTTTTTAATGTTACGCGCCTGAAAAACGCGGGGCAGCCTATTACCGAGCCGGTGCAAACGTCAAAAAATCTGTTGCCGTTTTTTGTGGTTACAAAGTTAATGCTTTGATTGTGCATGTGCCCCGTAAAAATAAGGTGAACGCCGTTGTCCGCAAGAAGAGTGTAAAGCTTTTCGGCGTCTTTTTGGCGTGCGTCCGGGATAAACTGCAAAACAGGCTGCCCGGGCAAAACCGGGTAATGCTCCATTGCAATAACCTTTTGACCGTCTTTTTTCGCTTCGTCAAGCCGCTCTTTTATCCACAAAAGAAAGTCGTCTGAATACGCTTTGTTTGTGCCCTCTTCTGTGTCGTTGCACAAAACAAGAAGCCTGAGTCCGTCGCAAAGCGGCGTTATGTAAGAAAGGTACTCTTTATTGAACGAAAGCGCGCCGTCGTAGCCGAAATCCCTGTAAAGGTCGTATTGGTCAAAAAAAGAAATGCCCTCAACTTCTTTTCTTTCGCCGCCGTCATAACAAAACGGATGCGGCTCTATGTCGTGCCCCGCCGTTACGACGTACACGTTTTTGCCGCTTTCTTTAAGCTCGCCGAGCATTTTTTTAAATTCAAGGTGGCTTTCTTTTTCGCCGTTAAACGAAAGGTCGCCGCCGAAAAGCACGGTGTTTGAGTCGGCTGCGCTTTTTAAATATTCAAACAGCGCCTTGTTTATCGCCTCGGTTTCGGCAAAGCATTTTTGCTCAAAGTCCATAAACTCTTCGTACTCTTTGCCGTATGCGCCGAGAGAGCTTTTAAAATAATGGGGGTCTGCAACAAAATAAAAAGTAAAATCTTCCACAGATAACACCTCATAACGGCAAGATATTTATTTAATTTTACCATTATTTATTTGCGTTGTCAATCGCGCCGCGCGTTTTGGATTTGACTTGCGCCTTTTTAGGTGGTATCATTAAATAACAAATTTTTCGGGGGCGCTTTTATGCTTGAAAAAATAAACTATTCTCACAATAAACCGATAGATATTAAAGACGGCTTTGTAAACGGCCAAGGGAAGGGCGCGGTAAGCGCTTTAAGATACGGCTTTTTTCCTATGTCTTATAACGGCTGTGAAATAATCGCCGCATATAATTTTTTAAAGCTCGAAGGAAGAAACGCCTTTTCTCTTGCCGAAATTGCACGCGATATGTATAAAGAGGTGTGGGCGTTTTGCGGGCTTTTAGGCTCAAATGTCTATCGCGCCGCGCATTTTTTCAAAAAGCACGGAATACCGCTTGAACGCACGCTTTCCTACGACGCGTTTTTTGACGCGCTCGACTCGTCAAAAAACGGCATTTTGTCATTTTGGAACGCGCGCCATCCGTTTCGCGGCGTGCACACCGTTTGTATAGAAAGAATTGACGGCGGCTACAGAATCTATAACCGCTCGAATATGAAAACAAAACCTTGCGAATATAAAACCCGTGAGGAAGTCACCGAAAAATGCCGTTTTATGTGCGGCTACTTTATACCGCGCGATTAGGCATAAGACAGCCTGACGGCGGGGAAGATTAATTTTTTATGCCTTAACTCTGCTCTAATTTTGCAAAAAAGGTTTCGCAGCTCTCTTTATACGGTCTGTTAAAGCGGCCAAGCTCATAAAGAGGGCTGTTTTCTTTAAGCCTGTTTATTTTTTCGCTGCAAGTAAGCGTCACCGTGTAGCCCTCGCTTTTTGCGTATTCAAAAAGTATGTTGTTTCTTATGCCGTAAGGGTAGGCAAGAATTGTCGGCTGATTTAAAAGGCGCTCTTTAAAAGCGGCGTGCAAAAGTCCGAAATCGGAGGCTATGATTTTTTTATATGCTTCGTCGCTTTCGCCGTATATTTTCCCCATACCGCGGCGCGTGCCGAGCGAGTGCATATTGTAAGAATGATTGCCTATTTCAATAAGCGGCTCTTTTGAAAGCTCTTTAATGTCGTCCCAGTTAAGATAGGCATAGGCGTCGTTCGTTTCGCCGCTTTTTGTATACATATCGGCAAGCGCGCCGACTATCGACACCACTGCAGGATAGTTAAACTCCTTTAAAAGCGGCAAAACCTTTGTCAAAAAACTGCGCTCGCCGTCGTCAAACGTAATAACCACGGCGTTTTTCGGCAGCGTGCGGCTCTTTCCCGAAACAAAATCCTGCACGGTTTTAAGACTGACGGGGTTAAAACCGTTGTCTTTCATATATTGAAAATCGGCGCGAAGCTTTTCTTCGGGAATGACATAGTTGCCCCATATTGAACGGTTTTCGCTTATTTGGTGATACATAATTATTGAAAGTTGGCGCGTTTCGGGGGCTAAAACGTCTTTCACGGGGAAAGCCGCCGACAGCGCCGCCGATAAAATGAGCAGAACGCATACGCCGCCGCTCACTGCTGAAAGAGTTTTAAAGCTTAAGGTTTTATACATAAAATCACCCTTAACATCACTATGAAAAAATTTTTTAAAAATTGCAAACAAATGTTTGCTTTTTTCGGTTTTATGTGTTATGATAATAAAAAACAGAATGTTTGTTCGGAAGGGTGATTTCTTGGAACCAATTAACGAGACTCAAAAAAAGATATACGAATTTCTTGTGGAGCGCTCGCAGGACGGCGTTCCCCCGTCAGTCAGAGAAATCGGCGCGGCTGTGGGGCTTAAATCAACTTCGTCGGTGCAAAGCAACCTTGACTCGCTCGAAAAGGCGGGCTATATTATGCGCGACCCGCTTTTAAAACGTTCTATAAGAATTTTGGGGCAGGCAGAAAATGTTACACACGTTCCGCTTCTCGGCACGGTAACGGCGGGTATGCCCATACTTGCCGTTGAGCAAATTGAGGGGTATATTCCGTATTCTGGCAGAGTGTCGCGCGATAAATCGCTTTTTGCTTTAAGGGTTCGCGGCGAAAGTATGCTTTGGGCGGGCATTTTAAACGGCGATATTGTCATCGCCGAAAAAACGCCCTACGCTTCAAACGGCGAAATCGTTGTCGCCATGATTGACGACGAAGCCACCGTAAAGCGCTTTTATAAAGAAAACGGCCATTTCAGGCTTCAGCCCGAAAACGACGAGTTTGAACCGATTATTACAGACGAGGTTGCAATTCTCGGCAAGGTAATTGCGCTTATGCGGTACTATTGAACATAATTTTGTTCCGAAATGCGAAAATAATTATTAATAATTCTTAAATTCAAGGGCTTGCAAAACGACGCAAGCCCTTATTTTACGCCGCTTTTTGGGCGAAGCGCCGCCGAGCGCGAAAATATTTTCTTAAAGAGAAAAATGATTTTACATTCCGATGATATAATTTGTTCACACTACAGGTGTAGAACAATAATATCGGAAGGTGATTATATGACAAAATTAAAAAGAGCTTTTGCCGCTGTTTTGTGTATAATTGTAATGCTTTCGGCTTTTTCGGTCGGGGCGTATGCCGCCGATGACAGCAGGTGGGTCGGCGCGTGGAGTACCACTCCCGTAGAAGCTGTTGTTGAAAGCAACGGCGTAAAGCTTTCGGATTTTTTGATGAATTCAACCGTCAGAATTATTCTTAAACCCACCCTTTCGGGCACAAGAGTTCGCTTTAAAATTTCAAACCGCTTCGGCAACACCGCGATTAAAATCAACGGGATAAACGTTGCGCGCGCCGTTGGGGACGATTCAAACGAAATTCTTACCGAGACGATAATCCCCTTAAAGGTTCGCGGGGCAGAGTCTTTCTCTGTGGCGGCGGGCGAATACGCCTATACAGACCCCGTTGATATGAAAGTCGATGCGCTTGAAACAATTGCCGTGACGTACTATGTTTCGGCTTATCAGCAAATGCGCACCGAGGGCTTTATCGGCGCAAAGGCATACATTACAACAGGCAACAAGCTCACGGAAAAAACGCTTTCCAACAGCGTTCTTGCAAAAAACGAAATTTCGGGTCTTGCCTACAACACCATACCGTATCTTATTAATATGGACGTTTGGGCAAGCGGTGCCGAGTCGATAGTGTTTATCGGCGACTCGACCCTTGCAAACGACATTCCCGCGCTTGTTGCACAAAAGCTTGTCGGCTCGGGCGTTAAGAACATAGGCGTTTTACAGCAGGCAGTCGCAGGAAACAGGCTTCTTTATGACGGCGTTGGGCTTATCGGCAATATTTACGGCCCCGCAACCGTTGACCGCTTCGCAGACGACGCAATAAAACAAAAGGGCGTTTCAAAGATTTTTGTAAAAGTCGGCGTAAACGACATTCTTCACCCGAGAACAAAAAGTATGAAGGGCAAAGCCCCCGAAGCTTCGGTTGAGGATATTATAAACGGCTACAAAAAGCTTGTTCACGACGCGCACAAAAACGGAATTCAGATTTATTTCTTTGAAATCACCCCGTGGAAGGGCTACACAAGAGAGCTTTTGACAAGCGGCGTTGACCTTGCGTGGGACGAAGAAACCCAGTCCGTTTGCGATGAGGTTAACGAGTGGATTAAGTCAAACAAAGAAGCCGACGGCTATATCGACCTTTCTGTTTTAAGGGACGAAAGCGACATTTTTAAGCTTAAAGACGCTTTTACGATAGACGGCGCGCATTTTGCCACCGAAGGGCAGATTGAAGCTGTCGACGCCATTCCAGAAAAGTTTTTGGGCGATTTTAAAGAGGCTTTGACTCCGCTTAAAACGCTCATTTACGGCAACAACATTCCGTCGTGGGGCGAAAAGAACGACAAGCCCGAAAATCCAGCAAACTCTGTGACACCGGCTGTTAAAGACGAAACAAAGCCGAGCGAAAAGCCTTCTCAAAACACGGAGGAAACAAGCGAAGAGGATACAACTCAAAGCGCGGGCGAGGTTGTAAACATCAACCACAATCCCGGCGTTGCTGACGGCATTTCAAATATGCAGGTCGGAACGGCGGTTAAAGGTAACAGCAATTCGTCTTTAAAAACACTGCTGTTTGTAATAAGCGGAATTTTACTTTTGCTGGCTCTTACAGCGGGCGTCATTGCCGCAGTGTTTATAGCTTCTAAAAAGCGCGGCAAAAAGACGGCAAAGTAACATTATATTTTATGACATAAAAAACGGGTTGCAGTTGGGCAGCCCGTTTTGCTTTTGTCAAAAAATTTTTAAAATACCCCTTGACTTTGAGTAAACTCTAAGGTATACAATATGAATTAAGCGGGGTGAAAAAGCGTGACGATAAAAGAAGTAAGCGAAAAATACGGAATTTCGAGCGACACATTGAGGTATTATGAACGCGTCGGAATGATTCCGCCGGTCGAAAGAACAGAGGGCGGAATACGAAATTACGGCGAAGACGATATAAAATGGGTCGAGCTTGTTTTGTGTATGCGTTCTGCGGGGCTTCCGATAGAAGCGATAATCGAATATGTAAGGCTTTCAAGGCTCGGCGACTCAACGTTCAAAGCGCGTCTTGAGCTTTTGTCGGAGCAGCGCGAGGCGCTTATTTCACAAAAAGAAAAAATAGACGAGATGTTAAGCCGCCTTAACTACAAAATTTCAAAGTATGAAGAAGCGGTGAAAACAGGCAAAATCTCATGGGACGAGAAGTCCTGTAATAAAAATTTCAGAGAGGAGCAAAAATAATGACTTTTCCCGGCGTTAAGAAAAATTTCGGCTTCGGCTGTATGCGCCTTCCTATGGACGGCGAAAACGTAGACCTTAAAGAGTTTTCAAAAATGGTCGATATGTTTATGGCAGAGGGCTTCAACTATTTCGATACGGCGCGCGTCTATCTTGCCACCAAAAGCGAAAGCGCAATAGGCGAGTGTATTTCGGCGCGTTACCCACGCGAAAGCTTTATTCTTGCCGACAAGCTTTCAAATTCGCTTTTTAACAGCGAAGAAGAAATAAGGCCTCTTCTTGAAACACAGCTTGAAGCCTGCAAAACCGATTATTTTGATTTTTACCTTATGCACTCCCAAAACAAAAGCATTTTTGAAAAATACAAAAAATGCCGCGCATATGAAACGGCGCTTGAATTTAAAAAAGAGGGCAAAATAAAGCACCTCGGCATTTCTTTCCACGACACGGCAGACGTGCTTGACGAAATCCTTACCGAGTACCCCGAGGTTGAGGTTGTTCAGATTCAGCTTAATTACGTCGATTTTGACGACCCTGCTGTTCAGAGCAAAAAATGCTATGACGTGTGCGTAAAGTACAACAAGCCCGTTATAATTATGGAGCCTGTAAAGGGCGGCACTCTTGTGAATTTGCCCGACGAAGCAAAAAAAGTGTTTGAAGAGCAAAACGGCGGCTCGCCCGCAAGCTATGCAATACGTTTTGCGGCAGGCTTTGAAAATGTGTTTATGGTGCTTTCTGGCATGAGCAACACAGAGCAAATGCTCGATAACCTTTCTTATATGAAAGACTTTAAGCCGTTAAGCGACAGCGAGCTTGAAGCCGTTTTAAAGGTCAGCGAAATACTTAAAAAACAGCACCTTATTCCGTGCACCGCGTGCCGCTATTGCACCGACGGCTGCCCGAAGCACATTCCAATTTCCGATTTGTTTTCGTGTATGAACGCAAAAAATGTTTATCACGATTGGAATGCCGATTATTATTACGAAGAGGTCTATAACAAAAAAGGCGGCAAGGCTTCGGACTGTATAGAATGCGGAAAGTGCGAAAGAAGCTGTCCGCAGCACCTTGAAATAAGAAAGCTTCTTAAAGACGTTGTAGAAGAGTTTGAAAAGAAATGAAAGAATACAGAAAATTAAAACGCGGAGATGAAAATATCTGCACGCTCGGTCTCGGAATGGGCGGAATACAAAACGCGCCGCCCGAAGAAATTGAAAAGGTTATTAGAAACGCCGCCGAGAACGGAATAAACTTTTTTGACCTTTGCGCGGGAGGGGCATCTGTTTATGAGCCGTTCGGCAACGCGATAAAGGATATAAGAAAAGACGTGTATTTTCAGCTTCATTTCGGCGCGGTTTATAACGAAAAGGGCGCACGACCATTACAGAAAGCTTAAAGTCAACGCCGACGCCTGCATTTCCTGCGGCCACTGCAACAGGCGCTGCCCGTTTAAAGTGAAACAGCAGGAACGAATGAACAAAATTTCAAAATATTTTATAGGAGAATGATATTATGCTTGAAAATGTACTTGAAAGAAAAGCGGTTTCTGAAAGAACGGCAGTTACCGTTAAAATGATTGTTGCGGCAGGCTGTGTCGCACTTGCGGTTGTTTTGCCGCAGATAGCTCACCTTGCAGTCGGCGCTAAGGCAGGCATAATGCTTTTGCCGATGTATCTTCCCGTGGTGCTCGGCGCGTGCGTGCTCGGCTCAAAATACGGCGCTTTTGTCGGCGTTCTTTCGCCCGTTTTAAGCTATCTTTTAACCTCGGCGTTCGGCAATGCAATGCCCTCGCTTGAAAGACTTCCGTTTATGGCGGCGGAGCTTCTTGTTTTTGCCGTTGTCTGCGGCGCTTTTTCAAAGAAAATCTCTGATAAGCCCGCGCTTTCTTTTGCCGCCGTCGCACTTTCGGCGCTTTGCGGCAGAGGAATGTTTTTGCTCCTCTCGGTTATTTTCAAGGGCGTCGTATCCTTTACGCCTGCTGTGATTCTGTCGCAGATTTTAACGGGTATTCCGGGGCTTCTTTTACAGCTCGTGCTTGTTCCCGTAACAGTTATGTGGCTTAACAAATGCCTTAACAGGAGCAAAAATAATGACTGATTTAATGCTTGCAAAAGAAGAGCTTTCGCGCCATACGCTGGTGCTTGCAAAAGACGGCGAGGTAATAACAAGCGACAAGCGCGGCGTTGCGCCTATGGTCGATTTTTTGCGCGAGGGAAAAAGCTTTTCGGGCTTTTTTGCCGCAGACAAGGTGATAGGCAAAGCGGCGGCGATGCTGTTTATTAAAGCCGGCGTAAAAGAGGTGTTCGGCGAGACGGTTTCAAAAAGCGCAAAAGAGCTTTTTGAGTCCTGCGGCGTCAGTGTTTCATATAACACGCTTGTTCCCTATATAGTCAACCGCGACAAAACGGGAATGTGCCCGATGGAAAGCACCGTCTTTTCCGTTTCGGATGTTGAAACCGGCGTTAAGCTTATATTTGAAAAGCTTGACAAAATGAGAGAAAAACAAAATAAAGCATAAGTAAAACGAAGCGGCGGCTTTTTTCGGCGACCCCCGAAGAGAAGCCGCCCGTTTTTTAAAAGGGTGCGGGCGGCATTGTTTATTTTGGGCTTGTTAGATGACGCATAATATGTTAAAATGTTTGCGAGGTGATAATTTTGACGGAAGTAACGGCGGAAACTCCGCTTTATGAAACCGCTCACGAAATCCTCGTTATGCGGAATTTGTATGAGTCTGCGGTAAAGCAGTTAAGGCTCAAGCTTGAAATTATTAACAGCGAATTTAACGTGATGTATGCGCGCAACCCCATTCACCACATAGAAAGCCGCGTAAAGTCGCTTGACAGCATTGTTTCAAAGCTCAAAAAGAAAAACGAGCCTTTAACAATTGATTCGGCTATGAAAAACGTTAACGATATTGCGGGCGTCAGAGTCGTTTGCAACTATATTGACGACGTTTACCGCGTGGCTGAAATGCTTGAACGCCAAAAGGACCTTGAAATAGTAAAGCGGCAGGACTACATTAAAACGCCAAACTACAACGGCTACCGCTCGCTTCACCTTGATATAAGGCTTCCTGTTTATCTTTCAGACAGAACGGAATATGTCGTTGCGGAAATACAGCTTCGCACAATCGCCATGGATTTTTGGGCAAGCCTTGAGCACGATATACGTTATAAAGCGGATAAATCGCTTTTACCTGAGGGCATTAACGAAGAAATGCTTTTGTGCGCCGGCAAAATAGCCGAAATCGACTGCCAGATGCAGGATATGTATAAAAGAATAAAGGCTTCGGGCAAAAAGGCGGCAAAAGAAGCGGCTGAAAACGAAAGCGGCAAAGCGCTTTCTTGACAAAAACGCCTAAGGCAGTTAAAATAAACAGAAAAAAAGAAAGCCGGTGCAGTTATGCCGCCTAAGCCGAGGTTTACAAAAGAAGAAATGGTAAATGCCGCACTTTTAACCGTGTCAAAAAACGGTCCGCAGGCGCTTACGGCGCGCGAATTGGGCAAAAGCCTTTCAAGCTCCGCACGGCCGATTTTTACGGTGTTTAAAAATATGGACGAATTGCGCGCCGAAGTCAAAAAGGCGGCAATGCTCCGTTTTGAAGACTTTTGCAAAGATGAATTTAAAGATATGCCGGAGTTTAAGCGCGTCGGAATGAAAATGGTGATGTTCGGTATGCACGAGCCGAAGCTTTTTTCTTTGCTTTTTATGAGCGAAAACAAAAACGCCGTCAGCTTTGACGATGTTTTCTCGGAATTGGGCACCGAAGCAGGGGCGTGCATTGACGCCGTTTGCCGCGATTATAATATGACAAGGACAAGCGCAAAAAGAGTTTTTGAAAGCGTGTGGATATACACCTTCGGCGTGTGCGTTCTTTGCGCCACGGGCGCGTGCCGCTTCAAAGAGGACGAATTGAGCCGTATGTTAAGCGACGAGTTTTCTGCCGTGGCGGCGTTTGTGAAAAACGAAGAGAGTGCGCGCGAAAAATAAAATTTAAATAATAAAGGCAAAGCCGCAATTTACTCACTCGGGTAAATTGCGGTTTTTAATAATGAATTTCCTTTATTAATTTGTCCTTTGCTTCTTTTAGCCTGTTGCGCGCGCCCGATGGCGAAATGCCAAGCGCCTTTCCCATTTCGGCACTGCTCATTCCAAGCTCTTTCATTTTTATGAGCTTGCGCTCCTCGGGGCTTAATTTCATAAATGCAAGGCGAATATCCGTGACGGCAGAAAAATCACTGTTGCCGAGAATTTCTTCGCATGCGTCAAGCGGACATTCGTTTAACGACAGGCTTTTTCTTAAAAAGTCGTTTTTAACGTTAGCCGCAATTTTAAACACCAACGCCTTTTCGTTTTCGATTTGTTTCAGCGGATTTGCGCACAGATACATCCACAGCTTCATAAAGGTCTGCTGTGTAAGGTCGTCCGAAATATCGGCGTTAAATTGCTTTGTAAACCACGCGGCAATGCGCTTTCGGTATTTTTTGTAAAGATTGTCAAAGTTTTCGCTTTGAATGGGGGTATTGCTCATTCCGTTTTAATTGAGTCGCCCGCAAACGAAGTTGCGGCAACCGCGCCGTAGTTGTTTTCTGTGCAGATTATATCGTCGCCCGCGCAAAAGATAATCTTTTTGTCTAAAATAAGCTGTGAAGAGACGCTGTCGTCTACTATTATACGGTCGCCTGCGACAATTGCGGTCGAATCGTTCAAGGCTTTAAGAAAATCGGCGGTGACTGTAACTCTGTCGTTAAAAACGCGCACTGGTGGATATTCACAATTACCGATTACGGACTTAATTATGCCATAATG
>OQVL01001927.1_pt1 | contig 12626 bp, 16 predicted proteins | sample 1691501 | NCBI WGS metagenome assembly OQVL01 (sample SAMN03418253, study PRJEB22391) | human gut metagenome | biome: human-gut; feature: organic feature; material: feces | host: Homo sapiens | place: Tanzania | collected 2013-01
CTTTAACAAAAAAATAGTAATCAACAATAAAGAAATAAGTCAAAATTGACAAGAAGGATAACAACAGTGTGAGAAAAACATGAAAATGATAGACAACAACAAAAGTAAAAAATAAAAGAGAATGAGAATGAATTTTATGGAATACCGTAAACTTCCAAAAGGAAATGAACAAATCAGCGTGATTGGCTTTGGAGGCTCTGGACTTCATCAGGCAGGCGAGAAGGAGGCTGTCGAAACCATAAACCTGGCGCTAGAAAATGGCATCAATTACTTTGACCTGGCGGTATCGTTTTGCTGGGGACAGGCACTGGAACCTCGTCTTTTGCCGGGGACAGGCACTTTTTTTGCCTATTGCCGAAAATTTGATTATATTAAAATAAATCCATCTGTAAAGCTGGCTTCGGTAAAGCTTCCTAAATATATTCCGCGGTTTCTTACAAGCCCGGAAATAGATGAGCTTTGCGAGCAGCCTGAAAAAAAAGAACTTCTCTGGGCAAACAGGGACAGGGCTCTTTTTGAGATGATGTATTCTTCCGGCTGCCGTGTAAGCGAGATTGTCGGGCTGAAATTTTCTGACATGGCGGAAGATTTTGGCTCTGCTGTTGTTACTGGAAAAGGCCGCAAGGATAGGATTGTTTATTTTGAGCGTGATGCAAAAATTGCGCTTGAAAATTATATAAGGGATCGCGAGCAGCTGTTCCGCGGACTGAACAAAAAGGATGACGTAAAGGAAATATTCGTAAACCAGAAAGGAACTCCGCTTACGGCGCATGGCGTGCGCTGGATTCTTTCCCGGTATACGGGCATGGAAGGAACGAACCATCATGTCTCGCCTCATGCCCTTCGCCATACTTTTGCCACGGCAATGCTTATGCACGGCGCGGATGTCAGGATTGTGCAGGAACTCTTAGGGCATTCAAGCGTTTCTACAACGCAGCGCTATACGCATATAACAACAGAAAAACTTATAGATGTCTATAATAAAGCGCATCCGCATTCATAGATTTGGAGATTTATATGAAGAATAAAATCAGAAGCACTACGGTTATCGCCGTAAAAAAAGACGGTCATGTCGCCATGGCAGGGGACGGTCAGGTTACATCCGGAAATACAGTTATGAAAGGAAACGCCCATAAAGTCCGCCGCATTTACGATGGAAAAATTCTTACAGGATTTGCAGGAAGCGTTGCAGACGCGTTTACTCTGTTCGACCTTTTTGAAACAAAAATAAAGGAATTTAATGGCGATTTGACCCGCGCCGCAGTTGAGCTCGCAAAAATGTGGCGCACGGAAAAATCTCTCCAGAAGCTGGAAGCCCTTCTTCTTGTTGCGGATAAGAATAAAATTCTTCTTATAAGCGGAGACGGAAATGTCATTGAGCCGGAAAACGATGTTCTTGCTATCGGCTCCGGCGGAAACTACGCGTATTCCGCGGCGCTGGCATATCTTGAAAGCTCAAGTTATTCGGCCCGCGAAATTGCTGAAAAATCATTAAAAATTGCAGGTGATATATGTATCTATACTAACGGCAATATCACTGTGGAGGAACTTTAATCTTATGGAAAAAAATATTGACTTGACACCTAAGCAGATTGTAGAAAAACTTGATCAATATATAATCGGTCAGGACAAAGCGAAGCGTGCCGTTGCTGTTGCCCTTAGAAACAGAACACGTCGCCTTAAGCTTGACGAGTCTATACGCGATGAGGTCGCTCCTAAGAATATCCTGATGATAGGACCTACCGGTTGTGGAAAAACCGAGATTGCGCGCCGTCTTGCGAAGCTTTGCAACGCTCCGTTCCTTAAAGTTGAAGCCACTAAGTACACCGAGGTAGGATATGTCGGCCGCGACGTGGAATCTATGGTGCGGGATCTTATGGCAGTCGGCGTAAACGATGTAAAGGCTGAGATGGAAGATGAGCTGAAGGAAAAGTCGGTTTCTGTTGTTGAAGAAAAACTTCTTGACCTTCTTTTGCCTGGAACTGGAAAAAAACAGCCTGCCGCAGAAAATACGGCGGAGCTTCCTGCTGAAAATGCTGATTCAACCCGCGAAAAATTCCGTCAGATGCTTAGGGAAGGAAAACTGGAGGACCGCGAGGTTGAAGTTACTGTAAGCCGTCAGACAGGAGTTTCCGGAATGGAAATAATTGCGGGCGGTTCGCTTGATGACCTTCAGAGCAGCATGCAGAACCTTGCCGGAATGCTTCAGGGCGGACGCCGCAAGAAGCGGACTGTTTCCGTAAAGGAGGCGCGGAAGATTCTTACGCAGGAGACTCTTGACGGCATGGTCGACAACGACAAGGTTATCGACAGGGCCAAGGAGCGGGTTGAAAACAGCGGAATTATTTTTATAGACGAAATTGATAAAATCGCAGTTCACGGCGAAAGCCACGGACAGGATGTAAGCCGCGAAGGCGTTCAGCGCGATATTCTTCCGATTGTTGAAGGAAGCAATGTCAGCACGAAATTCGGCGTAATCAATACTACGCATATTCTTTTTATTGCGGCGGGCGCGTTCAGCGTGGCTTCTCCAAGCGATTTGATTCCTGAACTGCAGGGACGTTTTCCGCTCCGCGTTGAGCTTGAGAGCCTTACGAAGGAAGATTTTAAGAAAATTCTTAAAGAACCTAAGAACAGCCTGATAATGCAGTACAAGTCATTGCTTGCAACGGAAAATGTTGTTCTTGAGATTACAGAGGACGCGATTGAATGTATGAGCGCAATCGCAGAGGATGTCAACAACAAGGCTGAGAATATAGGAGCGCGGCGTCTTCATACGGTTATGGAAAAAGTTCTTGATGAAATCAATTTTTCTGCCGATGAACATTCCGGCGAAACCTTCAAAATTGATGCGGAATACGTCAATTCAAAGCTGAAGGACATCGCCCGCGATCAGGATTTATCAAGATATATCCTGTAAAATTGTAAAAAAAACTAAACATATTGTTTGTCTTTCCGAAAATTTTATATAGGAAGGACAAGGAATATGAATACTTTTACAAGAAATGTCGATTTGCTTCAGCGCACAATGGATGCAGTATCGCTTCGCTATCAGGTGAGCGCAAACAATCTTGCCAACAGCGAAGTTCCTGGTTTTAAACGTTCAACAGTAAATTTTGAAAGCGAGCTGAAGCGCGCCTTTGAGTCGGAAGAAAAGGCAAAAGACGGTTTTCACTTCACACGCACAGATTCTCGTCATATTTCTTTTAACACCCCGTATGATTACAGAGATGTAGAGCCGCGCAGGGTTCTTGATTATACTACAACGGCAAAGGCAAACGGAAATAACGTCGATGCCGAAACAGAAGCGAATAACATCCTTCAGATTCAGATGCAGTACAGGCTTCTTTCCCAGCTTACAAATTTTGAATTTTCACAGATTAATTCCGTTATGAAAAAATAATTCTATAGGAGCTTGATATGGGACTTTTTACATCAATAAATATCGCGTCGACAGGAATGTCCGCTGAAAGACTTAGAACAGATGTTATTTCAAACAATATAGCCAACGCATCTACAACAAGAACCCAGGAAGGCGGCGCATTTAAGCGTTCCCGCGTGGTTTTTGAGCCTGTAAGCGCAGGGCGTCCGCAGTTTCGGACTCCGTTTACTCCTTCTGACCTTGATAACGGGCCTGGAAAAGGCGTAAAGGTTCTTGAAATTGTAAAAGATACTTCTGAAGGCCGTCTTGTTTACGATCCGGAGCATCCACATGCGATAAAATCAGGACCGAACGCAGGCTATGTTGAATATCCGAACGTAAACATTGTGAATGAAATGGTTGACCTTATTTCTGCAAGCCGCGCTTACGAGGCGAATTCAACGGTTGTAGAGGGCGCGAAAAGTATGTTCTCGGCGGCTCTGGAAATAGGTTCCCGCTGATTTTAATTGAATGATGCGCTCTATTTATGGGCAATCCTCAATTGACAGTATCCCCAAGTCGATGTAAAATTTTAGGCGGGTGAGGAAATATGAAGATACCAGAGTTAAATTCATTTCAGTTGAACAGAACGGAAACCGGGCACGCCGCGAAGGCTTCTTTCGGGCTTTCGCAGGAAAATTATGCAAGAACCGAAGTTTCAAAAAATTCAGCCTCGTTCGGAGATTATCTGCTTCAGGCTTTTCAGGCTATGAACGACCAGCAGATTGAGGCGGGCGACATGCAGAAAAAGGTTATCACGGACCCGGATTCTGTTGACCTTCACGATGTTACTATTGCAATGTCAAAGGCCAGGATGTCTCTGAACCTTGCAAATTCCATAATTGACCGTATTGTAAGCGGATGGTCGGAAATTACAACAACCCGATAAAATCTTGCTTTTCAGAATTCTTATTATGTGTTAAAATAACTCATTAAAATAATCGTTTTTGCTCGTTCACGGGAGGGGACTGATGAACGAATGGTTTAAAAATATGATTGAAAAGTTTCAGAATTTCTGGAAAACAAGTTCAGTCATTGTAAAAGTTATTGTTATCGGCATTGCCCTTGCTGTTGTTGGCGCCGTTATCTTTGCCGTTAACGTAAGCGGCTCTGATTCCACTGTAAAGCTTTTTCCTCAGGCTGTAACCGACGAATCTGTAAGAAACCAGATTCTTGACCGCGTTGCACGGGAAAATGTGCAGGTTTACGTGAATGACGAAGGGGTTATTTCCGTTAATGATGAAAAAACTGCGCGCCGCATAAGGACTCTTCTTTCTGTGGAAGGTCTGGCTCCTTCAAATTATGATCCGTTTGCAGAATTTTATAACCGTTCATGGTCCACCACTGATGCGGAACAGAATGTGCGCCGTAAAAATGCCATTTCTGCTGCGTTGAAACAGCATCTTGAATCTCTTTCTGATATTGATGTGGCGTTTGTTACCCTTGTTCTTCCAGACAAGGCTCTTTTTGCTTCGGAACAGAATCCTGTTACGGCAAGCATTGCGATCAGACCGTCGCGTACAAGCGACATTCTTTCAGACAGAAGAAAAGTAAAGGGAATCCAGGATTATATTTTAAAGGCTGTTGAAGGCCTTTCCGCGGAAAACCTTACGATTATAGATCAGAATGGTCATATTCTTAACGATTTTGAGGGAATGGCGGAAAGCGACCGCGTCTCGATAATCGAAAAGCAGCAGAAACTTATACGCAAGATGGAAGCGATTCCGCAATAAGTGAAGTCTGCAAGCCGAGAAGGCGAAGTCGTTTAAATAAAGATGAGATGCTTTTTTGCGTCAAGACATCTTTTTTAGCACAAAAAGCCGATTTCTCGACGACCAACATTGGAGCGGATGCCATCAGAACAGAATTCGCAAAAAAAAGGACCTCTTATGTCCAAGAGATCCTTTATGACTATTGGTCTTTAAAGATGAGGCCTGCTTTTGACTGCTTCTTGTCTGACCGTGGTAGTCAAACATTACCTATTGATCTTTCTAATTTTTCTTCTTATCGAGTATCGCCAGCCTTTTGACTTGCTGCTCTAAGTGTATACACATTCTAACTGAAATCCAGAAGGCAGGGGCGGACGCAGGACTATATCCAGCAGCACACGCTATAATCTGCTTTATACCCCAATTATCATCCATATCGCGCGGGAAATCCTTGTGACCAATGACAACTCGCGCCACTTGCTTATATGTCTCGGCATACTCTTTCGAAAGTTTTGGCTTACGCTCTCGATAATAAAAGAATGAATCCATCAACGGGACATCGATTCTTGGTATCCATCCATGAGCCATAACGATATTATCGTTTCGAACCGGGTTAATTGAGCCATAATCAGAATATGCAGTCTTCAAACCCTCCGACGCAAGATTCTTTGCTATTGCCACCTCGCTCAACTTAAAAGAATCTGTAGTATCATCTCCGAACTCCCCAATGTTACGCGGGAACGAGGTGGCACTAACAATTATGGCTGTACCTACTGGGACAATAGATTGCAGATTCCGAACTCTCGCCTTTACCCGTTCTGAGTATTGTGAGATATTGGCTTGGATAACATATGAGCAATCCACAATTACATATAACTTTTTCCCATTCAAGTAAGGACAGATATTATGTTCAACATCGTAATAACAATTGTCATCATAGATGTCTGACCTATACGCTATTCCGTCAAACAATTTCGTCAAGGTGTTTGTTTGTTCTTTTATACTAGTATCAACATCTGTATCTTCTTCTCCAATGATGATAGATGGTATTAATTCAGAAAAACACCCTGATTGTTGTAAGCCCGTCAATAAAGCAATCCAATTTTCATATCCATTGGCAGGGCTATACAGACGATTAATTTCTTCACTCATAAGACTTTTGTCTGAAGTTAGGTCAAAAACGACTCTCTTTCCAGCCAAAATCGTACATATTCGCTCTAGTTTTTTATCATAAGGATATTTTGCTTTTTCCTTTTTGCGTAACTCAGGATCCTTCTCTTTAGAAGGGAGTTTACGACCACGAGTTAACTCCACAATTGGGATAATGCTATTCAACACTTGAGAAGATGATTGCTCAAGTGCCTTCATTTCAGCATCCCCTGTCTTAACAATCAGATAATAATCATTCATTTGTCTCAATTGTATAGCCTAGTGAGATCACCCTATATCGCATTGCTTCTTGAGATACTTCAAAAGAATCAGCCAAATCTTTTAGGTCAGTGATCCCCTCATCAAGCTTTGCGACTATCCTTTCTTCTGGCATCAATAATCGAGCTGCAAACTCGTTTGCAGCAAACTCAATCGAAGAAGTGTTCTCTATTCTATAAAAAATCTCATCATGAAATTCAACGTCACTCTTATCCTTATGCAAGAAGAAATGTCCTAATTCATGAGCAAACGTAAAGCGTTGTCGTTTGGGATGATGCTTTTTGTTAATGCCAATAATACAGCGGTCCCCAGCCTTTTTAAAATAACCAGATTCTAAAGAAGGTAAGTCTTCATAAAGAACATCTATTCCGTTTAATTCGGCAATTTCATCCAGTTTAAGATTCCCTCGAGCGTCAAGCATATCTTTATCCACAGCCATCTTGATAATGGAGTCAACATCCGTAATTAAAGGCGGTTCAACAAAACGGGGATCTTGGCCTCGTTGTAATCTTTTCCCTTGAGTACCCATACTTATATCACACCTTTTTTTCCGCCACCTTTGGCCTTTTTACTTTAGCCGGAGCTTCTGGCTCTTTTTGATTCGTTTCTAATGTTGCAACTCTCTCCTCAATATCTTTTACCTTGTCCTCATACGTGTCCATAGGCACATAATCAGCATCAAATTGTCCTTTAATAGTACTTAGTACTTCACTTCTGAACGATTCAGAATCCTTTAATAATTCACGAGCCTCATCACGCACTTCCTTTTTGGACAAACCTCTAATCGCGAAGTATCCTGCCACAGTAAAGACAACAAAGAATACAGATAAGAAAGCTATCAGTGTATTATAGTAGCCGACCATATTATTTGTGTACTCTGCGGGCGTCAACAAGTATCCCTTATCCCTCAATGACGCCATCAACTCTGCTTCGGGCATAGACAATACCGGCCGATTGTCATTAGTCAGTTGTGTTTGTTCTATAATTAAGACAGCCTTGTAATTAAATGGCCTTACCCAAATAAGGACGGCTACCACGACAAAAAGAACTAATAAAGCGCCAACTGCACCGCCTTTTAATCCACCACTGAATTCTTTATTGACATTTATCATTCTCAAACACTTTATTTCAACAGCACTACAAAAATCAAGCCCTTATATAAAAATTGGATCTAATAAAATAGCTCCAGAAAACGAGGTTCTCTGAATCCTTCAACGGGAAAAAGGTAATCACGTTCCCGATAAGGTCTTGAATGGAATCCCCGACGGTATTCCGTAATTCTGGCACGCTTCCGTCTGCTCAATCAAGGCTAGGTCATCTTCCAGTGCCGGCTCGATAAACTTCTCGCCATACCCAAAGAGCATCTGAGCGAGGCGATCACATTCCCAGCCGAGGTTTCTCGGGATGAAGATTTCCTCCTCCAAAATAGCTTCCTGGGTGAAGAGATGCATCTGTTTAAATTTGGATTGTAAAAAATGTCCGTTTTCAATCAGTGCCCATATATTGTTTTCATTAGCGTCTTTCTAAGACGTTGTAATGAGAAGGGATATTGCGCCATAAAAGTATCGAAAGACATCACATTATTGAAGATGTCAACTGTATCTTTCGGACATTTGGATATTGCACTATAATACTGCTCAAAATAATGCTCAAATCCATGCCTAAGAAAACGATTTCTGTATTTAATGAGCGTAAGAGGTGACATCATAATAAGAGGGCATTCGTTCTGTGGATTGTTTACCCTTTCTGCGGCCAAACAATCCTGATACCATTGCTGCGCCAACCTCGGAAGGCCATCAAAAATAAGTCTGTTGTCAGCGATCACGAGAACCGGATATACCTTTATGTCGTCACTAAGATTTGAATCCCACGGAAACTGTTTCGCTCTAATACTTGCAGTATGTCCGGCTAACTGACCAATCCCAATCCTTCTAGGTTTAGACAAATCCTTATGACATCGGTGCTCCCTATCCAAGTTAAATGTCTTGCTGACAATTTTGTTCTTTAATTCTCTCTCAAGCAAGTCATAATCACGTTGTTCTTTGATCCATGCATTAAGCCGTATATCTTTACATTCAAACAGAACTATTGACTTGTTGGACTTATTTTTTATCAAGTAATCAGGATATCCAAGTTCACTCTGGTGAATCTTATGAATTGCTGCAAGTCCATCTTCATCGTAAGCCGTATATTTGCATTTACATATACAGTTTCTAACAGCTCCAACAAACAGTGTCTTCTCAATAAATTCTAAAGTGAACAAATTAGAAATATCAGGATGCTTTTCTGCAAGTTGGTTTGCTATATATTGGAAGTCAAAGTATAAACCTTGATATAATCTATCAACAAGAATGGCTTGGTTGTGAATCACGTAATCCCCGTTTGATAACTTAAATAAGGGCCTTCCTTTAAATTCCCTATAGTCAGAGTTACCGTTATTATCATATTCATCTGAACTGGAATAGGGAATAACCTCAGCATTCGCATCAATCGCAATTCTATCCAAAACCGACCGAGACAGGAACTCTGCATTCTGTTCAACTAAACTCACGGGACAAATACCATTCCCGTTTTTATAGCTTTGTAAAGCAATGCTGTAAATGGTTTTCACATATTGTCTCCATGAGACAATTCCATAGTAACCGCAGAAGGCATTAAGGAGACCTGAATACTTCTCATCTGACTCTAATAATCTGAAAAAAAGTATGGCCTGTATAGGTTGGATGATAAACTCTCCATTTAGATTGATTTCATGTATGTCTTTATACGATGCATCATTAACCATCAAGAGCTTTGCTATATTGTTAGCGGATGTCTTTGGGGCCTTAAACTCCATAAGATTTTGGTTAATCTGCGTAATCAGTTTGGTAATCCTCCATTGGAGTTCATCCGTCTTTAACGGACTCACTTCTTTCATTTCAGATGGTGGAATTGAGAAGGCCACTCTCAAAAATTCCAAAGGGGTACTATCAAATGCTACTACAACTTCAGCTCCTCTTTCATTGCTGATTGTTTCTACATACCTCTTGATATGATTATACAGTGGCACGTAATGAGGATCAGTATTAGATAGTAACTGGACGATTTTTATTGCAGGCTGACCACAATACTTTCTTTTTAGCAAAGAAGCGAGTTTAACGGCGCTTTCACGAGAAATCATTCTCAGCACATCAGGTGCATTTTCCCTGATTATACCGGAGAAAATGCTATCATACTCAACAGGTATGATTATGCTAAGAGATTTATCCCGATTCCTCATCATAAAGTTCTACTTATATTGATTTTTGTGCCAAGACTTCTCCCCGAACTCGAAGAGATGAATGATTATCTCTCCACCCGTTCTGGCTTCAGATCCCCCGCATTAATCAACTTCTTATTGTGCTTCCACCGCATGCGTATGTTGCGTTCCTCTGAGATGAACTAAGAGGGTTTCGGTGATTGGTTTCTAGGAAAATCAATGGCTTCTGGCCATTTGGCGAGCCCGTGTTCGGATTGGGTCATGTTATTGCTCAACCCGCTTTACGAGGTCCTTACCGTCTATAATAGTGAAAGGGCCCTTGAATGTTAGGCGGGACTGCAGTTTCAATCCATAGAAGGATTCAATATCAAAGCCTTTGAGCTTTTCCCGGATATGAGCATCTTCTTCAGGCGTAATGGGGAGTGGATTATCGCAAATGGTATAGCCATGGTGTTGAATGGCATGAAGCCACTTGGCAATTCTCCACTTATGATATGATTTATTGGCAGCCAGAACAGCCAATAATGTGCTTCTATCTACGGTCATCGATTTCACGAACTCTTCAAGTTCCCCTGCAACGCCTTCCAAGACGTCTGTCTTTGAATAGATTAGGTCTCCGCCCTTCATCTTGTCATAAATCCACTGAGCTAAATCCGGATTATGGCGGAAGCGAAGCATTTGCATTCCAGTAAGATTTAAGGTTTTCAAATCATCTCCTTCATACATCGGAATGGTAAAGCCAGTTTGGTTGCTGCAACGGATGAAGGGCTGATAGCCGATTGGGAATATGGGATGCGCGCCCTCGTCTGGCAACATCGACCAAGGAAGAACAGCACGTCGAAAGATAATTCCATACTTCTTTTCTTCCGCGACCTCTGTGTCCACAGCTGTTAGTGGCGCCCAATGTCTTGTCTTGCCATCAAATTTGCAGCAAGCGAAGAATAGGGCGACCTCAAAGTCCGAGGTAATATCCATCATATAGGTCCGGAAACCATAATGCTGCGCAATCGCTTGATACTGGACCGTAATGCCCAAATTCTCAAAAGCCTTTACATTTTCATACTGGCATATCTGTCTAACAAATTGATGAAGTTTAACGTCAGCAACCAACTTCTCAACTTCTTTACCCTGAACCGATTTCGTCTCAGACACCAGACGCCCAAGCGTTGACATGGTCGTAGGATATAGCTGGCTCTCCCCCCTGTAAAAGAACTTTCGCTGTGGTTGGCGAATAACCGCTCCAACAGGATCTGGATATCGCATAACATAACCGTCATAAAAGGAGTCCATCAACATTTCTTGAAACACAGTCTTGTCATTCGCGCCTCGCTTGATGGGATGGTACTCCGGATTGTCCGGCTGTGTTGTTACATTCTTGCCAAACAATCCATCCTCCTCATTTTCCTGGAGCATTTGCCGTATTACATTGATGTCGATATCCTCGAATTGCATTGTACTATCAAGTCTATTCCGTTTAATCTAGAAAGCTATTCCTAATATCCAGACAAGTTTCCGGGGAGCTTTGATCCTCCGACTTATGGACATTTAAATGTAATCGAAAGGGCAAGCAAACTCTTTGAAAAAATCGACGTTCTTGTTTCTGAAAATCCTGGCAAAAATAGCCTTTTTACTGCCGATGAGCGCGTTTTGATGCTAAAAACTTTGACAGAGCCTTATCATAATGTGGAAGTTCATAAGTGGGACAGGCTTGTTGTTGAATATGCAAGAAAAATCGATGCAAAAGTCCTTATCCGTGGAATAAGAAATGTAAACGATTTTTCGTACGAATTTGACCTTTCCCTTGTAAACCACAATTTAAATCCTGAAATTGAAACTCTTTTTATGCCGACAGAGAGGTTGCGAAAGGCTGTTTTAAGAATGCGTCAGATGTGGATGATACACTAAAGCTTACATTTTACCTGCTTGACAATACTACAAAAACTGTGGCAGATGCCTCTCAGATACCAGATTCGAATCAGATTACAAAGGCGAGGGTTGAGCTGAAATTTGACTATATTGTCGCATTTTTCGGGATCAGGCAGAAGCATGTACTGAGTGGATATGCACTGTAGGAGTATTAGGAGTGTATCAAAACGGCTTTTGACAAAATACAGTTGAATGGAAGGAGGAAAAACCGATGGAACTGATAGTAGAAGAGTTCGGAGGGAGCATTATCATGCTTCTTGTTGGTGGAGGTGTCATAAGTACGCTTACATATATTGCGACACTGGTATAGTGGGGATAAGTAGGTTTACATATATTGCGACACTGGTATAGTGGGGATAAGTACGTTTACATATATTGCGACATTGGTATAGGGTAGGTATTGGATAAAAAGATTTAAGGAGTGACATGAAATGAAGGAAGTGTTCAGACAGTATGGGGGCATGCTGATTGCAGCGGCAGCGACAAGTACGTTTATTGTGTTGATCGGAAGTATTCTTTTAGCGCAGGGAGGTATGCTTTCAAAGGTGATAGAGCTTTGGGGGAACAGTCCGATATAAGGGACTTTTGGGTATAGGGAGATTTTGAATGAAAGAAATAATGCAGACATATGGAGCTATGATAATCGCTGCTTTGGTTGGAATAATTCTTTTATCCTCTTTTTCTATGGTGAAGGGGAATATTGGAGAGGCATTTGCTGTGCAGGAGGTGTTGGCTGATGATATGACAAACAGCAGCTATGATAAGTACAAAAATGTTGCTCTTCCGAAACTTAGTTTACGTGATGATTTTTTTAATGCTTCCACTTCGTACAAAATAAGTGACATATTGTATCCGGCTTCAAATGCACAATACCGGACCTTAAGTGATGTGACTATGCATGATC
>OQVL01001928.1_pt1 | contig 12622 bp, 11 predicted proteins | sample 1691501 | NCBI WGS metagenome assembly OQVL01 (sample SAMN03418253, study PRJEB22391) | human gut metagenome | biome: human-gut; feature: organic feature; material: feces | host: Homo sapiens | place: Tanzania | collected 2013-01
GCGGCAGCCGGTGTGTATGGCAGAACAAAAGAAAGTAAAAGTGCGATAAGACATAAAATATTTATTCTTCGTTTCATAAAAATCCTCCCTGTAAAAAAATTCCAGTAACAAACTAAGTATAGCATGAGAAAATTTTTTTTACAAGGTTCGCTCTGACAGAGACTGTTGATACTTTCTTGGTGACAATCCCAGATGATTATGGAAACAGCGTGAAAAATTGGAGTAGTTCTGGAAGCCGCATAAGAAACAGACATCATTTGGCAAATGCCCTTTTTGCAACAACTCTTTTGCGTAGGAACTGTTGCCTTCTGCAACGCTCTTTACAAATTTCAAAGCAGCTGTTTCCACAGCCTTGTACTCTTCAATACTTGCTCTCATAATTTTAATGTTTGGTTTTCGGCTGCAAAATTACAGATTGGTCCCCATTTGCGCAAGTACTGAATAATTATTCATATACTGAAAAGTTATTCCCTATATTGCTCATTTGGAATAAAATCCATATTTTTGCAACATTAATAGCAAACTACTATGTACGAAAGAAAAATACCCGTCGACTTGAGTTGCCCTTTGCGGCTGACAATGAGCCTTATCAACTCCAAGTGGAAGTCCTGTATTTTGGACGAATTGCGCGATACCTCTCTGCGTCCGAGTGAGATTCATAAAGCCTTGCCCGAGGCTGCACCGCGTGTGCTGGACTTGCAATTGAAAGAGTTGGTGGACGATGGCATGGTGCGAAGAATTATCTATCCCGAATTGCCGCCACGTTCCGAATACACAATTACAGAATTAGGCAGGTCGCTCCTGCCCATTATCGATGCCATGATCGCTTGGGGAGAAAATAATATGGAGTTCTTTGCTAAGAAATACGGATAATATCCCACGGGTTGTCTAACCTGCTCGCACCCTAATACTTGGCACCTATTACTGTCTTTGTTTGAAACAAAATTGGCTAAAAGCGATTTCATGCCTAACCGATGTCATAATATCCTTGAGTATTCATCGGGTTATTAACGGGTTATTAGTATGTGATTAGTATGCTATTAGTATGTGATTATGCCGTCAATGTCAAAACCCCCTCTTGTATATCTCGCCCAAAAGCACTACCTTTGCACCCTGGAAACGTGGGGCTATTGTTTTTCCCCCATGCCACAACCCTAAAAAACTGAAAACAATGCGTACTACAGATGAACTGCAAGGCGTCAGCCTGCTTGGCGCAAACCGTACCCAATACCCTACGGACTACGCCCCCGAGATGCTTGAGACTTTCGTCAACAAGCACCCCGAAAACGAGTATCTCGTCACTTTCCATTGTCCCGAGTTCACCTCGCTCTGCCCCAAGACAGGGCAGCCGGACTTCGCGACCATCATCATCTCCTACATTCCGCGCGAGCGCATGGTGGAGTCCAAGTCGCTGAAACTCTATCTGTTCTCGTTTCGCAACCATGGTGATTTCCACGAGGACTGCATCAACATCATTCTCAACGACCTTGTCCGCCTCATGGACCCCAAGTACATCGAGGTCACGGGCATCTTCACCCCCCGTGGTGGCATCAGCATCTACCCCTTTGCCAACTACGCGGACGCCGTCCACCAAGCCCTCAAGCAGCAGCGTCTCTCCGCCCGCTTCGCCGAGGTCATTGCTCGTTAACTAAACAACGTACCCACTGACTATGCTTTGCTTGGGGGGCGACGCGGCTCGCGTCGCTAAGAATACCCCTCGCATCATGCAATTCATCATTCATAATTCATCATTCACCATTATTCTCTCCCCCACTTTCTCCATCAACCACAGCGGCGTGGATGTCGCACCGCATATCCCTACTCGCTCCACCTCGCGGCACGCTGACAGAATGTCATCTGTCAACTCCTCTTCACTACTTACAAAAATCGTGCGAGGATTTACTTCTTGGCAGTTTTGGAACAACACTTTGGCGTTTGAGGACTTCTTACCGCCCACAAACACCACAATATCGTTCTCTTTCGCGAACTTCTGCAACTTCTCCACGCGGTTTGCGACATTTCGGCAGATGGTATCGTGCCACTCAAATGTCACTCCTTCCTCCACACGCGCACCTATTGCCTCTACCAACCTGTGAAACTCCTCCACGGATTTCGTCGTCTGCGAGAATAGATAGACAGGTCGCCCGTAATCCAACTTGTCGAGGTCGTTCATGCCTTCCACCACGATAGCCGTATTATTCGTTTGCCCCTGCAAACCAATCACTTCCGCATGCCCAATCTTGCCAAATATCACTATCTGCGCCCTTGGTTCCTGCCCTTGTGTCTGCCGGTAGGTATCGCGAATCCGTTTTTGCAGGTGTAGCACCACAGGGCAACTGGCATCGATAATCGTAATGTTGTTCTGCTCGGCTATACGATAGGTACTCGGAGGCTCACCGTGTGCCCGCAGCAGCACCCGCACATTGTGCAGGGTTCGGAGGTCATCATAATCAATGGTTTCCAAGCCCATGGCTTCCAGTCGGTCCACCTCTTGCCCGTTGTGCACAATATCCCCCAGGCAGAACAATCGCCCTGCTTTCAGTTCCTCTTCGGCTTTCCGTATCGCGCCCGTCACACCAAAGCAGAAACCCGAATCCTTATCTATCGTAACAATCATCCAAATCGGCTGATGTATGTTTATGCCTCTGCCACAGCGTGGTCAAACAGTGCAATGATATGCTGCATCTGCTCCTCGCGGGTCATCCGGCTGTTGTCCACCACGAAACAGCTGAATTACAAGTCCAGCAAAAAGGACGGCACGATGTCCTTTCGCAACGGGTACAACTACGTCAAGACCCTTGCCGCGGTGATTACCAATGTGGAGCATATCGGCTACATCACGGATCTGGCGGACGCCGGCACGCACTATGTGGTGCAGGGCGGCTGTACCGACGGCAAGTATATCTACGCATGCTTAGAGGACCAGAAACCGTACAGCGGCGACCCGGATTATTATCATAATACCCAAAATCACACCACCGTGATTTACAAATGGAGCATCGAGACCGGCAAAACGGTGGCAAAAAGCGAGCCGCTGTCGCTGGATCACGCCAACGACATGGCGTATGACTCCAAAACCAATGAGCTGATTGTGGCGCATTGCGGATTCAAGGACGCCCGCAGCAAGATCGAGTTCGTCATCTCCACCGAGCCCACCGACGGCGGCATCTACCGCGGTCACCGCGGCCGCATGGAGATCCGCGTCGATATGCACGGCGTCTCCTGCCACGGCTCCGCGCCCGAGCGCGGCGACAACGCCATTCACAAGATGGCTGAGGTCCTGCTCAACGTCCGCGACCTCAACGAGAACGACGCCGGCGACGACAAGGAAGTCAAGGGCCTCGTGAAGATGCTCGACCCGAAGTACAATCCCGAGCACTGGGAGGATGCCCGCTTCCTCGGCCGCGGCACCTGCACCACCAGCCAGATCTTCTACACCTCTCCCTCCCGCTGCGCTGTTGCGGACTCCTGCTCCATCTCCATCGACCGCCGCATGACCGCGGGCGAGACCTACCAGTCCTGCCTGAAGGAGATCGAGGATCTGCCCGCCTGCAAGAAGTACGCCAAGGACGTCAAGGTGTCCATGTATATGTATGACCGTCCGTCCTGGACCGGCCACGTCTATGAGACCGAGGCCTTCTTCCCCACCTGGATCAACAAGGAGACCGCGCCCCACGTTCAGGCGCTCGTCGACGCGCACCACGCTCTCTGGGGCACCGAGCGCATCGGCGCGGACGAAAAGGCCATGTCCACCCGCACCGGCCGTCCTCTGACCGACAAGTGGACCTTCTCCACCAACGGCGTGTCCATCCAGGGCCGCTACGGCATCCCCTGCGTCGGCTTCGGCCCCGGTGCCGAGTCTCAGGCTCACGCTCCCAACGAGGTGACCTTCAAGCAGGATCTGGTGACCTGCGCCGCCCTGTATGCCGCCGTTCCCGGCCTGTACAAGCCCGAGAACAAGGACGGCTCCGCCACCAGCTTCCGTCAGGAGCTGACCGGCAACGACATTAAGTAATTATCCGCCACACTAAATACACAAGGAGAAAGAACAAAATGAGCAAGACTGTTGAGCTGGCACGCCATCTGTCCACCCTGAACATCAACAACATGTACAAGACCGATTTCTATTGGACTTGGGACAAGACCGACGACGAGATCGACGCCATCTTCACCGTGGCCGACGCTCTGCGCGACCTGCGCGAGCGCAACAAGAGCACCCGCGTGTTCGATTCCGGCCTGGGCATCTCCATCTTCCGCGACAACTCCACCCGTACCCGCTTCTCCTTCGCCTCCGCCTGCAACCTGCTGGGTCTGGAGGTGCAGGATCTGGACGAGAAGAAGTCCCAGATCGCCCACGGCGAGACCGTCCGCGAGACGGCCAACATGGTGTCCTTCATGGCCGACGTCATCGGCATCCGCGACGATATGTTCATCGGCGAGGGCCACAAGTATCAGAAGACCTTCATCGACGCGCTCGAAGAGGGCTACCGCGACGGTATCCTCGAGCAGCGCCCGACGCTCGTCAACCTCCAGTGCGACGTCGACCATCCCACCCAGTGCATGGCCGATATGCTCCACATCATCCACTACTTCGGCGGCGTGGAGAACCTCAAGGGCAAGAAGGTCGCCATGACCTGGGCCTATTCCCCCAGCTACGGCAAGCCCCTGTCCGTCCCGCAGGGCGTCATCGGCCTGTTCACCCGCTTCGGCATGGACGTCACTCTCGCCCATCCCGAGGGCTATGAGGTCATGCCCGAGGTCGAGGAGATCGCCAAGAAGAACGCGGCGGCCACCGGCGGCAGCTTCAAGAAGTGCAACGACATGAAGGAAGCCTTCCGGGACGCCGACATCGTTTATCCCAAGTCCTGGGCTCCGTTCAAGGCCATGGAGGAGCGCACCAAGCTCTACCAGAAGGGCGACAAGGCCGGCATCGACGCGCTGGAGAAGAAGCTCCTCGCGCAGAATGCCGAGCACAAGGATTGGGCCTGCACCGAAGAGATGATGAAGCTCACGAAGGACGGCAAGGCGCTCTATCTGCACTGCCTGCCCGCCGACATTTCCGGTCTTTCCTGCCCCGAGGGCGAGGTCGACAACTCCGTGTTCGACCGCTACATCGTTCCTCTGTACAAGCAGGCCTCCTACAAGCCCTACATCATCGCCGCGATGATCTTCCTCGCACAGGTCAAGGACCCCGTCCGCGCTCTCATGGAGATGGACAAGTCCGACGCCGAGCGCAAGATGTTCTAAGAGACCGCGCACAACTGAAAAGGGCGGCTTCTGCCGCCCTTTTTCTTCGGCCGCTTCACTCAGGAAAGCGGTAAAATACAAGAAAAATCACGGGAAATGTCTCGCAGTCTCGTGCAGCATTGCCTATAATATAGGCGGAAAGCAATGGAAATTCGGCCATTGCGCCGACCGAACGGTTCAAATTTATTTTTTAAGGAGATATATCACCATGGGTAAACGCATCGTCATTGCGCTCGGCGGCAACGCGCTGGGCAACACCCCCTATGAGCAGCTCGCTCTCGTCACCGAGACCGCCAAGCCCATCGTCGACCTGATCGCGCAGGGCAACGAGGTCATCATCGCCCACGGCAACGGCCCGCAGGTCGGCATGATCAACCTCGGCATGGCCACCGCCGCCGAGGCCAAGGCCATCAAGTCCGATATGCCCTTCCCCGAGTGCGGCGCCATGAGCCAGGGCTACATCGGCTATCACCTCCAGAACGCCATCGGCAACGAGCTCGCCTCCCGCGGCATGGCCAAGGACGTCGCCACCGTCGTCACGCAGGTGCTCGTCGACGAGGCCGACCCCGCCTTCCAGCATCCCACCAAGCCCGTCGGCGCATTCTACGATAAGGAGACCGCCGACCGCATCGCCGCCGAGAAGGGCTACACCATGGTCGAGGACGCAGGCCGCGGCTACCGTCAGGTCGTTCCCTCCCCCAAGCCCATCGACGTCATCGAGAAGAACACCGTCAAGGCGCTCGTCGATAACGGCACCGTCGTCATCACGGTCGGCGGCGGCGGCATCCCCGTCGTGCGTAAGGACGGCAAGCTCTACGGCACGCCCGCCGTCATCGACAAGGACTTTGCCTCCGCCAAGCTCGCCGAGCTGCTCGACGCCGATATGCTCGTCATCCTGACCGCGGTCGAGAAGGTCGCCATCAACTTCGGCAAGCCCGACCAGAAGGGTCTTGACGATCTCACCCCCGCCGATGCCCGCAAGTACATCGAGGAGAAGCAGTTCGCGCCCGGCTCCATGCTGCCCAAGGTGCAGGCCGCTCTGTCCTTCGCCGAGTCCAAGCCCGGCCGCGTTGCCCTCATCACCCTGCTCGAGAAGGCCGCCGACGGCATCTCCGGCAAGACCGGCACCCGCGTCCACCAGTAAGAGCGGTTCGGATAAATCTCCAAACGTTCCGTACAACTTATACAAAAGGTTTGCCCGCAAGGGCAAACCTTTTGTTTGCTTTTTCAGTCCTTTTTCCGCTTTTTCGCCGCTTTCGCTAAAAATTTTTCAGCAACTTTGGTTATGTTTTCAATTCTTTTTTTCGTTTGCCCGTTGCGTTTTGCTTGAAAATTTTGTATGATACTGTTCAAAGGTATTGTCCCAATGGGCATACCAATTTTTAAGGAGGATTTATCCACATGAAGAAGCTTCTTGCGATCCTGCTCTCCGTCATCATGGTGCTGTCTCTCGTTGCCTGCGGCAATAAGACTCAGGACGAGACTCCCAGCAATGACGATCAGCAGCAGAACACCGAAACCGAGACCAAGACCATCAAGGTCGGCCTGATCTGCATCGGCGACGAGAACGACCAGGGCTACACCTACAACTTCATCCGCGGTAAGGAAGCCGCCACCGAGGCGCTCGCCGCCAAGGGCATCAATGTTGACTGGGTCGTCAAGTACAACATCGGCGAAGACTCCACCTGCGAGGACGCCAACATCGAGCTGGCCGAAGAGGGCTGCGAGCTCATCTTCAACAACTCCTACGGCTTCGAGCCCTTCATGCTCAAGGTCGCTCCCGACTATCCCGAGATCCAGTTCGTCGGCTGCACCAACCAGGGCTCCTGGAACGATGGCCTCGACAACACCCACAACGCCTTCGCCAACATCTATGAAGGCCGTTACCTCGCCGGCGTCGCTGCCGGTATGAAGCTCCAGCAGCTCATCGACGAAGGCACCATCAAGCCCGAAGAGGCCGTCATCGGCTACGTCGGCGCGTTCTCCTTCGCCGAAGTCATCTCCGGTATGACCTCCTACTTCCTGGGCGCCCGCTCCGTCTGCCCGAGCGTGACCATGAAGGTCCAGTTCGTCGGCTCCTGGTCTGACGCCACCGAAGAGTCCAACGCCGCCTCCGCTCTGTGCGACCTCGGCTGCAAGCTCATCTCCCAGCACTCCGACAACACCACCCCCGCCACCATGGCGCAGTCCAAGGGCGCGTTCCACACCGGCTACAATAACGACATGACCGGCGTTGCTCCCGATGCCTCCATCATCGGCTGCCGCATCGACTGGACGAACTACTTCGTCTATGCCATCGAGAGCGTTGCCAACGGCCAGGAATTCGATCAGGATTACTGCTACGGCTATGATCACGGCGACGTCGTCCTGACCGAGCTCAACGAAAAGATCGCCGCCCCCGGCACCGCTGAGAAGCTCGCCGAGGTCGAGGCCGGTCTGGCTGACGGCTCCATCAAGGTCTTCGACACCTCCACCTTCACCGTGGACGGCGAGACCCTGACCTCCGCCTTCGCTCTGGATACCGACGGCGACTTCACCCCCGACTCCGAGGAAGCCGTGTTCGACGGTGCCTTCCACGAGTCCTACTTCCAGTCCGCTCCTTACTTCGCCATCAAGATCGACGGCATCGAGTGGCTCAACTCCGCGTTCTAAGATATCCCTTACATCAAAGGAAGCCGCCTGCGGGCGGCTTCCTTTTTTCACTTTTTGCTGAAAATTTTTTAGGGAATCAAACTTTTTGTGGATTGTTCCGGTTTTTTCTTCCGATTTTTGACGGATTCGACGATAGCTTTTCCATTTACATCATGCTTGAATTATGTTAGTATAGGTATTGAATAATCAGCAATTATCGGAGACGCGGTCCCCCTCTCCGGTAAGGTGGCTGCAGCCTGATCCCGACCGCCGGTCTCCCCGCCGGCCGGGTTCGAAAGAAAGGATGACAGGACCTTGGACAACAATTGTGCAGTTGAACTCAGACACATTACCAAGCGCTTTGGCAAGGTCGTCGCAAACGACAGCATCGACCTGACCATCAACCGGGGCGAGATCCTTTCCCTGCTCGGTGAAAACGGCAGCGGAAAGACGACTCTGATGAATATGCTCGCCGGCATCTATTTCCCCGACGAGGGCGAAATCTACGTCAACGGCGTGCTCACCTCCATCCGCTCGCCGAAGGACGCCTTCGACAACCACATCGGCATGATCCACCAGCACTACAAGCTCGTGGACGTGTTCACCGCGGCGGAGAACATCGTCCTCGGTCTCGACGAGCCGGGCAAGCTGGACATCAAGGCCGCCAACGCCAGGGTCAAGGAGATCTGCGACCGCTACGGCTTCGACATCGACCCGACCAAGAAGATCTACGATATGTCCGTCTCCCAGAAGCAGACGGTCGAGATCGTCAAGGTCCTCTACCGCGGCGCGGACACGCTCATCCTCGACGAGCCCACCGCCGTCCTCACCCCGCAGGAGACCGAAAAGCTCTTCAACGTGCTGCGCAATATGCGCGCCGACGGCAAGGCCATCGTCATCATCACCCACAAGCTGCACGAGGTCATGTCCCTGTCGGACAAGGTCGCGGTGCTGCGCAAGGGCCAGTACATCGGCACGGTCAACACGAGCGAGACCAACCCGCAGGCGCTGACCGACATGATGGTCGGCCACGCGGTCACGCTCAACATCGACCGTCCGCGCTATGAGAATCCCGTCCCACGCCTGACGCTGCAGGATGTCACCTGCTACGACAACGAGGGCGTCGTCCGCCTCGACCACGTCTCCTTCACCGCCATGGGCGGTGAGATCCTCGGCGTGGCGGGCATCGCCGGCAGCGGTCAGCGCGAGCTGCTTGAGTCCATCGCCGGCCTCTATCCCGTCGCCGAGGGCAGCAGCATCCGCTACACGCCCGAGGGCGCTCCGGAGTCCGAGCTGGTCGGCAAGACGCCGATGCAGATCAAAAAGTCCGGCGTCGCACTCGCCTTCGTCCCCGAGGACCGTCTCGGCATGGGCCTTGTCGGCTCGATGGGCATGACCGGCAACATGATGCTCCGCTCCTGGAAGAAGGGCAAGGGCGTGTTTGTCAACCGCAAGGATCCGAACGAGCTTGCCATGAACATCTGGAAGGAGCTGGAGGTCGTCACCCCCAGCACCGAGTTCCCCGTCCGCCGTATGTCCGGCGGCAACGTGCAGAAGGTGCTCGTCGGCCGCGAGATCGCGTCCGCGCCGAACGTGCTGATGTCCGCCTACGCTGTGCGCGGTCTGGACATCAACACCTCCTACACCATCTACAACCTTATGACCGAGCAGAAGATGAAGGGCGTCGCCGTCATCTTCGTCGGCGAGGATCTGGACGTTCTGCTTGAGCTGTGCGACCGCATCCTCGTGCTCTGCGGCGGCAAGGTCAGCGGCATCGTCGATGCCCGCACCGCCACCAAGGAAGAGATCGGCCTGATGATGACCCGCGTCGGCGGCGGAAAGGAGGAAGCGGTCCATGCATAACGAGAATAAGGTTCCCCTGATCCGTCTCGCCAAGCGGGACATGATGGAGCCCTGGAAGGTCTGGTGCATCCGCCTTGCCTCCATCGTCCTCGCGCTCCTGCTCGGCGGCCTCGTCATGATGATCGCCCTGCCCGACGGCGCCACGCCGATCGACGGCTACGCCACCATCATCACCGGCGCGCTCGGCAAAAAGACCGCCATCCGTCAGACCGTCAAGCTCGCCGTGCCTCTGCTCGGCTGCGCGCTGGCCATCGCCCCCTGCTTCAAGATGCGCTTCTGGAACATCGGCGCCGAGGGTCAGATCACCGCGGGCGCCATCGCCGCGAGCTACTTCGCCCTCTACTGGGTCGGCAAGGTCCCGTCCGCTGTCCTGCTCCTCATCATGGGTCTGGCGGGCGCTGTCGCCGGCGGCATCTGGGCGCTGATCCCCGCCTTCTTCAAGGCCAAGTGGAACACCAACGAAACGCTCTTCACTCTCATGATGAACTACATCATCATCGGCGTCGTCCGCTGGCTGCAGGGCGGTCCGTGGGAAGGCCGTCCCGGCTCGCAGATCATCCCCCAGTTCGATAGGGCGGCCACGCTGCCGAAGGTCCTGGGCGTTCACTGCGGCTGGATCATTGTGCTGATCCTCGTCGTGTTCATGCACGTTTACATGAACCACACCAAGCACGGCTACGAGATCGCCGTCATCGGCGACTCCATCAACACCGCCCGCTACGCGGGCATGAACGTCGGCCACGTCATGATGCGCACGATGTTCCTCTCCGGTGCGATCTCCGGTCTGGTCGGCTTCATCGTTGCCTCCGGCGCGAACACCACGCTCTATGACGGCGTCGCCGCCGGCGTCGGCTTCACCTCCATCACGGTCGCGTGGCTCAGCCAGCTCAACGCCTTCGCGATGATCGCCATTTCCATGATGCTCGCGGTCATCTCCAAGGGCGCCGAAACACTCCAGACCCGTCTGGCCGTGCCCGCCTCGATCTCCGACATCATCACGGGCATCCTGCTCTTCTGTATGCTCGGCTGCGAGTTCTTCATCAACTATCGACTCATCTTCCGCTCGTCGAAGACCGAAAAGGAGGCGGCTAAGGAATGACTTTGCTTATCACCCTCATCATCGCCGCCATCACCTACGGCACCCCGCTGCTGTTCGGTACGCTCGGCGAGATCCTGACGGAAAAGTCCGGCAACCTCAACCTCGGCGTGGAGGGCATTATGTTCATGGGCGGCGCGCTCGGCCTCGGCGGCGTGTACTACTATGAGAAGCTCTCCTCCTCCCCCAACGGCTTCGTCGCCATCCTCGTCGGCATCTTCTTCGCCTTCCTCGCCGGCGCGATCGCCTCGCTGATCTTCAGCTTCCTGACCATCACGCTGCGCGCGAATCAGAACGTCACCGGTCTGGCGCTGTCCATCTTCGGCACGGGCGTCGGCCAGTTCATCGGCGAGTATATGCGCGTGAGCGAGAACGGCTACATCTCCGTGAGCAATATGCTCAAGGGCTACTTCCAGAACTCCCCCTTCCCCAAGGGCCTGCAGGACATTCCGGTGGTCGGCGGCATCCTCTTCGGCAACAGCTTCTTCTTCTACCTCGCCGTTGCCTGCGCCGTCGCGCTGTACTGGTACCTCAACAAGACCCGCAGCGGCCTGTACCTGCGCAGCGTGGGCGAGAGCCCCGCGACCGCGGACGCCGCCGGCATCAACGTCACGCGCTATAAGTACCTCGCCACCGTCATCGGCGGCGGTGTGAGCGCCGTCGGCGGCATGGTCTACATCATGACCATCGCGGGCGGTGTGTGGAACCACGAGGGCCTTTCCGGCGTCGGCTGGCTCGCCGTCGCGCTGGTCATCTTCTGCCTGTGGCGTCCGCTGGGCGCGATCTGGGGCAGCGTGCTCTTCGGCGCGCTGATGATCCTCTACCTGCGTCTGGTCATCGCGTTCATTCCCACGCAGCTCTATAAGATCCTGCCCTATGTGGTCACGGTCATCGTACTCATCATTTCGAGTATGCGCAACAACAAGGAAAAGCAGCCGCCCGCTTCTCTGGGCCTGAATTACTTCCGCGAAGAGCGCTGAATTATCAAAAAAGGAAGCGCCGCAAGGCGCTTCCTTTTTCATGAGGAGGAAACCATTATGTCAACTTTACTCATCAAAAACATCCGCACGCTCGTCTCCTGCGACAGCGCCGACACCGTATACGAAAACGTCGACCTTTACGCCGAGAACGGCTTCATCAAGGCCATCGGCGCAAGCCTCGACCGCAAGGCCGACAAAACCATCGACGCGAGCCATATGCTCTGCTACCCCGGTCTGGTCAACACGCACCATCACCTCTATCAGGTCTTCTCCCGCAACCTCCCCGAGGTGCAGAACATGGAGCTGTTCGACTGGCTCAAGACACTCTATGAGATCTGGAAGAACCTCGACGCCGAGGTCATCCGTCTCTCCTCCCTCACCGGCATGGGCGAGCTGATGAAGCACGGCTGCACGACCTGCTTCGACCATCACTACGTCTTCCCGAAGGACACCGGCGACCTGCTCGGCGCACAGTTCGCCGCCGCGGACGAGCTGGGCATCCGTATGTACGCCTCCCGCGGCAGCATGGACCTCTCGGTGAAGGACGGCGGCCTGCCGCCGGACAGCGTGGTGCAGACGGTCGACGAGATCATGAAGGATTCCGAGCGCGTCATCGCGCAGTACCATGACCGCAGCTTCGGCGCAATGCACCGCGTCGCGCTCGCGCCCTGCTCGCCGTTCTCCGTCAGCGCCGACCTGCTGCGTGAAAGCGCCGTCCTCGCCCGTCAGCTCGGTGTGCGTCTGCACACCCACCTGTGCGAGACGAAGGATGAAGAAAACTTCATGCTCGCCAGCACGTCATAGC
>OQVL01001930.1_pt1 | contig 12617 bp, 12 predicted proteins | sample 1691501 | NCBI WGS metagenome assembly OQVL01 (sample SAMN03418253, study PRJEB22391) | human gut metagenome | biome: human-gut; feature: organic feature; material: feces | host: Homo sapiens | place: Tanzania | collected 2013-01
GTGACTGGAGTTCAGACGTGTGCTCTTCCGATCTGCCACATCACCCTTGGAAAGAGTCAATAAATTATGTTGTTGATGAAGCAAACAAAAATGACATAAAATTGATTACTCCAAAAATTGGTGAAAAGGTTGATGAAAGTAATTTCAAAGACTTTATTAATAATAATTGGTGGAAGATATCCTGTTGTATTATTTTACGTACGATTGAATTTACTGATTGAAAGTTGAAAGGAAGGAACCAGAAATGTTAAAAACGATCCGTTTGACACCTGAAGACGTGAAGCATTTTGTTGATGTAGGTTCAAAGTGTGATTTTGATATTGATATATGCTATAACAGATACGTAATCGATGCCAAATCATTCCTTGGAGTGTATGGATTGGATTTCACGAAGCCATTGTCTGTATCTTATGACGGCTACAATGATAAATTCGAAGAGCTGTTGAGACAGAGAAAAACAAGGATCTGCAGTCACTCGAGAAGGCTATGCCTGAGGTTTATGCAGAGCTTGACGGTATCAGGACAAGACTTGAGGAGCACTTCCACGATATGCAGGACATCGAGTTCACTATTCAGGAAGGTCACCTCTGGATGCTCCAGTGCCGTATCGGCAAGAGAACAGGTCTCGCTGCCCTCCAGATGGCTATCGATATGCTCGAGGAAGGTATGATCGACGAGAAGACCGCAGTTATGCGCGTTTCTCCTGCACAGCTCGACGAGATTCTCCACCCTATCCTTGACCCTGCATCAGAGAAGAAGGCAGAGGTTATGGCCCAAGGACTTCCTGCATCTCCAGGTGGAGCGGTAGGTACACTCGTATTCTCTCCTGAGGATGCTGTACGTGCTGCTGAGGAAGGCAAGAAGGTCATTCTCGTCCGTGAGGAGACTTCTCCTGAGGATATCGAGGGTATGCGTGCTGCTGCAGGTATTCTTACCGTCCGTGGCGGTATGACATCACATGCGGCTCTCGTAGCCCGCGGATGGGGCAAGTGCTGTATCGTAGGTTGCGATGCAATGCACATTGACCTTGAGAACAAGATTGTGACTTTCGCAGGACATGACAATAAGTTCAAAGAAGGTGACTGGTTCAGTCTCAACGGAACAAAGGGTCTTGTATATAATGCGAAGATCGAGACAATGGACGCATCAGAGAATCCTCTGTTCGTGAAGTTCATGGCTCTCGCCGACAAGTTCCGCAAGCTCGGTATCCGTACCAATGCTGATACACCTGAGGATGCCTTGAAGGCTCTCTCATTCGGTGCTGAAGGTATCGGTCTTTTCCGTCTCGAGCACATGTTCTACGGAAAGAATTCAGAGACACCTCTCGCAAAGCTCCGCAAGATGATTCTTTGCGATACTGACGAGGAGAGAAAGGCTGCTCTTACAGAACTTGAGCCGTTCATCATGGCTTCAGTGAAGAGCACACTCAGAATCATGGATGGCAAGCCGGTCGTATTCCGTCTGCTCGACCCGCCTCTCCACGAGTTCGTTCCTAGAACTGAGGAGAAGAAGGCTGAGGTTGCGAAAGAACTCGGTGTAACTGTTGAGGAAATCGAGAAGCGTGGCGAGTCTTTGCATGAGGTGAACCCTATGATGGGTCATCGTGGAGTTCGTCTTCACGTGTCATTCCCTCTCATCGCTGAGGTAGAGTACAGGGCTATTTTCACTGCAGCTGCTGAACTTCAGGCGGAGGGTCTCCATCCTGTCCCTGAAATCATGATTCCTGTAACTATTTCAGCTCGTGAGCTCAGTTTCCAGAAGGCTATCTGCAACAGAGTGAAGGCTGAGGTTGAGGGTATGTACAGCACTACGATCAACTACCAGTTCGGTACTATGATTGAGATCCCTCGTGCCGCCCTCACCGGTGACAGAATGGCCCGTACCGCACAGTTCTTCTCGTTCGGTACCAATGACCTTACTCAGATGACTTTCGGCTTCTCTCGTGATGACGTCGGAACATTCATGGGTGAGTATCTTGGCAACAAGATTCTGGACGCTGATCCGTTCAAGACTATCGATACCAAGGGTGTCGGCAAGCTCGTAGAGTATGGTATCCAGAGTGGCCGTTCTAAGAGACCAGACCTTAAGTGTGGTGTCTGCGGCGAGCACGGCGGTGATCCTGATTCTATCAAGTTCTTCAACAAGATAGGTATCGATTACGTTTCTTGCTCACCATTCCGTGTGCCGATCGCACGTCTCGCTGCTGCTCAGGCTGCTATCGAGCAGAGCAAGTAGTTTTCATTGACAGATTCGGCGGCTGTGTCCTGATATCATCGGGCGCGCCGCTGATATAATAAAATGGGCTGACAAGGTTTTTCCTCTGTCAGCCTTTTTGCTTATTTATTATCGGCACATAGTACGATGTTACGATTATATGCCAGACAAGCGGATGAAACCAATAGATGCACACAAGGAAAAAGGCAAATAACTGAATCCAATTGTCTTTTCTTGCAATGTGATGTTTTTCATGACACAAAATGAAATCTTTTTCTTCCTCCGGCAATCGGAAAGGAAGATAAATTTTCGGTCGAAATACCCCTATAACAAAAGGGGAAGAAATATTTTCACACTCCCATATGTTATCTTCTAACCGCACCGCCTTTTTTGTTCGTCTTTGTATTTGTGCAAACGAAAAAAGATTCCACACCAGAAAAACTGCCATTCCCGCAAGCCATACATATAAGAAAATCTGCCAAATATTTTCCCAGTCAGAATTGTTTCCGGCATTCGTTACAAAAAAGTCACCTGTGGCATCTGACTTTATCCGCTCCGCTTGTTTTTCATTTCCCAATGTCTGCTTTTCTTTTATGGTCGTCCTGCCTGCTGATACCTCCGACAACTGTTCTTTCTCCGCAACAACTGTTGACTGCCCCGACACCGGAATCAACTCCAGCAAACGAAACATACTCATCGGTGAAGAAATGGATACCGGCAACACTAAACGCACCGCCACTAAAAGCCATAAAAAATACAAATACTTTTTAGGAAAGCGGTGTAGTAAAATCCGCAAAGCAAAAACAATCACAATAACAGGAACCGCCTGACTTCCCATGAAAAGAATTTTCTCAAAAATATCCCTTATCATCATTTTCTCCCTTTCTGCTATTTTTCTCCTTTTCGAGTGCTGCAACTCTCTCATAGAGATTTTTGATATCGGAATAGGCAATCATATGCGTAAGACAGAGCAGACCAAGACTTAGGGTGACAAGGTTGTTGACTTTGTTCTGAGCCTTGAAGCACTTTTTCACTGCGATAAACCCGCGAGCCGTTGCCAGAAATTCCTGGTCATAATTCCGCATGTTTTTGAAAATATAACGAAGCATCTCGTCCATTGTTAACATCCTTTCTCGTAAATAATACTGTTCAGATACCAGTTCATCTGATACCAGATTTCCACCGTTCTTAAATCGCGCTCACATGAGGGGATTGTAAACAGTCCGCCTTTTCCATTCGGCTTATACTTGCCATCCATGAATCGCCGAACAACAACCATAACTTTATGGCGGTCAAATTGGTCATCCGTCATATCGTCCAGTCCGAGACTCTGCAGCATCTCCATGAACCATTGCGGTAAGCGATTACCCATTGCTGGATTTGCCATGATGTCTTCTTCCATACGAAGAGCTAGAGCGACCATCATCTCCAGCATACTGCATGGCCTACAATCGAGCAGTGAGCCAATCTCTGGATGGATATAACCTTGATCGTAGCCAAAACGATACCGGAGATCTTCGCCATCCTGTGCACGATTCTCGTCCATCGGCAAGCGTGGATAGAATGTGACATTATTCAGATATGCACAAAGTCTCCGATATGAAATATCATTTTGGTTTGGAAATGCGAGCTGATACATCCACTCAAAGTAGGCGTCAGTCAGCTCATTCTGATTCATGGAAATCCCCGTACTTTCTCAAATCTCGGACGATTTCATAATCGATGTGGCGCAGATCATTTCGAATGTGAACAGAATCCTCATCATAATCACCGAAGTGGGAAGCGAAGTCCAAACCGATCGACGTAGCGATTTCAGGAATCTCAAGTGGATCCTCATCTTCATCGACCAAAACGCCATCTGCATAGTAGGTATAACAGACTGCATCATAGTTATCGAGTGTATCAAACTCTTCTGGTTTGATGACATATGGCTTGGTGACGCTGTCGCCCGGTGCCTGCTCATTAGGATCATCTTCCAGCAAATCCTTCGGAGAAGTCCGTGTCTGATAACCAGACTCACGAACCAGTGCCCGATAGTCCTGAAGTTTGGACTGCCGCTCCTTTTCATAAGCGATCTGCTCCGCCGTCATCTGTGGCTCTTTTTTCTCGTTTTTTTCTTCCTCTGCTTTTTTCTCTGGTTCTGCATAAACCGTATCTACTTCCGGAAGTGTCACCGAATCAGAAAGTGTAAAGTTCATCAGATCTTTTTCACTGACTTCTGTAAGGAAATACACATTATCCTGAGATTTTGAATTGTCAATAATCAGATAGAAAATCTTACCACTCTTAGTTGAAATGGTATAAAACTCTTTTGTGCCTTCCGTAGCTGTTTTGGTAACAGAATCTGCTGTCTCGCCTTCTTTATTAAGCTGTTCCTCAATACCTGTCACTGTCCGATCATCCACAGTTCCTTTTGCATCTGTTGGCTCAGAAGCCTGTGCATCCTGCGGAAGTGGTGAAGTCGTTGTTTTCTCAGTCCCAGTTGCATCTGCACTGGTCGTAGTTGCCATTGCACCATTACTGTCACTGGAAGTTTTCTGTTTCTCTGCCTGCTTCTTTGCCCATTCATAATAAGGATTCTGCACCACATAGCTGCCTTCTTTGTTATCAATCCTCACATCGGCTACTCCGAAATAGGCATTGTTCCTAACATCCTTCGGATTGGTCAAACCTATCTGGATATTGTTCCAATTGGTCAAAGCCCGAGTCTGTTCGCTGATAAAGAACGGTTCTGTTAGGTTGGTGGTAGTCAAGATGCGGTAGGTTCCTTCCGGGAGTTGGAATCTCTGGCTTGCCACCTCCTGCGCACTACCATAATGTTTTTCCTCTACTAGCGAACCGTCATCGGCAGGCGTTTTTTTGTTTGAGGGAATTTTTTGAAACTCTGTTCTTGCAAGCCTTGAAAAGCTTGTTACTTCAACATTTTTTGCACGTTTTGCGCCGAAACGCACCAAAAGCTCGCGCTCGGTCACGAACGAAAACTGCTCCGGCACTAAAAAAAGCGGTTTTTCTTCGCCGCAATTAAGGTGGGCTTCAATAAGATTAAACAAAAATTCGGTCTTGCCGCTTCCCGCTCTGCCGCGAATTATGTTAAGCATACAAACCCTCCTTTAAATTCTTAATATATTTTTTAATATTTTCTTCATTATACCACAAAACAAATTAAATTAAAACATATTTCGCATTCGGCACTCGGGGAAATAAGAATATGCACAAAAAAACAGCGAATAATATTCGCAGGGATTTATTCTTCCCCCGAAAGGAGCTGATTTTAATGTGGGATAAAATAGCGCTGATACTCGTTACTATAGGTGCTCTTAACTGGGGCGCGATAGGTCTTTTTAAATTTGACATTGTGGCGTGGATTTTCGGCGGTCAGGCGGCAACTGTTTCAAGGATAATTTATGTTCTTGTCGCACTTGCCGGTATATGGTGTATTTCTTTTCTTTTCAGAGAAGACGTTCTCGCAGAGCATTCCGAACAGCACAGCGAAAACTGATTTCAGAACAGTCGAATAAAATAAGAAGTGAAAAAGTCTGCTTGTCAAAAGGCAAACAGACTTTTTAATTTGTTTTATTTTTGCTCTATGTCGATTTCGGTTATTTTATAAACCGTTGTGCCGCGGGGAGCTTCAACAGTAACTTTGTCGCCGAGCTTGTGACCCAAAAGCGCTTTGCCGACGGGCGATTCGTCTGAAATGCTGCCCTCGTCGGGATTTGCCTGTGCAAAACCGGTGATTTTGAATTTAAGCTCCGAAGCGCCGCGGGTTGCTTCTTTTATTGTAACGATTGAGCCGAGGTGAACAACCTCTGTGCTGTTGTCGTCCTCCATAATTTTGGCATTTGCAATTATTGCTTCAATCTCGCTAATTTCGGCTTCAAGCTTTGCCTGGTCTGACTTTGCCTCGTCATATTCGCTGTTTTCGGAAAGGTCGCCGAAAGAACGCGCAACTTTAAGCTTTTCGGCAGCTTCCTTTCTGCCGACGGATTTAAGATTTTCAAGCTTTTTTAACAAATCCTGATAGCCTTCATGAGTCAATACGGTTTCCATAGAAAGTCCTCCTGTATTTTTGCAAATGAAAAATAGTAAACTCTGAATTTTTTACTGATATATTATACAAACATAAACCGAAATTGTCAAGCGCAGAAAAGGCGTTTCCCGAAAAAGCAAACGGAAAACAATTTTGAAAAAAACGTAAAATTTCCGAATTGGCACTGTCCAAATCGGAAACACCCATTGTAATACGTTTTATTAAAATGTAAAATACACTTAAATAAGCATATTCATATATGCAATTTTAAAACGGAGAGGTTAATTATGAAAAACAAAAAGCGCTCTTTCAGATTATTGACCGTCGCTCTTTGCATTCTTATGTTTTTGAGCGTTGTCCCCTTAACCGCGTTTGCCGCGACATATTCGGGCACCTGCGGCGACTCCGGCGACAACATAACATGGGAATTGGACGAAGCGGGCGTTCTTACCCTTAAAGGCTCGGGTGATATGGCGTCATATTACTACAGCGGCGACATACCGTGGAACAAGCTTGGAATTACAAACGACATTAAATCCATAATTGTCGGCGAGGGCATCACTTCAATAGGCAGCTATGCGTTTTACTGTTGCAAAAACGCCGTAAGCGTAAGTATCCCTTCGACCGTCACAAAAATCGGCACCTATTCTTTCTATTCAACAGGTATTACAGAAATCACAATACCCGAGAGCGTTACAGAGATTTCAAAAAATGCTTTTTCCTATTCAGACAAGCTTGTAAAAGTTACGCTCCCCTCGTCATTGACAAAATTGGCGGATTCGGTTTTCATCGGGTGCTCTTCCCTTACAACCGTAAACATTCCAAAAAGCCTTACATCTGTGGGTTCTTTTGCATTATCGGGCACTGCGATTGAATCGATTGTTCTGCCCGAAACCGTTACCGAACTCGGCGACGGCGCATTCAGCCGCTGCACAAAGCTCACTTCCGTCAATATTCCCGAGGGCATTACGGAAATAGGAATGTTCACATTCAACGTGTGTAAAGCGCTTACATCACTGCATATTCCCGCAAGCGTAAAAAAAATGCATTCTGACGTTGTCTACGGATGTGAATCGCTTAAAACTCTTACAGTAGACGGGAACAACCAATATTTCACGGCAAAAGACGATGTCATCTACAATAAAGATATGACAACGCTCATACTCTATGCGCCTAAAAAAGAAGACACATCTTTCAGCGTACCTGCAACGGTAAAAACAATAGACGCCTACGCTTTTCAATATTCCGGATTAAAAGCCGTTACTCTTCCCGACGGATTGGAGGAAATAGACTTCGGCGCGTTTGTAAGCTCTTCTATTGAGAGCATTAAAATACCCGCTTCTGTTACAAAGCTCGGCAGTCTTGTTTTTTCAAAATGCAAATCGCTTGCTTCGGTTGTATTCGAGGATGGCATAACAATTAAAGAAATCCCCTATTCGGCGTTTTCGTCTGCAAGCTCACTCACAAGCATTGAAATCCCCGAATCCGTTGAAATAATCGACAGCGTAGCTTTTTCATACTGCACAAGCCTTAAAAACGTCTCAATATCCGATAAAATAACAAGGGTCGGAAACGACGCTTTCAATAACACCGCCATTTTAAAATCAATGCTTTATTCAAACGGCGTTAAATATCTTGACGGTTGGGCTGTTGATTTAAAATACGGCGTTGAAAACATTGTAATAAAGGACGGCACAAAAGGTCTTGCGGACGGATTTTTCAACTATGACAGCGTTATCAAAACAATCTCGCTCCCCGCTTCGCTTCAATATGCCGGTGAAGAAAGCTTTTTAGGCTCCGAAAACATTGTTTCGGTTAATGTTGACAGCGAAAATAAATACTATTCTTCACTTGACGGCGTATTTTATAACAAAGAAAAAACCGAGCTTATTTATTACCCGAAGGGAAAAGCCGATGAAAGCTTTACGGCACCAAAGACTGTAAAGGTCATTTGTGATAATGCCTTTTATCAAACTTCGGTTAAAAACGTTGTTCTTCCCGAAGGGCTTGAAATAATAGGCAATTCTGCATTCTGGTCGAACAAGACGCTCCAAAGCATAAATTTACCGAGCACGCTTCTCAGCGTGGGCGAATATGCATTCCAGTATTGCTCGGAGCTTGACAACATTGTTATTCCCGACGGCATAACTCACATAGGTGCAGACGCTTTTTACTATACAAAGTATTTTAACGATAAAAGCAACTGGATTGACTCCGGCTACACACTTATTAATAACGGCTGGCTTCTTCATATGTATACGGATGACCTGTATTCGGAAACCCTTACAATAAAAGAAGGCATTAAGGGCATTGCCGACAACACGTTTGAATACACGTCTGTTAACCAATTCACCGCAATAACGCTTCCGAAGAGCTTAAAATATGTCGGCAAAAGAGCGTTTGAGTCGCTTCGCAATGCTTCTGACATATACTATGCTTCTTCAAAAGAAAATTTTGAAAAAATTGAAATCGGTGAAGACAACACAGTGTTTGACACCGCAACAATTCACTATACAAACGTTATTGATGTTGTTGAAATAAACGATGCAATATTAAGCTTTAAATCGGGCGACACGCCTGTTTTCACGGGAACGGTTCCCGAAAACGCACCGTATTATATCGACCACGAGGGCTGGGACGGCTCCGACGGCACAGGCTACACCTCCTCCGATTATTGGAACAGCCGTTATGACGGTACAGAAGGCAGCTTCGGTACACTTATAACAGAGTTTAAAGACGGTGTAACATACACATACCGCGTTTATTTTAAACTCACGGAAGACGGTTACAATGCGGGCTACCGTTTCGACAAAGATGTAACAAAGCTTAAATTAAACGGCAGAATTATTGACCTTTCCGCTGACAGCATCGGCATAAGCGACGCACCCGATAACGACACCGCGTGGTTCAGCAACGTTTTGATTACCACAACTGACCTTGCAAAAGTTACCGACGGCGACGTTAAAGTCAGACGCAACAAACAAAACTCCGCAAAATACGACCTCGGCTTTACGGGCGAATTTAAAAAAGCCGACTTCGACGTTAAATTCAGCGAGGACGGCCGCTCCGAAAACCTTATGAACGTAGGCGTTTCGGTCACGATTAACGGCAAAACGCTTGAATTTGAGGACCGCTTTGTATACGTTGATTCGGACGGCAACTATAAATTCAGAGCGGTGCTTGCGGGTCTTGAGGAAAATATGTTAAATACCGAAATAAGAGTTAAAATGTTTATTGTGTTTAATGACGGAACAAGAACAGTGAAGTATTATTCGGACGGCATTACAACCGCCTTGGGCGAACACATCGGAAGAATACCCAAAAACGCATAACGCACAGACGCACAAATAATTAAAGCTGTAATTCGCATTAGCTTGCGGATTACAGCTTTTTGTCTGTTAAATTTGCAGTGCGCAAGATAATTTTTACAAAAACCGTCGGCAGTGCGCAGAGAAAACGTCAAAACTCAGAGTTTTTTGCCGATTTTAAAAATTAGGCTTTCTTAAAATTTAAAACACAGCAGGGCGTATTATCTCTGCTACGTTTTTACATATTTATTTTAACGGCAAAACAACTTTAAAGCACGAGCCTTTTTGGGGTTCGCTTTCGACCGTTACTTTTCCGCCGTGGTAAAGGACGGCGTGTTTTACGATTGAAAGCCCAAGCCCTGTGCCGCCCGAGGATTTTGAATGGCTTTTGTCAACTCTGTAAAAGCGTTCAAAAATGCGCTCGCGGTCCTCGGGGGAAATGCCTATACCCGTGTCAGAAACATCAATTTCGGCATATGTTTCGTTATGAGATACAGAAACTTTAACGCTTCCGCCGGGCACATTATACTTCAAGGCGTTGTCGCAAAGGTTATATATGATTTCATAAATAAGACTTTTTGTGCCGAGCACCTCTGTCTCGTCGCCCGAAACGGAAACGGTAACGTTTTTCTCGGCGGCATATTCTATTGCGGCAACAATTCTTTTGTTTTTTGCGTATTCGTTAAGATAAATCGCCGCGACGACGCCCAACGGCAAAACAAGAAGAAGCGCCGCGACGAGAATATAAACCGTATTAAGAATATCGGGCAAAATGCCTATTGTGCCGTCAAGATAGCTCGGCTTTGAAAAAACAAGCTTTGCGCTTAAATTAGGCACACCGTTTTTCAAAACATATATAACAAGAAAAAGCACGAGCACCGCCGTAACAGCCGCCGCCGATATTGAAAGGAATTTTACCGTAAAAATATACGTTCTGCGCCTTTTTGACATTTGGTTTTTTCCGTTCAATTTTCATCACTCCCCGAGCGCTTTAAAAAGAAATTGAGCACGGCGTTAATAAGCATTATAAAAAGATAGAGTATAAGCGCTATCGAAAAGAGCGCCTGTCTTTGAAGCTCGCCCGAATACGACATTTCGGTGGCTATCGCCGTCGTCAAAAAACGGACGCTTCCGAAAAGAGTCGGCATATTGGGAACGTTGCCGGACACCATCATCACAGCCATGGCTTCGCCTATTGCCCTGCCTATTCCGAGCACAGCCGACGCCGCTATTCCGCTTTTTGCCGCGGGAACGGTAACTTTAAAGTATGTTTCGGCAGGCGTTGCGCCTAAAGCCAAAGACGCGTCCTCATACTCTTTCGGGACAGCCTCAAGCGACGTTACAGAAAGCTTTATTACAGACGGCAAAATCATTACCGTAAGCACAATTATCGCCGCAAGAAGGCTTGAACCGTCGGGCACGTTAAAAACCTTTCTTATTCCCGGAACAAGCACAAGCATACCGACAAGCCCGTAAACCACCGACGCGGATCTGGACTGGACGGATAAGAAAAGCCGCTCCACTGTCGAGATGAACGATTTGTCGTCCCGCCCCGAAATCGCCGAAAAATGCGAAAATATGGGAAGTTACGACGTCGTGTTCGTCGGTTTTCCGATATGGTGGTACGTAGAGCCGCGAATTATCGACACCTTCCTTGAAAGTTACGATTTTTCGGGAAAGACAGTGATTCCGTTTGCGACAAGCGGCAGCAGCGGACTTGGAAAAACATCGGAAAATTTCAAGAAAATCCTTGTCGCAAACGCAACCGTAAAAGACGGTAAACTGCTGACCCGCGCGAGCGAAACCGACGTTTCAGGCTGGGTAAAGTCACTTGGGCTGTAACAAAAAAAATTGAAAAACGGTTGTTTTTGCGGAATTTTTTTATACATCCCCCTTTTTATTCCAAAAAAATGTAATTCCTTAACAAAACGGCTTGCGGATTTTCGCAAGTCTTTTTCGCTTATTCAGACTTTGACAAGCATTAATCGGGCTTTTTCAATCGGATTTTAATATTTCACAATCGTTTTGTCGGTCGAGGGATCGAGAATAAGATATTGCAAGGTATCGCCGCCGCGATAAGGCGCGACGGATACTTCCCGTCCGACGTAGCGTTTGTCAAGAAGTTTTGCCGCGCTGCCCTCGGGAAGCGTAACGTTGTCGTCGCCGTAGCGTATCATAAGCCGTCCCGAAAACTCGCGGAGCACCGACGGACGAAGTGCGATTTTATCGTCGAAGTATTCCGCAACCTTTCTTGAAAGCGGCTTGTTTCTTAGTTCGTCGTACGTCCCGTACTGTTCGATAACGCCGCCGTAAATTATCGCGATTTTGTCGGCAAGGAATTTCGCCTCGTCGATGTCGCTTGTCGCGTACACGATAATCCCGTCGAGTTTTGAAAAGATTTCTTTCAATTTCCTTAAAAACAATTCCTTATCGTCGCCGGAGAGCGGACGTAAAATATCGTCGAAAAGATATATATCTCGCTTTACGAGCGACAGCCTTGCAACTGCGACGTACGGTTTGACGTGCTCGGGAATTTTTGCGGCTTTAACGTCTGCGTAACTCGCCAGCCCGAATTCTCTGATCGCGTTTTGTGCGGGCGCAAGGTCAAGCGAGCGTATTTTCAACGGATATTCCACGTTTTCACGCACGGTTTTGCGTTTCAACAGGCAATAATCTTCCAGAATCGCCTGCACGTTGTTGCCCGACGGCTTTTTCAACAGCGCACGCCCGTCAAGGATAAATTCGCCGTCGTAATTCACAAGCCCCGAAACGGCGTTGACAAGCGTGGTTTTCCCGTCCTTTTCCCCGCCGACGACGGCAAGGCATTTTCCCGAAAAATCCAGATCGAATTGTCTTAACGCTCGTGCGCCGCCACGATACGCCACAACCACGTTTTTTGCCGAAAATGTATGATTCATTTTTTCACCTTACAAACAATTTAATTCATCATAAGTGATAATTCCGTGCAACGCACTATTTTCCCTAAAAAGTCAGAATTTTGAAACTAACTTCCGATAAACGGCGAGAATTTGATGGATTTTTGACGTTTCTTGGCAAGTTCTTAC
>OQVL01001933.1_pt1 | contig 12602 bp, 12 predicted proteins | sample 1691501 | NCBI WGS metagenome assembly OQVL01 (sample SAMN03418253, study PRJEB22391) | human gut metagenome | biome: human-gut; feature: organic feature; material: feces | host: Homo sapiens | place: Tanzania | collected 2013-01
CAGTCGGTTTTCTGGCCGGAATATTCTTCCTGCTTGCCATTGATTATCTCACCCCGCATCTTCACATCGGTGAGGACAAGCCGGAAGGCCCGAAGTCGAAGATCTCGAAGACAGCCATGCTGGCCTTGGCGGTGACAATACATAATATTCCTGAAGGAATGGCGGTTGGAGTGCTGGTCGCGGGAGCGATAAGCGACGGGATGGCGATCGCTCCGGCAGCAGCGATGGCGACCGCGATCGGAATAGCGGTCCAGAACGTACCGGAGGGTGCCATCATCTCGATGCCGATGCGCGCCGCAGGGAACTCACGCTGGAGATCCTTCCTCATCGGCGGTCTGAGCGGAATCGTGGAACCGGTCGGTGCCTTGCTGGTCATCCTGCTCGCCTCATTGATGACTCCGATCCTGCCGTATTTCCTTGCATTCGCCGCCGGCGCGATGATCTATGTGGTTGTGGAAGAACTTATTCCCGAGGCTTCCGAAGGACAGCACTCCAACATTGGTACCGTCGGTTTCGCTGTGGGATTCGTCCTGATGATGGTCCTGGATGTGGTGCTTGGATGATCGCCAGACCGATTTGTAACCAGTTTTGTCAAGGAATGGCTATCTTTGTCTTGACAAAATGAAATGCTCACTTTATGGAATACCTGTCAAAGGAACGATACGACCAGATTGTCGCGGAACTGAATAATCTCACTGATGTTGAATATCCCCGGATAAAGGATGCTCTGGCTGAGGCACGGGCGCAGGGCGACCTGAGCGAGAACGCCGAGTACCGCGCTGCCAGAAGGGCGCAGGCGAAAGCCATCAGCAGAATCCGCTTCCTGCAGAAAGTCCTGCAATATTCAAGGATCATCGATCCCAGGAACCTGCCGAAAGACCAGATCTCGCTGCTCAGCAAGGTGGAGTTCACGAACCTTGCCACGAACACCAGAATGACCTACACCATAGTCAGCCCTCACGAAATGAATCTGGAAGGCGGAAAGATTTCCTGCAAGTCTCCGATAGGAATGGCCTTGATGGGAGGCAAGGTCGGCGACATCGTGGATGTCAACGCCCCCTCCGGTACTTTCCGGCTCCGGATAGAGACCATAGAGTTTGAAGAATAGGCGAGAGTGTCATTACGGCTCCCGGCCCGTGGTGATTTCGATTCTTTTAGCTATTTTTGAGACCGTAAATTCTGGTACTATGATTAAGGACGTGAAGGTGATAGTCTTCGACGCGGACGACACGCTTTGGGACAACCAGTCGTATTTCGACGGGGCGGAGAGGGTGTTCGTGGAGGAGCTTAGGGAATATGGTACGGCGGAGGAACTGTCGGAGACGCTGTTCGCGACGGAGTCGGCTAACATGCCGGTCCTGGGCTACGGTGCCAAGGCGGTCTGCATCTCGATGATGGAGACAGCGCTTGCGGTGTCGCACGGCAAGATTCCGGGCGAGAATCTTTCACGGATACTATCGGCGGCGAAATCCCTGCTTAGTCTGCCTGCGGAACCGCTTCCTGGTGTGGGAAAAACTCTTAAGGCATTGAAAGACAGCGGACGGTACCGGCTACTTCTTCTCACCAAAGGCGACATGCTCGACCAACAGAACAAACTCCGGCGCTCCGGCCTCCGACACTTTTTCGACAGGGCCGAAGTGGTCTCCAACAAAAGTGCAAAGGAATATCTTGACCTTTGTCAAAGCGAAGGCATCCGTCCTGAAGACATGGCGATGGTCGGGAACTCATTCAAATCAGACATCCAGCCGGTCATCGAGATCGGTGGCTACGGCGTGCATATTCCTTTCCACACAATGTGGCGGCACGAGGTTGTTGAAGAGTTTGGCCATCCGAACATCATCCGCGCGGATTCTTTTGAAGAAATCGCCAATATATTCTTGAATCATGAATAGGAATCAACCTGATAGGATTTTGGTGCGGGGGGCGAGGGTCCACAACCTGAGGAATGTCGATGTGGATGTCCCTTTGGGGAGGATTGTCGGGATCGCCGGTGTCTCCGGATCAGGGAAGTCATCGCTTGCGCTTGGAGTGCTGTATTCCGAAGGGTCAAGGCGCTACCTTGAATCGCTTTCCACTTACACCAGAAGGAGGATGACGCAGGCCACCAAGGCCGATGTGGATGAGGTTCTTTACGTGCCGGCGGCGCTCGCACTGCATCAGAGGCCGGGCGTCCCAGGCATACGCAGCACTTTCGGTACTGGCACGGAACTACTTAACAGCCTTAGGCTTATGTTTTCAAGACTGGCCTGTCACCGTTGCCCGAACGGGCATTATGTAGAGCCATCCTTGCGGGTCGCTGCCGAAAAAGATCTTGTCTGTCCTGTCTGCGGAGAGCATTTCTATGCGCCGGGAGCCGAGGATCTGGCATTCAACAGCCAGGGGGCATGCCGTAAATGCGACGGCACAGGTACTGTCAGGATTGTTGACGAGTCCACCCTGATTCCGGACGAGAACCTGACGATCGACGAGGGAGCCGTCGCACCGTGGAACACGCTGATGTGGTCGCTGATGAAGGATGTCTGCCGGGCGATGGGCGTTCGTACGGATGTTCCGTTCAAGGATCTGACCGACAGGGAAAAAGACATCGTGCTGCATGGGCCGGCGGAGAAAAAGCACATCCTTTACAAGGCGAAGAACTCCAACGATGCCGCAGAATTGGACTTCACTTTCTACAACGCTACTTACACCGTCGAGAACGCCCTGTCAAAAGTCAAGGACGAGAAGGGTATGAAACGTGTCGAGAAGTTCCTTCGGCTCGATGTCTGCCCGGATTGTGGCGGCACGAGGCTCTCGGACGCGGCAAGGGCTCCGAGACTCAGGGGTATCTCACTTGCCGAGGCCTGCACCATGACCCTCACCGGGATTGTGGAATGGGTCAAAGGCGTTCCGGCTTCGCTTCCGGAGGAGATGCGGCCGATGGCCGAAAGCATCTGCGGATCCTTCCTCGACACTGCCAAACGATTGTTGGACTTGGGAATAGGTTATCTGTCGCTGGATCGTTCAGCGGCCACCCTCTCGACAGGCGAACGGCAGAGAATGCAGCTCGCCCGCGCGGTGAGGAACCGGACTACCGGTGTGCTGTACGTCCTGGACGAGCCGTCCATCGGGCTTCATCCGTCCAACATTATCGGACTATGCGGCCTGATGGATGACCTGATAGCGGATGGCAACTCCGTCATCCTTGTGGATCACGACACGCAGATCCTCTCTAAGTCCGACTGGATGATCGAGATGGGGCCGGAAGCCGGGTCAAACGGCGGCACGGTCATCGCTCAAGGCACCTTAAGCGACATTGAAAACAATGAATATTCAAGGATTGGCCCATACCTGTCGGGTCGCTCATCAATTAAAGTAAGAGAGCAGATAAAATCCTCAGACATATTCTCTGAAGGCAAGATAGTGATGGAAACTTCAGCCATCCACACTGTCAGACCTCTGTCCATAGAGATCCCGAAAGGACGGCTGACGGTCGTAACCGGGGTCTCCGGTTCCGGCAAGACCACGATGGTGCTGGAAAGCCTTATCCCGGCGCTTCAGGCCAGGATAGCAGGACGTGATCTGCCGGATCACGTGAAGTCGATGGAGGCCGATGGCATACGTCAGGTCAAGCTCATAGACGCTTCGCCGATCGGCATCAACGTCCGCTCGACCGTGGCGACCTACGCCAATGTCCACGATGAGCTCAGGAAGGTCTTCGCCAAGACTCCGGATGCGAAAAGGCATGGCTACAAGGACGGAGACTTTTCCTACAACACCGGTAAATTGCGATGCCCGACTTGCGACGGCACAGGAGTGATCAGCCTCGACGTGCAGTTCCTGCCGGATGTGGACATCGCTTGTCCGGATTGCCGAGGCTCAAGATATTCAAGAGCCGCCGGGAGCATACGAAGGGAAAACGCTTCCGGAGAGTTCCATTCCCTTCCGGAACTGATGGGGATGGATGTCGGCTCGGCTCTAGATGCCTGTTCTGATCTCAGGCTGATCAGCCAGCGCCTGCGGGTTCTCCGTGATCTCGGACTCGGCTATCTGACCTTGGGAGAGGAGACCCCGAGCCTATCCGGCGGTGAGGCCCAGCGCCTGAAGCTTGCCAGCGAGATGGGCAGGGGACAGAGTGACTCCGTGTTCGTCTTCGACGAGCCGACGATCGGCCTTCATCCGTCCGATGTCCAGACGCTTCTGAAGGTGTTCCAAAGCCTGATTGACCATGGTGCCACGGTCATAGTCATCGAGCATGACCTGGATGTCATCCGAAACGCCGACTATATCATTGACATGGGGCCGGGCGGTGGTTCCGAAGGCGGGCGGATTGTCGCCACCGGCAGCCCGGACCAGATCCGGGAGTCGAAGGACAGCTTGACTGGCCGTTTCCTGTAGGTTATAGTATGATGTACTGAAAGTTAGTTATTAAAACAATAATGTTTATCGTACTAACAAAAAAGTTATAACCTTAATTGCTTATGAATAAAACAAACAGAGTAATCAACTTAGGGCTAATCCAGTGGTCCGATCCGTTTGATCGCAAGGCAATGAGCGGGACTACGTACAAGATGGCGGAGGCTCTTCGCGCAGTCGGTTTCAATGTGGTTTGGGTGCCTGCAAAGAAGACATTAGCGCTAAGGATGTACACTAAAGCGGTCAATTTACTAAACAAGTTTTCACGTAAACAGACAAAACCGTCGCACACGAAGATAGGAGCGTCGTTGCTTTCCGGCACTTTAGACAGGACAATCATCGATTCGTGCGATGTTCTGTTCGCTCCGATGGCGAGTGAGTGCATATTCAGGCTTAGGACTGACAAGCCGCTGATCTATCTTTCAGACGCCACATTCGCGATCATGGTGGATTATTATTTTCATAATTTGTCTAAACGGACGGTGAGACAGGGAAATATGATAGAACGCAATGCGATTGATCTGGCAAGCGAGGTTGTTGTCTCATCCCGTTGGGCTGCGGAATCCGTGGTTGCGGACTACCATAAGGATCCTTCGAAGATTCACGTGATAGAATTCGGCGCCAACATCGACGAAAAAGACATAGTGCCGAGGACATTCAGGTACAACGGTCACCTGGATCTCCTGTTTTTAGGAGTGGATTGGGTGCGCAAGGGAGGCCGGATCGCAGTGGACATCTGCCGTTGGCTGAATGAGAACGGAATCCCGTCCACGCTTCACATCGTCGGGGTGAGAAATCTCGATCCTGCAATCCGAAAACTATCGTTTGTGGATTATGTCGGTTTCCTGAACAAGAATATTCCCGAAGAGTATAAAAGGCTTGTTGACCTGACGCGCCTCTGCCATTGCATGCTTCTCCCGACTCTCGCCGAGTGTTCCGCTATCGCGTTCTGCGAAAGCAGCGCCAATGGCCTCCCGGTCTTTTCCCATCTGACAGGAGGAGTCGCAGACTACATCTGCGAGGGAGAGAATGGTCATTTGCTTCCATTCGGCTCCTCGGGCGAGGACTTTGGCCGAAAGATAAAGCAAAGCCTTGAGTCCGGAGAACTAGAGCGCATGTCCGTGACCTCCAGGCTGTTGTACCGGCAAAAGCTCAACTGGAACATTTGGGGTCAAAGAATGGCAGAGATTATCGCCAGATGTGTCGATGGCAATAGCACTCAAATATTTTGAATTATGCCCCAAAAGCATTAAGTTTACATAGCATAATTAATAAAAGGGATGAATGTGCCTGATAAATATTCATCTTACTTATCTTTAAAGGGTTAATTTTTATGAGAAAAGTTCTTTCGATTTGTGTGGCTCTCGCCTGTTTGGCAAGCGGTGTTCCTGCTGCGGCTCAGGATGCCGTTGTGAAGCGAATTATCGAGATTGGAAAGACGGACAACCGTGTGATGCATCAAATCGACATCCTGACCAACCGATTCGGTGGTCGTGTGCTAGGTTCGGATGCATTCGAGAACGCGGCTGAATGGATGGTCCGCGAGTACAAGAGTTGGGGTTTGGATGTTGATCTTGAGGAGGCAGGAACCCTCCCGGTCGGTTTTAACCGCGGCCCTTGGTTCGGTCGCATGCTGGGAGAAAACAGCATGCACCTGCATTTCGTGACCCCCGTCCTACACCTCCGGCACCAAAGGAGCGCAGGCCTGGGTCAAGAGTCATCCTGAGGGATTGGGCAGGATTTCGAACATGTTCAACCGCGACGGCGGTTCGGAACCACCGGTAGGCATCTACGTTCCGCAGGCGATGTACGATGACTTTGTAAAGATCTGCGCTCCGATCAAGCAGATCCGTCCAGATTACCCGTTCGAGATAAATCTCCGCGAACCTCGGAAGCGTCCTACAGAGTACGGTGGAACAGACGCCTCGGTTTTTGCGGTGGAAGGGGTGCCGACAATAGGCTTCATGACCGATGACATCAAGGGCTATGATCTCAGCTACGATGAGATCTGGCATACCGAGCGTGATCTCTACAACAAGAATATTCCTGAATACCAAGAGCATACGGCCACGGTAACCGCTATTGTCGCTCTTGGTGTGGCAAACCTTGACAAGTAACTCTCACGCGAGGGTCTGTACATCAAGGAATAAACCCACCGGAGCCGGCTACCTGATTATTCCGGGAACCGCGCAAAGATCGTCATGAGTTGAAGATCTTCATGAACTCCTCACCTGTGATGGTCTCTTTTTCAAGAAGATACTCGGCGCACTTGTGCATCTTGTCCAAGTGGGATCCGATGATCTCCGTGGCCTTTTTCTTGGCCTCGGCAATCATCTCGCGGACTTCGGTGTCGATGTCAGCGGCCGTCTCGTCCGAACAGGCGAGCCGGGATGACCCGCCAAGATAGGAGTTGCCTTGTGTCTCAAGAGCCATCATGCCGTACTTGTCGCTCATACCGTAGGTCGTGATCATTGAGCGCGCCATCTGCGTGGCCTTCTCTATGTCGTTCGAGGCACCGGTCGTGCACGTGTGGCAGATCACCTCCTCGGCCACACGCCCTCCGGTCAAAGTGGCGAGTCGATTCAGCAGATAGTCCTTGCTGTAGAGAAACTTCTCGCCTTCATCTACCTGCATTGTGTAGCCAAGGGCTCCGGAAGTCCTCGGAATGATCGTGATCTTCTGGACCGGAGCGGAATTGTTCTGCGCGGCGGCGACCATCGCATGACCTATCTCGTGATAGGCAATGATCCTCTTTTCCTCAGCCGAGATCACAGCGTTCTTTCTCTGCTCGCCGGCCATCACCACCTCGACGCTTTCCTCAAGATCCTCGGTTGTCGCGGCCTTCTTGCCAAGACGCACGGCGCGCAAGGCGGCCTCGTTGACTATGTTGGCGAGTTCGGCTCCGGATGATCCTGCGGTCGCGCGACCGATCAGGTCAAGGTCGATGTCCTCGTGCCGGATGTCTTTCAGGTGCACCTGGAGGATGGCCTTTCTTCCTTGCAGGTCAGGCAGTTCCATCTGTACGCGGCGGTCGAAACGGCCAGGGCGCAAAAGCGCCTTGTCAAGGCTGTCTGGCCTGTTGGTGGCGGCGAGGATGATCACCCCTTTGTTGCCGTCGAAGCCGTCCATCTCGGTAAGTAATTGGTTGAGAGTCTGCTCGCGCTCGTCATTGCCGCTGATGTTGTTCTCACGGCTCTTGCCGATAGCGTCGATCTCGTCGATGAACACGATGCACGGAGCCTTGGCCTGTGCCTGGCTGAACAGATCCCTGACTTTCGCGGCACCCATCCCGACGAACATCTGCACAAACTCAGAACCTGACATCGAGAAGAAAGGTACCCCGGCCTCGCCAGCCACAGCTCTGGCTATCAGCGTCTTGCCTGTGCCTGGAGGCCCGACCAGCAGCACGCCTTTTGGCAGATGCGCCCCGACTTCATTGTATTTGTCCGGATTGTGCAGGAAATCCACAACCTCCATCAGACCGTCCTTGGCCTCGTCTTGTCCTGCGACATCCGAGAATCGTGTCTTAATGTCATTCTCGGCATAGACTTTCGCGCCACTTTGTCCGAACTGCATGAAGTTGCCCATCCCGGAGCCGCCTTTAGCCATGCCGCCGATCCTCTTGATGGCGGAACTGAACACCCAGTACATCAACATGCCGGGAAGAATCCACCAGAGGATGAAATCCAGGAGGGGAGACCTTTCCTTGTCAAGTTTTTTCACGAAGCGGATCTTGCCGCCTTTGCCGGGACTTTTCGCAGAGGAGAGCCTGCTCACGAAATCAGGGTCGGAGATCGCTCCGGTGATGTACGTGGTGTCTCTCTGACCTTTCAGTCTTTCCTGATAGGACAGGGGAGCGTTCTTGGAGTACATAACCTTGTCTCCGTCGATCACGACATCGTAGACGCGTCCGCTGTCCACGTCCGAGATGAATGAGCCATAGTCGGTCTCCACGACGCTGTTGCCTTTTCCGCCCGGAAACAGGAAGGTGTTGATCAGCACAAGAAAGGCGAACATCAGTATGATCGTCCAGAACATATTCCCGTTCGGCATCCTTCCGCCTTGAACGTTTCCTTCAGGATCCTTTCCAGGCTCCGTCTTCTTTTCTTCAGGATATTCGACAAATTTCATAATCGCTTTCTTTTTAAGAATATTCCGAAGACGCGATATCCTCAAAAATCAGGCAAATTCATCCTGACTGACAATTTGACGAAAAATCTATGAATATTCTAAGAATATTACTGAATCCCGCCGTCAAGGTAGTCGGTGTAGAGGATGCCGTCGAGGTGGTCGCACTCGTGCTGGAAGATGACGGCGGTGAATCCGCGGATGCTTTCGGTTGTGTCGCGTAAGGACCTGAGGGACGTGTAGGTGATGTCGATGTCACGGTAACGGGCCACTTCGCCGCGCCTTCCCGGAATGCTGAGACATCCTTCGGGACCGGGTTCCCTTTCGCCCCGGCGGGCGGTGATCCTGATGTTAGGATAGACCTCGAACGGCTCTCCGGCCTTGTCGAAACGCTGTACCGCGACGATGCGGCGGGATATTCCCACCTGTGGTCCGGCGATGCCGACACCGTCCTCCTCCGGCGAGGTCACGGTTGCCACCATCTTGTCAGCAAGGGATTGATATTCATGGCTTTTTAATTCTTTCTCGCTGATTGTCCCGCATTCTTTCCTCAGCACCAGGGAATCGGCGGCATCATAGACCGTCAGCACTCTCATTGTAGCTCCGTCGCAACCGATTAGTTCCTTCTCGGCTGCGCTCCAGCCGCTCTGCCCGCAGCAAGTGATGGCCGCCACCGCAGCCATCGTTGTAAGAATATTCCAGAGTATCTTCATGTTGTCAATATTTTCCTCAAAAATACATTATTTTCATCAATTCCTTACCTGTTAGTGTAATGATTACTATCTTTGCCTGCAAAAATAAGGAATATGTCAAAGGTTGATGAATATGCCGCGCTGATTCCGCGGATACAGTCTGTCCTTTCAGGCGAGACGGACGAGATCGCCAGAATGTCGAACATCGCCGCGCTGCTTCACAGTGGGTTAGGCTTTTGGTGGACGGGATTCTACCGTGTCGCATCGGCGGAGGAACTGGTGCTCGGACCGTTCCAGGGGCCGGTCGCCTGCGCGAGGATCAGACTTGGCAGGGGAGTGTGCGGCACTTCCTGGAGCGAGGGACGCACGGTCATTGTACCGGATGTCGAGCGGTTTCCGGGCCACATCGCCTGTTCAAGCGAAAGCCGGAGCGAGATTGTCGTTCCTTGCCGGAAACGTGGCCGGATCGTGGCGGTACTTGACATTGACAGCCGGGAACCGGACACTTTCGACGAGGTGGACAAACAATATCTTGAACAGATCGCCTCGATGCTCTATGGCGGCGAAAGGGACATCTGGTTCGCCGCCGGCTGCTTCTGGGGAGCGCAGAAATTTTTCAAACTCGTTGACGGCGTGGTGTCCACCGAGGTGGGATTCGCCAACGGCTGGGAAGCGGATCCGACCTACAAGCGGGTGTACACTGACCAGACAGGCCATGCCGAATGTGTCCACGTGAGATATGATCCGGAAAAAGTCTCTTTGAAGCGCCTGGTCGGACTATTCATGAACATCATCGATCCGTTCAGCGTCAACCGGCAGGGCGGGGATGAAGGCACAAGGTACCGCACAGGTGTCTATTTCGAGGATGAGAACGATCTCGGCGAGATCAAGGAGGTGATCGGCTCCTTTGAGCGGCAGGCCGGAAGGCCGTCGGCGGTCGAGATCGAACCGCTCAGTCGCTTCTACAAGGCCGAAGAGTACCACCAGGACTATCTCGACAAGACTCCCGGCGGCTACTGCCACCTTTCCCCTAAGGTCTTTGAGCTTGCGAGGAAGAAATGAGATGTCAAGATTTACTTTGTAGTCGATAATTTCATGCAATGAATCAGGAGATGAAGACAATAGAAGTAGTGGCAGCTGTCATATTCAAGGATGGCAAGGTGTTCGCGACCCAGCGGGGGCATGGGGACTTCAAGGACGAGCATGAGGCTGCCAAATGGCTCTCTGCCGACAGGCTTGATTCCGTTGACTGGCTCCCGGCGGACGTCACCCTTATCCCCAGAATCGCCGGACTGCTCAAGGCCTCCGCGCTATGATGTACGTGACTCTGATGATTGTCGGCGATGGCATAGAAGTCGGCAAAGTCCTTTGCCTATTCCCTGATCCGTGAGTCAATGACAATCGTCACTGGACCGTCGTTGACGAGGGAGACTTGCATCTCGGCTCCGAATATTCCCTTGCCGACGTGCTTGCCCAGCGCCGCCGAGACCTCCTCGCAGTACTTCTCATAGAGCGGGACGGCCAGGTCGTGTCCTGCGGCGCGTATGTAGGAAGGACGGTTTCCCTTCCTGGTCGAGGCCGTCAGGGTGAATTGCGACACGGCCAGAATCTCGCCGCCGATGTCGGCGACGCTCCGGTTCATCACCCCATTCTCATCATCGAATATCCTCATTCCCACTGTCTTGCCCACAAGCCAGCGCATGTCCTCTTCCGTGTCGCCGTTCTCCACGCCGACAAGGACCAGAAGGCCGTTTCCGATCTCCGACACCGTCTTGCCTTCAACGACCACGTTTGCGCGCGACACTCTCTGGATTACCAATCTCATTGTTTTACAATTGTTTAGTTAATTTCATCCGGATTCCTTTCACGGTCTGTGCCGCCAGAAGGGAGTCCTTTATGACCATTCAGGGCGTAAAGTTATGAAAAACTTGATGAGATTGAGGAATATTGCTTGGGGAACATGCGGAATATACCCTCATTATTTGTAACTTCGCATCCTTTTTTGAACTGAGATATGCGAAGGGACGCGATAGATTTCGGCTCGGACAACATTCCGAAGCTATTCGGCAAGATGCTCATGCCGACACTTCTCGGCATGCTGTGCATGTCCGTCATGACGGTCATAGACGGTGTTTTCATCGGACATGGGGTAGGAAGCGACGCGCTGGCGGCAGTGAACATATTCTCGCCTTTCTGGCTCCTGATGACGGCCATCGGAATGATGCTTGGCATAGGATGTTCGGTCGTGTCGTCGATTCACCTGTCCCAGGACAATGTCAAGGCCGCGAGAATCAACATGACCCAGACATTGATCTTCGGGGTGACATTGGCCTTGATCATCACCATACTTGTCGGGGCTTTCAGCACCCAATCCGCCCGCCTGCTCGGATCTTCGGACAGACTGCTTCCGTATGTTCTTGATTATCAACGATGGCTGTCGTTGGCCTTCTGCGCCATGTTCCTCCAGTCAGTCGGACTCCTTATCATCCGTCTCGACGGATCCCCGACCTATGCGATGCTCACCTCGTCCATTCCGGCCATACTCAACATCATACTCGACTATGTGTTCCTTTTCGTCCTGGACAAAGGTCTGGAGGGTGTCGCGTTCGCCACGTTCATAGGCTTATGGTTCGGTGGCGGCATGGTGATCTTCTATATTCTTTTCCTGTCCAAGTCAATGAGGCTGTACAGGCTGAAGTGGTCGCTAAAGAGTCTTTGCCTGTTCGCGAGAAACATCGGCTACCAGTTCCGTCTAGGTTTTTCGGCATTTCTCGGCGAATGCAGCATAGCGGTCCTGATGTTCACCGGCAACTTCATATTCATGAAATATTTAGGCGAGGATGGTGTGGCCGCATTTTCAATTGCCTGCTACATAATGCCTTTCATATTCATGACAGGCAATGCCATCTCTCAGTCCGCGCAGCCGATAATCAGCTACAACCATGGTGCCGGCAAGAGGGGCAGGGTGGTGGAGGCCCGCAAGGTCGCTTTGGCCACGGCGACCGGCGCCGGTGTCCTCTTGTCGTTGGCGCTGGCTTTCGGGGTGAAATATGTCGCCGCGCTCTTCCTTGACAGCGACGCTGGCGCCTACCGCATCGCTTCTGCCGGCATACCGCTGATGGCGACCGGATTTGTGTTCTACATCGTCAATGTCACGATAATCGGCTATTTCCAGAGTGTCGAGAGAGTGCTGCCGGCGACGACATATTCATTGGCCCGCGGCCTTGTCTTTCTTGTGCCGTCCTTTATCCTCATGCCCCATCTGGCAGGAACGCCCGGCATCTGGCTAGCCCTCCCCGTCTCGGAAGCCATGACCTTCGCCCTGATCGCCGTAGCCCGTCTGACGGCAATTACCGCATCAAGATGATAAAAGTCCACTTTCTGAGTTTG
>OQVL01001934.1_pt1 | contig 12600 bp, 12 predicted proteins | sample 1691501 | NCBI WGS metagenome assembly OQVL01 (sample SAMN03418253, study PRJEB22391) | human gut metagenome | biome: human-gut; feature: organic feature; material: feces | host: Homo sapiens | place: Tanzania | collected 2013-01
ATTTGTCTCTCAAACATGGAGAATCTCAATGCTGTGTTTATCAATGACGGCATGGACTTGTTCGTCACCGTTCCCGTTACGTTCCAGACGGCTGCATGTGGCGGCGAAATCGAAATTCCGACCGTTTCCGGAAAAGCCACTTTGGCAATTCCTGCCGGAACACAGACCGGCGACAAATTTCTGATCCGCGGCAAAGGAATGCCTTCCCTGCGCCGGGGCGAAGGACGCGGAGATCAGCAGGTGCAGGTTTTCGTGGAAGTTCCGCGCAAGCTCACTGCCGAACAGAAGGAAGCCCTGCGGCATTTCGATGATCTGCTGAAAGGACAGAAAGGCAATCAGCCGCTGCGCGAAAGTTTTCTGGAAAAAGCGAAAAAGTTTTTCCAGCTGTAACGCATTTTCAGCAGCTTTATTTACAGCAGACCGGGATGACGTTTATCCGTTGTCCCGGTTTGCTTTTTCCCGGCAGTGCGGGCAGACTCCGTAAAAATCCAGATGAACGGATTCCACCAGATATTCCGGTGCCGGCTGCGGAATGCCGGATTCAAATTCTGCAGAAAAAAAGTCGAAAACCCCGCCGCATACCCGGCATTTGAAATGAGCGTGAAATGCCGTATTGACATCATAACGGACTTCGCCGTCTTCAATCGTCAGCGGCATAACAAGCCCGTACTGGGCAAACAGTTTAAGGGTGTTGTAAACTGTGGTCAGAGAAAGAGTTGGATTCTCCGGCAGCAAAGCGCGGTAAATGGTGTCCGCTCCCGGATGAATCCGGTGCGCCAGCAGATAACTGTAAATCGTGATTCGCGGCGAAGACGGACGCAAGCCGTGATTTTTCAGGATTGCGATCGCTTCACTGCGCAGTATGAGAGATTCCATTTTCAGTCTCCGGCAATTGAACGGAAAGAGCTCCGGACCGGAAAAGGGAAAGAATCCGGTCCGGAGCGAGGAGAGAGAGTCTGATTATTTGCTGAAATAGCGTTTCAGCAGACCGGCAAAGCCCTGACCGTGGCGGGCTTCATCTTTCGCCATTTCATGCACGGTGTCATGGATGGCGTCATAGCCGAGTTCTTTGGCGCGTTTGGCAATGGCGAATTTGCCGGCACAGGCGCCGTTTTCCGCCTCCGCACGCATTTTCAGGTTGGTTTCCGTGCAGGGAAGCACGACTTCGCCGAGAAGTTCAGCGAATTTCGAAGCATGTTCCGCTTCTTCAAACGCATAACGTTTATAGGCTTCCGCAACTTCCGGATATCCTTCACGATCCGCCTGACGGCTCATTGCCAGATACATGCCGACTTCGGTGCATTCCCCGGCGAAATGGGCTTTCAATCCTTCCAGAACTTCCGCGTCAACATCTTTGGCGATGCCGATCACATGTTCCGTGGCATAGGTGGTCTGTTCCGCCTTTTTTTCCGTGAACTTGCTGCCGGGGCATCCGCATTGCGGGCATTTTTCCGGCGCCGTTTCACCTTCATACACATAACCGCACACAGGACAAACAAACTGTTTCATTTTACAAACTCCTTTTTTTGGTTTTCTGACAACATATTGTAGTCATTATAAAATTAAATATACTTCAATATTCTGAAAAAGCAAATGGTTTTCCAGAAAAAAAATGAAAAAATCTGCTTTTTTCCTGTTTTCATGGATTTGCCGGTAAAAATCAGACGGTAAAAACGCCGCTTTCGGTTCCGTGCGGCAAAATTTTCTTGACTTGCGGCAAATCACATGTATATTGTCTGCTTATCGGGTAAGCGGTATGCCGCAAGGAACTGCTGAATATTTGCCGAAACAGGAATTTGAACCAGAACAGGAAGAACATGGCATATTCACAAAGAGAATTACGCGACCTCATCAGTAAATTCATTATCTATGGAGATTATCTGGTAGGTGTACCATTCGGGAACGGACATGTGAACGACACATTCATGCTGACTTTTGACCAGGGCGCCATCCGTCTGAATTATGTGCTTCAGCGCATCAACGGCAATGTGTTCAAGGAACCGGTCAAGGTCATGGAAAATGTGGACCGCGTCACCAAACATATTCTTTCACACATTCATTCCAGCCACGCCGAAACCCGGAAGCGCACGATCCGTCTGCTGCGGACTCATGACGACAAGCCTTATGTGATGGACCGCCGCGGCAACTGCTGGCGCGCCTATATATTTGTGGAACGCGCACGCGCCTATGAAGTGCTGGAAACTCCGGAACAGGCCTACTGCATCGCCAAGGCGTTCGGCGAATTTCAGCAGCAGCTGACCGACCTGCCCGGTGAAAGACTCCATGACACCATCCCCGATTTCCACAACACCCCCAAACGGATCGAACAGCTCGAAGACGCAATCCGGCAGGATCCGCTCAACCGCGTCAGAAATGTCCAGAAGGAAATTGACTTCGTATTGTCCCGCAAAGAGGAAGCCGGAACGCTGATTCAGCTCAACAGGGAAGGCGCCATTCCTGAACGCATCACCCACAATGACACCAAGTGCAACAACATCCTGATCGACGATCTGTCCGGAGAAGGAATCTGCGTCATTGACCTGGATACGGTCATGCCGGGGCTGTCCCTCTATGACTTCGGCGACATGGTCCGCAGCGGAACCAATCCCGCCGAAGAAGATGAAGTCAATCTGGAAAAAGTGTTCATGCGTTTTGACATGTACGAAGCATTGTCGCGCGGCTTCTATCAGTCTGCCCAGAAATTCATGACCCCCGCGGAAAAGGAATACATGCCGATGGCGGGCAAAATCATCACGCTGGAAATCGGAGTGCGGTTCCTCACCGACTATCTGGTCGGCGATACATATTTCAAAATCAAGCGTCCGAACCAGAACCTGGACCGCTCCCGCACCCAGTTCAAACTGGTCAGTTCCATTGAAGAACAGATGAATGCCATGCGGAATGTTCTGAAATAAATCATCCCCGCACAGAAAAAAAAACTCCTGAACCGCGGAAAAATTCCGGGTCAGGAGTTTTTTCTTGCCGGTAAAGCAGACGAGTTCAGCGTCCCATCTGTTTCAGCACATACTGCACAGCCGAAACTTTTTCATCGGACGCGCGATGTTTGTCTGCCAGTTCCTCCACCGCCTCAAAGAGCCGGATGCAGCCGGAGCGGTAGTCAAGTCCGCCGATTTCGCAGATCAGACGGATTCCGCGGTCCATGAGTTTTTTGTTGGTAACGTCCACCCAGCTCATCCAGTTGCCGGTAATGCGGCCAAGCACAGCCATCACACCCGTGGAAATTGTATTCAGAACCAGCTTGATCGCCATATGCTGCATGATGTGCAGCGGAGATTCCGGCAGTTCACACGGCACGGCAAAATCCGCAGAAGCGTCGCCGCCCACCGCCAGATGACGGCGTTCCGCAAACGGAGCCTTCACCGCCGCAAATGCGGAAAAGATTTCCGGATTGCTCTGCGTCCTGCCGACGGTAACCAGCACAGCCGCGTCATTGCCGGTAACCGCGCGGTCTTCCGGAGATTCTTTGCCGACTTCAAATTTCAGCAGTTCCGACGCCCGGATTTTCGGCGGATTGGCGGGAATGCTTTCCGGCGCATTCATCCGGACATAATCGGCGGGTCCCCATTCCAGACAGCGCAGCGGACGGTGCATCCCGTTCCGCCAGGTTTCCGGAGTGGACAGCAGCGGATTCTTGACAAACGCCCACGGACGCGGCGACACAGTATCGTCATTCTTGCGGAACGGCGGCAGCATGAACGTCGGAGAACGTTCCGTCGTGTCGGTGAAGATGTCCAGCAGATAATCATTCGCGAAATAAGTGATCAAACCTTTTTTACGGTAGACAGCCGCCTCGAAATCAATGTAATCCGCCATGCCTTTGCGTGCGGCGGGCGCTTCCAGCTGTCCGAGCAGTTTTTCAAATTCCGCCGCATAATCCAGCTGCGCGGCGCCGGTCAGACGGTTCATCATGCTTTCCAGGGCACCGCCGGCAACCAGCTGTTCGGAAGTCGTTGCCTGCATCCGGGTGGAACCCGCCAGCGCCATCGGACCGCAGGAGAGATCCAGCACGCAGACCCGCGGGTCGCGGATCGCTTTCCGGGAACGTTCCAGATGTTCCGCCAGCAGATCAGCGGGATTGTTGAACATCAGGAACACTTTGCAGCCGCGTTCCACAGCTTCAAACACCGTGCCCAGCACGGAGGAAGTTTCGCCGCCTTCCGTAATGGCGACCAGCATGTCGTTTTCCGTCATGCCCATTTCCTGGACCTGACGGCGGCCGAACGACTGGTAATCCTCGAAAAATTCCACGGATTTCACCAGCGCATAATCGCCGCCGGTCATGATACTGAACACATGATCCGCATACGGAGACAGGGTGGCATTGCCGGCGCAGCAGTCGCGCCACATGCATTCCAGCAGAATGCTGAGCCGTCCGGTCGCGCCGCAGCCGGAAAAGACGACTTTGCCGCCGTTCCGGATAGTTTTTTCTCCGGCATCGACCAGTTTCCGGAATTCCGCCGAGGCGAAAATGCGTTTCGCCATGACCAGCACATTGCGGTCGACACTCTGCAGATTCTTCACGCCGTCCACACTGGATTTGGCAAATTCGCGATCCAGATTTCTGGTCAGCGGGTTGGATTGTTCCGTCGGCAGAAATCCGAGATGGAACTGTTTTTCGTTTTCCATGAAATCCATGGCCTGTTTCAATGCTTTTTCACTCATGATCATTCAACTCCTTTTATCAGATGAAGAAACATCCGGTTGCCGTGCGAAGATAAGAATCCGGGAGATATCCCCGCGGCTGATGTTTGATTTCCAGTTCCGGAATGGAATCAATTTCGCCGTGAACCAGTTCGTCGATCACACGGGCAAGTTCGCGGTAACGTTCGGAAAGTCCGCCCAGACGAATCTGCATGAGTTCCATTCCATAAGATTTGAAACTGCGTTTCCATTGTTCGCGGAAGGCTTCCAGCAAACCGTCGATGGCGTCCAGAACATCCGGGATATAACGTTCGGCAATGGTTTCCAGCGTATTGAAATCACGTTTCTCATAAGCGTGTTCCAGACGCTGCCGCAGTTCTATTTTGAGAATCAGCACATTCAGGAGATTCCAGACATAGTTGATATGTCCGGCAGCCTGGTCATCCCGGTGCGGTTCAATGAGTTCCATGATTTTACGGTAACCGCTCAGCAGGGTTTCCGCCAGCTGCGGCTTCATGGCGGGGAATTCATGCCAGGCAATCGCCATGAGCGGATCGTCCCAAAGCTGCGGTCCCGGCGTAATCTTGACGATCTGGTCGAGTTTTCCGTTGTACGTGTAGCAGGAATTGCCGCAAATCATCTGAAGACGGTAAGACGAACCGCAGACAGCCTCAAACAGTTTGGCAGTGCGGTCTTCGTTTTCCTTTTCATTGCAGGCGTAATCGGCAGCCCATGCCAGAGCGGCAAACGCGGAATCGAAATCGCAATAACCGCCGTCATCGCCCCAGAGAGTGAAAATCAGCTCATTCACGCCGGTTTTCCGGCAGACGTCAATGCAGGGACGAACGGTGGCATACGTCATTTCATAATCGGTCCAGAAACGCTGCCAGGTCCACACTCCGGAAGCCATAAGCGGCGCACTGCCATTGAGATCACGGGTGCGGGCGAGCATTTTTTCATACGTTTCGCGGTCACGGTGATAGTAATCCCAATAGGAAAGCTGCACCATCGGCGGAATGGCTTTTTTGACATTTTCCGGCACTGCGGACTGCGTGTCGTAATAATTCTGATCCTTGTTGGCATAACGGAAATACATATCCGACCAGATGATCGGTTTCAGTTTGAATTTTTCGCACATCTTGCAGAGACGTCCGAGATGCCGGTTGTAAATGTCAAACGGGCTTTCATAACCGTTCCGGTCCATGAATTTGCCGCGTCCGAGGTCATGTGTTTCGTCCATGCCGAGGTGAATCCGGCGGGAGGAGAGCGCATCGCTCCAGAATTTTATCATTTTTTCCAGCAGTTCGTAGGACTGCGGTTCATCGACCAGAATCACGCTGGATGTATCGCGGATTTCATTGTAGACCGGCCAGCGCAGAACCGGTTCCAGATGTCCCAGCGCCTGAATGGAGGCAATCATTTCAATATTGAGTTTTTTGGCGTAAGCGTCAATCTCGCGGATTTCCTCCATGGAATACGCGCCGCGCATGTAACCGAAATACGGTTCGCCGGGAACCTGATACGCATCCTTGGTATAGATCATCGCCATATTGTAGCCGAGCAGAGCCAGACGCCGCAGCCAGTGTTTGAAATGCCTGACCGTGATGATGTTGCCGCGGGTGCAGTCAAACAGAATTCCGTACGTCTTGAAGAAAACTTTTTCGCTGCATTCCTGCGCGGAGAACGCATATGCCACGCCGCGTGCCGCCACTGCGCCGGGACCGTATGCCACAAACCAGCAGTCTCCGCGCCGGGTGACCCGCAGTACACCGGGATCTTCCGTTTTTTCGAATACGAGATTTACATTCTGCGCATCCTCCCGCAGCGGATATTCATCCGCCAGAGTCCGCAGCAGTTCATGAAGTGCGACATCCGTGGTCTTCGGATTCCAGGTCAAAATCATCATAAATCATTCCTTTCGATATATTAATAGGCAAAATTCGGTTTCATCAGCAGATTGCGTATCCGTTCCGCTGTCGCGGCAGAACGGGCGAAAGCCTCATCGGCGCGTTCCGGAGCAATACCGAATCCGAACGCCGCGGCGGGATAACCGGACACCCGCACCCAATGCCCGATAATGATTTCCCCGTTCAGCTCGAACCGCACAGCGCCTGCCCGCCGGATCGCATCCAGCTGTTCTTTCGGAAAGGGAAACACGCCGGCGGAAGCAGTCAGTTTTTCGGCGGACCGGTCATCCTGTGCGGCAATCAGCAGACGCCCGGTCGCGGTATCCCATTGGTCGGTAAAGAAAAAGCGGTCCCACGGTTTCAGTTCCGCATCGGCGAGATGATAACAGAGCATGATGCGGCGCGACTGATCCAGCACTGCGATATTCACCTGGCGATGCAGAAATTCCGACAGCTCAGTGATGGGTTCTGCGGCAGCGGAGGCGATCCGTCTGTACACATTGTCGCGGGTTCCCAGAGAAATCACCATGGGACCGGCGGCATATCCGTCTTTCCGGGAAATTTTCACCAGATACCCGCGGTCCGTCAGTTCACCCATGATCCGGGTGCAGGTAACCAGATTCACGCCCAGCGCAGCTGCGGCTTCACTGGGAGTTACCGATTGTCCATTCTGCAGAACCACATACTCCAGAATGTCAAATGTTTTATGCAGTGATTTCATAATATGAAATTATAATTCCTTATTTCATATATTACTATATCACATTGCAGAATAAATGCAAGAGATTCTGCCGGATTTTTCAAGAAAAATCTGCGAATTTCCCATTTCCTGTTATGTTATTCCGTCGAACTGTTTGGAATATGACTGTTCCGCCGAATTGAAAAGGCGTTTTTTCAAAAAAACTCTGTTTTGCGGTTGAAATGCGAGAATGTGCCCTTATATTTTAAGGAAGAACTTTTTCGAAAGTCAAAACAACTGGCGGAAAACCATGCCGCCGCAACCAATGGGAGTTATCAAATAATGAAAAAACTTGCAGTGCTGTTCCTCTTCGCCCTGACACTCGGAATCTTCGCTCAGGATGCCAATCTCCTGAAAAACGCCAACTGGCGGCTCTACTCTCAGGCAGACAAAACCAGCGTGATTGACCGGCAGAACGGAACTTTTTCCTTCGTCGGAACGGCTGAATTCAAAAAAGCCGGCGTCATCCAGATTGTCGTTCTGAATCAGACCGAACCGAAGGCGATCACCTTCTCCGCGGAAAGCAAATGTGAAGACGTCACAGGAAACACCGCCAACAATTACGTCATTTACCTCGATATTCTCCACACGGACAACACTTACACTTTCGGAGTGCAGGCCAGCTTTAAAAACGGAACGCATGACTGGGAAAAAGTTCAGCTGACTTACAAGCCCAAAAAACCGATCAAATCCATTAACTACTATGTGCTTTTCCGCAATGTCGAAGGCAAAGCGCAATTCCGCAACGTCACTTTGACTCAGGCGAAATAATCCAGTTCCAAAAAAATTCTAAACGGAACGTTCCCCTTGATTCGGCGGAACGTTCCGTTTTTTATTCTGTCTATCCACTCTGCAATACCTCCCGTTCCGGCAAAATTTCCTTTCCGTATTTTTCCTGTGCTGAAAACAATTTTAATTCTGCAAGGAAACTGCATTTTCAATAGACAGAAAGCATTGAACAATATAAATCCGATTATTGAATAATTTGGAATGTGTGCTATATTATAAAGTCTTTAACTGTATTTCTGATTTTGAGGAGTATTACAATGGAACAATCAATCGAACCGGAATTTGCCGTACTGAAGATCGGCGGCAAGGAAATAAAACTGCCTGTGGTCGTGGGTACCGAAGGGGAAAAAGCGTTTGACATTGCCCAGCTCCGAAAAGCGACCGGCTACGTTTCATTCGACCCCAGTCTGACCAATACCGCGGTGTGTTACAGCAAGATCACTTTCATCGACGGAGAAAAAGGAATCCTCCGGTACCGCGGCATCCCCATTGAAGAACTGGTCAAAACGGGTTCCTTCGTGAAAGTCGCCTACCTGCTGGTTCATGGAACTCTGCCGGATGAAGAACAGGGCCGGATGTTCTCCGCACTGCTCAACACCAATTCTCTTCTGCACGAAGACATGCGTCACTTCTTCGACCATTTTCCGCGCGGCGCACACCCCATGCACATTCTTTCCACCATGATCAATGCACTGGCGGCATTCTATCCGAATGTCGACCTGCTGTCCATGGAGGAAGATATTGAACTGTCCACGGCGCGGCTGATTTCCATGGTTCGCACCATGGCGGCGATGGCATACAAGAAGAGCATCGGCGAGCCAGTGGTTTATCCGCGTCATGACCTTTCCTATTGTGCAAATTTTCTGAACATGATGTTCGATTCGCCGGTTGCGCCGTACAACATTTCCGACGAAGCAGTGCGGGTGCTGAACACCCTGCTGATTCTTCATGCGGATCATGAGCAGAACTGCTCGACCACTACAGTCCGGACCATCGGCAGTGCGCAGGTCAATCTGTATGCCACGATTTCCGCCGGTATTTCCGCGCTTTCCGGACCGCTGCACGGCGGCGCCAATCAGGAAGTGGTGGAAATGCTCCGTCATATCCAGAAACTCGGCGATGTGAAAAAATATATTGAACAGGTCAAGAACAAGAAAAACACCCAGCGGCTGATGGGTTTCGGACACCGGGTCTACAAAACCTTCGATCCGCGCGCCCGGATCATCAAGAAGGAATGTCATGAATATCTGAAAAAGATGAATATCAAGGATCCGCTGCTGGATGTTGCGCTGGAAGTGGAAGACGCCGCGCTGCATGATGAATATTTCATTTCGCGTCATCTGTATCCGAACGTGGATTTCTATTCCGGCATCGTATACCGTGCGCTGGGTATTCCGGAAAACATGTTCACTGTGATGTTTGCGCTGGCGCGTCTGCCCGGCTGGATCGCCCACTGGAAAGAAATGATCGGTGCCAACACCAAAATTGTGCGTCCGCGTCAGATCTACATCGGAAAACGTCTCGGCGAACTCTGATTTCATGTTCCCTTCCGCGGAAAAATTTCTGCGGAAGGGGCAAAAACACTGCCGCGGACAGGCCGGCGTGCTTTTTTCAAATGAAAATTGCATGAATCTGCTTGAAAAAACACTGCATTCTGTTATATTGCGGAAAGAGGTTTGGTTTTCAAACATGAATTTATAATAAGGAGTGCAACGAATATGAGTCTGCTGCTGAAAAACTGTCATTTGATTTCCCCGGATCAGAATTTCAAGGGAAGTTCCATTCTGGTGGACAAGGGAATGATTCAACGCATCTATGCGGAAGGAGACGCCCTGCCGGCGGCCGATCAGCTCATTGATGTCTGCGGCGCCATGACCATGCCCGGTTTTATTGATGTTCATTGCCACGGAAAATCCGGCGTTGATTTCTGCGACGCCACGGACGAAGCGATGGAAACCATCGGCATTGACAAACTCAAGGAAGGTGTTACCAGCTATCTTCCGACCACCCTCACCCTCCCCGAAGATCTGCTGGCGCGTTCGCTCCAGACTGCCGCGAATTACACGAAAAAAGGCGTCAAGGGATGCAAGCTGCCGGGAGTTCACCTGGAAGGTCCGTTCATCAACCCGAAATGCCTCGGCGCGCAGAACCCGGAATACGTCCGCGAACCGGATATTGAAATGGTCAAGCGTCTGAACGCGATTTATCCGGTGAAAAAAGTTTCCTATGCAGTGGAAATGCCGCGCGGTGCGGAATTTGCCGCGGAACTGATTTCCGCCGGAATCCTGCCGTCCTGCGTTCACAGTGCGGCGAAGTATGCCGATTTCAAGAAAGCGTACGACCACGGACTGAACAGTCTGACCCATTTCTGCAACCAGATGACGCCGCTGCACCACCGTGACATCGGTCTGGTCGGCGCGGGGCTGCTGCATCAGGAAGTCTACATTGAAATGATCTGCGACAAACTGCACCTCTGCCCGGATATGATCAAACTGGTGTTTTCGCTGAAAGACATCAATCACATCCAGCTGATCACCGACGCCATGCGCGCGGCAGGTATGCCCGACGGCGAATCCTCGCTGGGCGGTCTGCCCGTGATCGTGAAGGATGGCGCGGCGCGTCTGGCTTCCAACGGCGCACTTGCCGGCAGTACGCTCCAGATCTGCGATGCGCTGCGCAACGTGTACGAAATCACCGGTCTGCCGCTCGAACAGCTGGTCAAAACGACGTCCTTCAACCAGGCACAGGCGCTGGGTCTGGAAAAAGTCGGCAAACTGGCTCCGGGCTATTGCGCGGACATTGTCATTCTGAACGACAAGTTCAAAGTCAGCAGTGCTTTTGTTGACGGCGAACTGCGTTACAAAGCCTGATGTCCCCGGCTGGAGACTCATCCGTTCCGGCGGACGGGTCGCCGGTCAAAAAAAAGAACGGCTGATTCATGTATAACGGCAAAAAAGTAACCGTGGTCATGCCCGCATACAATGCGGAAAAAACCTTGCTGAAAACGTGGCGGGAAGTCATAGCCCAGCCATTTGTCGACCGGGTCATTGTTGTGGACGACGCCAGCGGCGACAGCACGTATGAAATTGCGAAGTCGCTCGACAAGGTTCTGGCATACCGCATGGAACACAATTCCGGGTATGGAGGCAACCAGAAACAATGTTACAGACTGGCGCTGGAAGACGGTGCGGACATTGTCATCATGGTTCATCCGGATTACCAGTACACGCCGATGCTGATTCCCGCCATGGCGTCCATGATCGGCAACGGACTGTACCATTGCGTCCTGGGTTCGCGGATTCTGGGCGGTTATGCGCTGCGCGGCGGAATGCCGTTCTACAAATACATCAGCAACCGTTTCCTGACTTTTACGGAAAATCTGTTTCTCGGTCAGAAACTCTCGGAGTATCACACCGGATACCGGGCTTTTTCGCGGGAACTGCTGGAAAAACTGGATTTTTCGCACAACTCGGACGATTTCATTTTCGACAATGAAATGCTGGCGCAGATCGCCTGGACCGGCGCTGTGATTGCCGAAGTCAGCTGTCCGACCAAATATTTTGAAGAAGCATCGAGCATCTGTTTCGACCGCAGTCTGAAATACGGATTCGGCTGTCTCGGTGTATCCCTGCGGTTCTGGCTTGCCCGGCATCATCTGGGCAGCTGGATTCTGCTGAATCCATCCAACCGCGACACCCTGGTTCCGCATGTGGAAAACAATTTCTGAAATATTCTCCTTTCTGTCCCGTCCGCAGCTGGTTTACCCGCTGCTTCTGCTGATTCTGCTGCTGGGTGCAGTTCCGCGGATCTGGCTGCTGTGCAGAGTTTCGGAAAAAGATTTTTACCATAACGACGGCTATGAATACATGGAACTGTCGCGGCAGCTGGCGGCAGGCAATGGTTTTTCCCTGAGTTATTACCGCTGGCACGAACCGGTTCCGCCGGGAGCCGAACCGGGAGAACTGCATACGGATCTGGCACGGACTCCGCTGTTTCCGCTGCTGGGCGCAGGATTGTTTTTCCTGCCGTTCGATACAACCGGTTCCGCCAAAGTGGTTTCCCTGCTGCTGGCATTGCTGGCGGTGTATTGTGTTTTTCTGCTGGGACGCGAAGCCGCGGGCAATACCTGTGCGCTGTGGAGTGCGCTGCTGTTTTCCTTTTATCCGTATGCGTTGTATTACACGATTTCATGGTCTACGGAAAACCTGTTTCTGATCTGTCTGGCACTGGCTTTTCTGGTTCTGCTGAAAGCCTGCCGCGGCAGTTTCGGCGGCTTCTGGCTGAGCGGTCTGTTTCTGGGGCTTGCCGCCCTGACCCGTCCGACGGCGATTCTGCTGCCCATGGTTTTTCTGGGTGTGCTGTGGCTGCGCTTCATGGTATTCGGAGCAGAAAATTTTCCGGCATTGACATTCTGGAAGCTGTACCGCCCGCTTCCGGCGGGACTGTGGAAACACGCCTTGCTGTTTGTGCTGGCATTTGCACTGGTCATGCTGCCATGGATGG
>OQVL01001935.1_pt1 | contig 12597 bp, 15 predicted proteins | sample 1691501 | NCBI WGS metagenome assembly OQVL01 (sample SAMN03418253, study PRJEB22391) | human gut metagenome | biome: human-gut; feature: organic feature; material: feces | host: Homo sapiens | place: Tanzania | collected 2013-01
TCTGTTTGGAGATTTAAATTATGCTCAAGGCTTAGTTGAAAAATATCACGGAACAGGAGATATAAAAATGACTAAAGATGGAAATTGGACTAAAAAAGAGTTTGTCGAAGTCGATTTTGACATTGGAATGAGTTATAATTATGAAATTAAAAAGATGTTTTCTACAAACAGGTTTGCTATTCATTATGGAAAGAATGGTACTCATATCGTTCCAGTAGAAAGGAAAAAATAATATGGAGCTTTGGAAATACAGCGGAAAAAATGTAAGGGTGACATTTAAAGACGGAACGGTAATGGCTGGTAAGGCATATGACTTTATGCCGTCGCAAGATAATCCGTCGGGAGTTGCCAGCATTTCTATTGACATTTACGAAATATATGAAAACGAAATTAAATCAATTGAAGAAATTATATGACAGCCGTCACAAATGATGTGGCGGCTTTTTCTATGCCCGAAAACAAATAAACAGGAGGTTTGAACTTGAAAATATTTATATCACAGCCCATGATGGGCAAGTCGGATGGGCTTATTGCCGCCGAAAGAAAACTGATTATTGAGAGGGTCAAGTCAATGTACGGTAATGACGTTGAAATCCTTGACAGCCTTTTCAATGATTATAATACTTCAGATATAAAGCATCCGCCCGTTGCGTTCCTCGGAAAATCTCTTGAGGTCCTTGCACAGGCGGATGTTGCCTTTTTCTCGAGCGGTTGGAAATCGGCAAGAGGCTGCCGTATCGAATATGACGTGGCACGGCTTTACGGCATCAGAGTAACCGGCGATGCATCATGATATGTCCTTATATTAAACCGGCAGAGATTGAAACTCAATCGTGGTTTCAAAACGCCGATCCATCAACACAGACATTAACGGATGGAGTAACGGTAACATCAAATACAGTTGTTCCTCAGAAATGCAGGGAGAATGATTGTGCTGTATGGTATGACGGCAGATGTCATTATAACAAGTAAATATTTATGATTACGCTCTGTTTTTTAGCAGGGCGTTTTTTATGCCTTTTTTTAGAAAGTGTCGGGGCAGAACCGGCAAAGGGCACCATTATCAGACTGTCGGCGGTCTTAATAATGCCGAAATCCGCAGGGCGCGAGCATCATCCTTAACAACTGCTTAGCGGATAACAGGAGGTTTTTGTAATGAAAACTGAAGAACTCAAGGCTCTCGGTCTTTCCGATGAGCAGGTAAGAAGCGTTTTTGAGCTTAACGGTAAGGAAATCGATAAGCAGAAGAAACGCATTGCTGAACTGGAAGCAGATCTCGAGAATGCAAATGAACAGTTCAAGCAGGCAGATGAAACTCTGAAAAAGTTCGGCGATATGACGCCCGACAAGTATCAGGAAGAGCTTGAAAAGTACAAGCAGGCAGCAGAAGATGCAAAGTCCGAGTACGAAAGCAAGCTCACACGAAGAGATCAGTCGGAATGGATTGATCAGAAACTGGACGAATACGGAGTAGCTTCACCGTATGCCCGTAAACAGCTCAAGGCAGAGTGCTTGTCTGAGGATAGCGGACTTAAATGGAAGGATAATACCTTTTTTGGCTTTGACGACTTTATGAAAGCGGCAAAGAAAAATGACAACGGTCTTTATCTTTCGGAAGAAGAGAAGCAGGCTGCGGCAAAAGAAAGTGCCGCAAAGGAAAAGGCGGCGAGGTTTACCGGACCAATGCAAGGTGACGGCACAGGGACGGAACCAAAAGCCAAAGTACCGCCTAAGATTTTTTAAATTAAGAAAGGATTGATATTTTATGTCACGTATCACAGCATTGTCAATGTTGACAGAAGCAGAAGGCAAGGCTTATCTTGCCGAACGTTACGGTGCAGTCATTGAGGGGCTTCAAAAGTCGCTCGTTTCGGCATCAATGAAAAACAAGGAGCTTTCGGGAGATCCCGACGCAGGTTCACTTGAAGCCAAGAGATTTGTAAACGCAAGCGCAAAGACTTACGGTACTGCAAGAACAGCAGGCAAGGGCGATAAGGTAAAGGCTCAGGCGGTTACGGTTCCGCTCGACCAGGACAAGGAGATCATCGAGGAGCTTGCGGAGAAGGATGTACGTCTTCTGGGTGTTGAGGGTGTAATCGACCGCAGAACAAACAACCACGTCCTTGTTATGAACTCAGAGCTTGACAAGAAGTTCTTCGCTTGCGCCGCAGACAACGCAACAAGCGTTAATCTTACGGGATATGACAAGATCGAGGATAAGCTCGAAGCATTTATTCAGGAGCTTGAAACAACTCAGAATGATTTCGTTGACGGTATTCCCCGTGAGGTTATGAGACTTGTTCTTTCCCCGAAGTATTACGGCCTTATCCGTAATCAGCTTGATAAGCAGGAGAGGGCGAATGTCGACACGGGTACAGAGTCATTCAACGTATGGCACGGCGTTGAGACGCAGTCTTGCGTTCATCTTCCCGCAGGTGTTGACGCTGTTATTATGGCTGACGGTGCGGTTGCACAGCCTGTTTATTCCAACGGCTATAAGGCAGAGAAAATTCCTCTTTCGGACGACTATGCCGTTGAGCTGTTCTTCTATTACGGCACCAAGGCGGTTACCCCCGACCTTATTTTCAAGCCGGCAACGTTTACAAAGGTCAATACAGCTTCGGAGACCTATGACAGCTCCAAGACGTATTACACCGAGTCGAACGGCGTTTACACGGTAGCCGAGATTACCTCTTTTGCTTCGGGTACTACTTATTACACGATGAACTGAGGTGACGGCAATGCTCTTTATGAATAAGCGGACGGGAAATATCCTTTCCGCTACAAACAAAACGAGCATAGCTATGATGCAGGCTTCGGAAAACTATACAGAGTATAAAGCCACACCGAAGCCTGCCAAGAACGGCAGAAAGAAGAAATCTGCAAAGGAGGGCTGAGTATGTATTCGACAAGTCAATTCTATGTTGAAGAATACTTTGGAAATGAAATTCCCTTGGACGATATAAATAAGTATTTGAGCCGTGCTTCTGACGAGCTTGACACGCTCACATACGGTCGTTTAATCAAAGCCTATCCTACGGAACAGATATACAGTGAAAAAGTCCAGAAAGCCGTTTGTGCGGTTGCTGAGTGCCTTTACAAGATAGAGGAACAGCGCAAAGCGGTTGCGGCACGGATTGACACTGACGGAAAATATACGGGACCGATATCCTCAATAAAAGCAGGGGAAGAATCGGTTTCATATGCTTCCGTAAACAGCAGTTCGTCTGTGTATTCCGCTGCGGCCGCAAGCAAGGAAGCACAAAATCAGCTGATAGCTGAAACGGCGGCACGGTATATCGCAAATGTTCCCGATGCGAACGGAATCAATCTACTGTATGCAGGCGGTGAAGCCTATGTTTGACAGAACTATAACTCTTTTTAACCATATTGACGACCAATGGCTTGTTTCCGTAATTCCCGGTGTATCGCTTGTTGAAAAGAAATCAAGCGAGTTAAAGTCGGGAGAAACCAACAACGGCGATACTGTCAAATTGCTGATACAAAGCGACAAGGAACAGCAAATCCGAACGACAGACGGATTGAAGCGATATGTTCAGCCGAAAATGTTTAAAGGCTCGGATGAAATAACGTTTGATCTTGCAAAAGATTTCTTTTACGTCGGCGATTGGAACGATGTCAAGACTGTTTCCGATTCGGACTATGAAAACGGACTTTATAACGCAATGAACGACGCATACGACGGAGTGTATCTCATTTCATCGTGTGCGTTTTATTCTCTGCTTCCTCATTTTGAGATAGGGGGTAGGTAATATGAGCGATATAAGCCATTTTAAAGGGATATCGGTAGTCCACGGCGATATCAAAGTGAATATTAACCTTGATAGATTTTCCAAACAGTTTGAAAGGGCGCAATATGAGCTTGATAATATGGTCTTATTGTCGTGTATTGACTATGTTCCAATGAGAACCGCACTTTTGCGGCAAAGGTCGTATGTAGAAGGACCGGGAAGAGTTGTTTTCCCAGGTCCTTATGCAAGATTCTTGTATATGGGAAAAGTTATGGTTGATCCCGATACAGGAAGCCCTTGGGCAAAAAAAGACGCTAAAAAAGTCTTAACGGAACGCAGATTAACATACGGTCAACTGGGAACAGGCGATCATTGGTTCGATCTTGCAAAAGCGCAACACGGGAAATACTGGATAAAAAGAGTTAAAGAAATAGGAGGCGGCGGATAATGTTACCTAAACCGCAAGAAACAATTAAAGTTGACGTTGAGGGCTCGGAAGCGGTTTCTACTGTCCTTTTGCAGCTTATAAATGAATTTCCGGGCAAGGCTGAGAAAATTGCTTTTTCAAGTCTTAGTGAAACATCAGGTATAAGTTTGTTCCCGACAGCGGGCTCCTCTGTCTTATACGAAGAAACGGACATTTGCGGTCACATAACGCAGGTATGCCAATATCCGTTCAGCGTGGTTTACCGCTGTTCACCGTCGACAGAGCAGATGAGAATAAAAATTAAAGAATTTCTTGACCTGCTCGGCAAATGGCTTGAAAAGCAGGATGTCGTTATTGACGGCAAAACATACAAGCTCGAAGAATACCCTGCATTATCGGCAGGGAATAGAATTATCCAGTCTATAAGCCGTACCAATGTTGCACACCTTGCGGCAACATATCAGGACGGTATAGAAGATTGGGAAGTGTCAATGACGCTTAAATATGAAAACGAATATGACGAATAGGAGTGTGACTTTAAATGGAAAAAGTAAAATCCAGTAAATCAGCGGTGCTGCTTAATGTCGGCACGGCGACATCACCGGACTATAAGCGCATCGGCAAGGGTGTAACGTCATTGCCGATAAGCTATAACCCGAAGACCACAACGGAAACATACGTTGATGAGGACAATGCAACAACCTCGGTTGACAGTTACGAGATTTCATCGGATATCGAACAGACTGCAATCAAGGACGATCCGATTTTTGATTATGTTGACGGCATAAGGCGAGGACTGAAAACAGGTTCGGATTGTGAAACAACCGCAGTCTTGGTTGATATTTACAATATGACCATTACAAGCGGTTCAGGTACCGGCAAGGGTCAGAAGTTCAATGCAACAGTTACAGTTTCGGACTTTGAACTTTCAGGCGGCGAAATCGCTAAAATTAAGTATAAAATCGGATTTAACGGCGACCCGACAGAAGTTGCCGTTAACATTGCAAACGGTGTCATTACTGTCGGAACAGTAAGCGAAACAGAATAACTACGAGGGGGCTTTATGCTCCCTCTTTTTTTAGGAGGATAATATTATGGAACAGTTAAGAATCCAACGCAAGGATCTCTATGAAATCCAGGTCAACGACAACGGAGATACGATTGTTTTTCAGCTGGGTGACCTTGAGCTCCCGTTTAAGCTCGAAAAGGCGTTTAACGATGTCAACAAGATACAGAATGACCTGAAATCCCGTCTTATCATCATTGATAAGCAGAAGGACAGCAAAGGTAAAAATGACCTTATGAGCAGAAATCAGCGTGACAAAATCAATGCGTGGAAAAATGCGTATAACAAGATGCGTACAGCGATGGACGGCTTTCTCGGCGAAGGCGGCTGTCAGAAGATTTTCGGCGACAGCAATTATCTTGAAATGTTCGATGATTTATTTGATGAGCTTGACCGTCCGCAGGCTGACGGAAAGTCTCACCTTGAGAAGATGAGACTTTCCGATGAGGCTATTGTCAAGAGAATTGAGGACAAGTATAAGAGCGTCAAGAACAAGCAGGTGATTTAACGTGTATCCTACACACGCAGAAATCAACGGCGAGCTTTATCCGATAAGCACCGATTACCGTGTCGCAAAGGAATGTTACGAGATTATCAATGACGATACAATTTCCGATCAGGAAAGAGCTTTAGCGGTTATTTATAAGCTGTTCGGCTTTGTTCCTCTTGAAAACGGTGAGGCGTTTCTTGATAAGGCTTCGTTTTTCCTGACTTGCGGACAGGCACAGGAAAACAAGTCCGATGAGCCGCCCGATTTTGACGTAAACGAGGACGAGGGCTTTATTGAGGCGTCCTTTAAGAGCTGCTACGGGGTTGATCTTGACGAGGTCAATATGCATTGGTGGAAGTTTAACGACCTTATACAGGGGCTTGACAAGCATTGCATATTGTCGAGAGTGCGTGAAATCAGAAATTATGATTTAAACGAAATCAAAGACCCGATACAGCGGTCAAAAATGGCTGAGGCACAGGAAAGGTTGAAGTTTCCGGAGAGAATATCAACGGAGGAACAAGAAAAAATTGATGAGTTTGACGCTCTGTTTGGAGGTGATTAAATGGCAGCGGATGGTTCAATAAAAATTGATACCCGAATTGACACAGGTGCTTTTGAGCATACTTTTGAAGATATTGACAAGATGTGCGACAACTCGAAGAAGCACATTAAAAAAATGGCAGATGCATTAAATTTTACTGCTAGTGTTGATACATCGGAAGTTCAGGACGATTTGGAAATGCTTGATAAGCTGGTTAAAAAAGCCGTTAAAAATGATAAAACCGACTATACTCATACAGTCAACACTCAAGAACCCATAACAGATTCTCTTTTTCCATGGGATATGCATGAAAAACAACTCAAAGAAGTAAATGCTGAAATGTCAAAGATGCAATTGCAAACTAAGGCATGGACAGATGAGGATAAAACCCACTTTTCAGAGTTACAAGAAAAAGCGGCTTCGTTGCAGGAAACACTTGAAAGAATTCGAGCATCACTCCACAAAACTAATGAGATAAGGTATAATAGCGATTCTCTTAGTAAGCAGGTTGATGATTACGCTTTAAAAACCAAGGAAATAAAAAAATATGAAGAACAGCTAAAAGAAGTAAAAACAGAGATGGCGAAAATGCAAATGCAAACCAAGTCATGGACTGATGAGGATAAAAAGCATTTTTCGGAATTACAGGAAAAGGCGGCATCGTTGCAAGAGGTTCTAAAGAAACAGCAGAAAACAGATATTAAGTCTATTAATTCCGATGTTTCAGGCACGGTTGCCGGCGATGATTTTGTATCGAAAATAAAAAATGCCGAGCAGTATGAGGCAACGCTTGAAAAAGTCAAATCAAAAATGCAGAAGATTGAGCTGGAAACGGCGAAATTGGCGGAGAAGAAAGGCATTGACGGTTCGGACGCATTAAGTGCAAACAGAGAGTATCAGAAACTTAAAAAGCAGTATGACGCACTCATAGCCAATGCAGACAAATTTAAACGCTCATCAAAAGGCGGCTTTAATGCTGCGGTAGACGGCGCAAAAAGTCTCGGTTCGAGTATGAAAAGTGCTATAAAGACCATGACGAAATATACGCTTGCAATATTCGGCGCACGATCGGGATTCTATGCCGTGAAAAATGCCATTCGTCAGGTGCTTTCCGACAATGAGAAGCTTAATAATACCGTAACCGCTATGAAAGGTGCATTTGCAAACGCCTTAGCTCCCGTTATAGAACGGGTTGTATATTGGTTAAAATACGCCTTCGCTTATCTCAATTTGTTTGTAAAAGTGCTGACGGGCGTTGATATGGCGGCACAGTACAACGCAAAAGCAATCAACAAGCAGACCGAGGCTACAAAGAAAAATGCAAAGGCAACAAAAGAAGCCAATGCACAGCTTGCAGCATTCGATGAAAAGAATGTTTTGACGTCAAATAATCAAAGTCCAACAGATACAGGAGCGGAAAACTCAGCCGCATTGCTTGATCTCCCCGATGTCAGCGGTGGAAAGTTTGAACAGATATGTGAGACAATTAAGGCACATCTTAACGAACTTGAAATGATGTTGGCGGTTGCTCTCTTGGCAACGGGCTTTATCTTGCTTGCGGTCGGTCAAATCCCTATGGGTATAGCTTGCATTGTGGCAGGTATAACACTTGCGGCTGCTACAATAAGCGGCTGGGGAGGACTATCGGCTCAAGTGCAAAATATGATAACGGCAATCATGGCGGTTGCCGGAACGGCGTTCTTGGTCTTAGGTATTATTTTGTGCGCTTCGGGCTTCAAAATTCCGGTTGGAATTGCAATGATTGCGGCAGGCGCTGCCTTGTTAATAGGCGCAGCGGCTTTAAATTGGAGCAAACTTCAAAAAATTGTGGAAGAAAACATAGGAGCTATAGCTGCGATAGTTGCGGGACTGGTGTTATTGGTTATCGGAATGGTTTTATGTTGTGCGGGAGTATCGCTGCCGATAGGAATTGCTTTGATTGCCGCAGGTGCGGCAACTCTGGTGACTGCTATTGCCCTAAATTGGGAAAAACTATCTAACGAAGTCAAAATTGTTGCATTAGCTATTACTGCGATTCTTTCGGGTGCATTGATTGCTGTTGGTGCGGTCGTTGCGTTCTGCGGTGCAAATTTACCTTTGGGCATTGCTTTAATGGCTGCTGGTGCTATTGGTCTTGTTACATCATTAACACTAATGTGGAATTATTTGCCTGAAAAAATCAAAGGTATTATACAAATTATTTTGGGAATTGCCTCGGCGGCTATGCTTGCACTTGGTGTTATCCTCGTTGCTACAGGTGTGGGAACTGCTCTTGGTGTGGCTTTGATTGTTGCAGGCGCAGCTGGTCTTGTTAGTGCTGCGACGCTTAATAAGGACGCCATAGTCAACTGGATTTCCGATGTATGGGCAAAAATCAAAAACTTTTGGAACGCACATATCGGTTATGTATTTAAACCCGAATGGTGGACGAATAAATTTAACTGCATTAAGCAGGGAATGAAAAACGCTCTAAACGGAGTGATAACCATTGTTGAGAATACAATAAACCGTGTTGTTGGGGCTTTAAATTCATTCAGTATAAAAATTCCGAACTGGGTTCCAACCTATGGCGGCAGCTCGTTGGGATTTAATATTCCTTATGCTCATCTTCCCCGCCTTGCAAAAGGCGGTATTGTCAACAACCCCGGCAGAGGTCAGGCGGTTATTGCCGGTGAAGCCGGAGCGGAGGCAATTCTCCCGTTGCAGAACAACACCGAGTGGATGGATATGCTCGTTGACAAGGTTGCCGATAGGGTATCAATGAACGTTGTCAACCGCATTACAATTGACGGCAAAGACGTAAATTCATCAAACAAGAAGTACGATTCACGCTTTGCCTTTGCCACAAACGGAGGTGTTTTGTGATGATAAAAACATATACAGATACCACTATAAAAAACTGCACGCAGCCTTTTGCAATCAAATGCGGCTCAACGTGGTTTGCTTTTCCGAGTACAATTAAAGATGCATCACTCAGCGACTACAAGCTGTGGGGAGATGATACGGGGCGCAGTATGACGGGCTCAATGAAAGGTACGCTTACTGGCATATTTCCGAAGTTGCAGGTAACAATCGGAAAGCAAAATGCTAATGAGCGTGCTATTTTGTGTAAATGTCTTAATCAGACCGAAGCTACCGTAAGGGCGTACTGTACCGAACGTCAACGTTTTGAAACCGCAAGTTTTTATTTTGGAGATATTACCAATAAGATAAAGCATTGGGATAAACACGGTACGCTCGGAACATTGAGCAACGGCGTACAGTCATACCAATGTAAAAGCACATTTGACTCAATGCAATTTAGTGTCGTTGCCAATAACAGGAGGTCGAAATCGTGAGCAAAACCGTACAGGAAATAATGGAGGTAATGGGTAAGACTGCCGAGGCATCCGTTGCATTGGAACGCAAGAACGGCAGTTCTTATACCCACATAGCCGATATTGACCCGGAAGATATCAACGAAGCACGCTATTATTTTGACGGTGCATTGTACCGCTCTGTAATGCGATGTCTTGAATTAAAGCTCAAAAACAACTGGACAACAAAGGCAAAAAAAGGTTTGCTGTTGGACGGCTTTAACATCAAGGTAACGCACCCGGAGGGGGACAGCGTAACAATCGGTTACGGCGGATTTTATATCGCCGAAGAGCCCGAATATGATGCGGCGCAGAACCTTACAAGCATAATTGCTTATGACGAACTGTACCCGTCAATGCAGGCTTACGATATGAGCCTTGACTGGACAAACGGTATCAGCCTCAAGAATTACCTTATTGCGATCCTTAATAAGCTCGGTATCAATTACGATGTGCAGAGTCTTAATTTAATGGCAAACGCCGACAAGGTGATTACAAGTGAAAAATTTCTTGATATTGAAAATGACAGCACCGAATCGGCGTATACATACCGTGACGTGCTTGATGAGATAGCAAAGGCGGCAGGAGTAACGTTTGCATTTCGCAACTCTCTCAGAGGCGATGAATATAAGCTCTATGCAATAAAGCCGACAGAGAGCGGCTATGTGATTGACGAGAGCAACCTCCGAAGCGTGACTATCGGTGCAAAGTACGGACCCGTCAAGGGTGTTGTACTTTCCCGAGAGCCGCAGGAGGATAATGTATTCTATCCGTCAAACCTTTCCTCGTCACAAACTGCGGTCAAAATCTCAAACGTCGAAATAATCGAAGATGCAAAGGACAATGATTACCGTGAGAATTTTATCGAGGGAATATACAACAACGTTAAAAATACGGAATATTACCTCTATGAGCTTGATTCTTTCGGCATCGGATTTTTAAATTTCGGCGACATCTTTACGATTAAGACCGCTGACCGTGAAAACGGCATTATCGGAGAGGAAAAAGAGTACAAAACGATATTTATGCGCACCGATATGACGATCGGAAGCGGCATAAAGGAAAAATCGAAGCTCGAAGCGCCGCAAGCTACATCAACCGATTACTCGGCGGCAAAATCCTCAACCGAAAAGATGTTGAAATGGACTATGCTGAGGGTCGACAAGCAGAATCAGAGGATTGAATCGTATATAACCGACAACGACAAAAGATATACGAAAATCACACAAACGCTTGAAGGTCTTGACGTTGCTATCAATGATAAGAAAAACGGATTGAAAGCGCAAATGACAGCGACGGCGAAAAAAGCCGAGAGCGCATACAGTATGGCGTCGACCGTAATAAACGCAGGTTATACAACGACGGACGATGTTAATACGCTGATTTCCCAGTCGGCTAATGATATCACCCTCTCCGTCGAGCGCAACCTGAAAATCGGGGCGAGAAACATATTGCTTGATTCGGCGTGTTTCCGATCTTTTACACCGCAACAGCAGTATACCGCCGCCGCACCTGTCACTGTGCATATGGACGGCAGCACAACTCCATCGGGTGAGTATAAAGTAATCGGATGGAAAAAAGCGACGAATGCAAGCAGCGGAGGAGTGTTGTTCGGCTCGGATAGTATCCTCGGTCAGGCAGAAAATGCAATAAAAAAGGTCAAAGCCGGTACAAAATATACGTTGTCTTTTTGGGCTAAAGCAGAGGAAGACTCAACCGAATTTTCTATTATCAAATCAAATGTTATATACACAGGTAAAGGGGTTGCCTTTGATGATGATAGATGCGAATACGTCAAGGATTCAAACGGCAACATAGCTCTTTCCTCGAACGAATGGCGCAGGGTAGTGCTTGTGTTTACAATAAGTGACGGATTTGGCGATACCTCGGGAGCTTTCTGTATAAGATTTTTATCCACTGCGGCAAAAGTATCTCTTGATATTTCGTCTCTTAAGCTCGAAGAGGGTAACGTTGCCACGGACTGGTCGCCGTCGGCGGAGGATGTGGATCAATCTGTCAAGGCGCAGATCTCTATGTGCGTGCAGAAAGATAAGGATAATAAGCTCACATCTGCAATTGCAATTGAGGGCAATAGGATTTCAATTAAGTCGAATAAATTTGAGTTGACAAATGAGGGTGCAGTGACTTGTAATGACTTAACCTGTACGCGCATACAACGTGACGAAGAATTGGGCACGGAAGATGTCACAAGTATGAAAATTACAGATGCTACAATTACACATACTTTTAATTCAAGACAGATCGGACAAATCGGTGTGAAACTTGATTTAGTGGGTACATATCATGAAGCAATAACTGCCGGCGATATGTGCGGCGTAATGCTGGAATCAAACAGTGGCAACGGTTACAGAGCGGCAATATACGATTCCGGATTTACGGTCACGAAAAACGATATATCGGCAGGTCTTACTTTACTGGAAGATACAGGCTTTGGAATAACACATAAAAACGGTACGTTTGGTGTGGGTATGAACGAGTGGGGCTACGGCAATATATCGTCAGCGGAACGAATGCTGCTTTATGCTGATTGTGGTATGGTTATTGGTTCTCAATACGGGCTGTGTTTACAAGGGAATTCGGGCGTTTGGTTATGCGGTACTATTCGGCTTACTGATTATTTTACTTCCAACACAAAAGGCACAAAAAAGCCATTATATGTTGATACAAATACCGGTATAATATCCACCTAAGGAGGCAAACAATGAAAATCACAATTGAAAAAATACTTGACGCTCGTGAAGTGCTTTCCAGACTTGCAGAAAAAGCGTTACCTGTCAAGCAGAGTTACGGGCTGGCAAAGGTTGTTAAAGCTGTAAACGACGAGCTTGTTGTATACAATAGCGAGAGAATCAAAATTTGTAAGAAGTACGGGACGGCAAACAAAGAAAAACAGAAGTACGATATCAACGACTGGGACGGACTGCGAAAAGATATGCAAACG
>OQVL01001937.1_pt1 | contig 12590 bp, 11 predicted proteins | sample 1691501 | NCBI WGS metagenome assembly OQVL01 (sample SAMN03418253, study PRJEB22391) | human gut metagenome | biome: human-gut; feature: organic feature; material: feces | host: Homo sapiens | place: Tanzania | collected 2013-01
CTTTACTTTGCAAAATATGTTCTTAACAACGAAGGATTGTTCAGCCTTATAACAATGCTTATTGTCCCCGGTGGCCTCGTCGCTTCAATTCTTGTTCCGTGGATGACCAAGAAATTCACAAAGAAATGGGCATATATTTACGTTCATATTCTCGGCGCAGTTGTTATGTTTGCAATGTATTTTGTCGGCTACGACGCACCGTGGAAGCTCGTGTTTAACGCAATCGGACTTGTTCTCTTGGGAATCCCGCAGGGTGTTAACAACATCATTACCTACGCTATGATCGGAGATACCGTTGATTATCTCGAGTGGAAAACAGGCGAAAGAGCCGAGGGAATTTGCTTTGCAATGCAAACTCTTATCAACAAAATCGGTATGGCTGTCGGCGCTTTTGTCGGCGTATTCTCATACAGCTGGGCAGGAATCAACCCCGAGGCTACTCCGGCTATCACTCCCGAGGGAAAACAGCTTCTTTGGAATGTTCTTATTCTCACCGGCGCAATCAGTATGGCAGGAACAATTATTCCGATGCTCTTCTATAAAATAACCGAGAAGAAACAGCAGAAAATGGTTGCCGAAATAGCCGAGAGAAACAAGGCTAAAGAGGAAGTGAAATAATTGTCAAAATATATGATAATCAATGCCGATGATTTCGGTTCATTCAGAGGTGCAAACCTTGCGATCTTTGACCTTCTTAAGGATCCCGACAGTGCGCTGACCTCATCGACAATTATGGCTCCCTGCCCGTGGGCACCGAATGCCGTTAAATTTGCAAAGGATAATCCCGAGCTTTGCATCGGCGTTCACTGGACGTTTACCAACGAATGGAGCAATTACAGATGGGGTCCCGTGGCACACAATAACACGGAAAGTCTTCGCGATGAGTACGGCTATATGCACCACGAGAGCGATGATTTTGAAAAACACGCAAGTCTCGATGAGGTCTATGCCGAGGCTGTTGCACAGATCGAGCTTCTTAAAAAACTCGGGCTTAACCCATCGCATATCGACAATCATATGGGCTCAATTTACGGTGTTGCAACGGGTCGTTTTGAGCTTCTTAACGTCGCATTTAAGGTCGCTTCGGAATACGGACTTCCGTTCCGTTTTCCCGCAAATCTTGCAGACGAACAGTTCTCGAACTCAATGCTTGATATTCAGGTTGATAAGAATGTAGTGCTCGGTCTTTTAAGTAATGTTGTTGAGCAGGCAAAAGCTCTCCGCGTTGCGATTCCCGACTACCTCATTCCGAACGAATGGAGCGGTCCCCAAAGCGACAGCTATGAGAGTTTTAAGGAATACATATTCGAGCTTTATAAAACATTCCCCGACGGCGCAGTGACAGAAACATATATGCACCCATCTCTTCCGACCGAGGATTTAAAGGGGGCGTCGGGAGTTTGGTTCAGACGTGAATGGGAATACAAGCTGCTCAAGGATCCGCAGACAAAACAGCATATTGAGTCGCTTGGATTTAAGCTGATAAATTACAGAGATCTTGCAGAAATGAAAAAATAAAGAGGGGATAGCTTTGTCAGAGTTTACACAGCACGAGATAACTTCCAAACAGAAACTACTCAACGCAAACGGTAATATTACCGAACCGGGCTTTGCAAAAAAACTCTACTGGGAGTACAGCAGAAACGATATCAAAGCTCCTAAGTTCAGAATCAAAGAATGGGACTACTATTACATCGGTAATCAGGACTGCGGACTTTGTCTGACAATTTCCGACAGCGGTTATGTAAGCTGCCTGAGCATTTCACTTATGGGATTCGGCGAAAAACCGTTCCAGATGAACGACAGTGAAATCGGCGCTTTCCCGATGGGCAAGATGAATCTTCCCGCAACGAGTGAAAAAGGTGATATTCACGCCAAGGTCGGTACCTGTGATATGACGTTTAAAAACGACGGAAAAACACGCCGCCTTTACGGAACATACGGTAACTACTGTAATACCGGCAAGCTCCTGACATTTGACGTAACGCTGACCGATATTCCTGAGGAAAGTATGGTTATTGCAACGCCTTTTGATAAGGATAAGCACTTCTACTATAATCAAAAGATCAACTGTATGCGTGCAAACGGAAAAATGAGCTTCGGCGATCTTCACTGGACATTCAATGAGGAAAATCGGTCGCTTGCAACGCTTGACTGGGGCAGGGGAGTCTGGACATATGACAACACCTGGTATTGGGGCAGCGGTCAGATGATTCTTGACGACGGCAGCCGCTTCGGATTTAATATCGGATACGGCTTCGGCGATACCTCGGCGGCAAGTGAAAATATGCTTTTCTACAACGGAAAATCACATAAGCTCGATCAGGTTGAGTTCCATATTCCGTACAGAAACGGTGAATATTACTATACCGAGCCGTGGACATTTACAAGCAATGACGGCAGATTTGAAATGAATTTTGAACCGATCATTGACCGTGTTGCACCGCTTGACGTTAAGCTGATTTGTATGCTTCCGCATCAGGTTTTCGGTAAAATTTTCGGTAGAGCGATTCTCGATGACGGTACCGTAATCGAAATTAAAGACAAGGTTGTTTTTGCGGAGAGAGTACATAACAAATGGTAAAAAATTTAAGCCTCCCATTTCGGGAGGCTTGTTGTTTGTCTCAATATGTCTGTGAAAAAGGGGTAAACAGCTTACCGTACTTGAATTCAATCGGTTCTCTGAATTGAGATGAGCGGTAAACGCTGAGCACCATTCCGATAGCGATGTAAATACACAGGTTGGACGAACCGCCGGCGCTCATAAACGGAAGCGTAATTCCGACAACCGGCAGCAGCTTAAGACACATACCTACATTGACGACAACCTGAGTGATTATCATAACCGCAACGGCGCAACAGATCAATTTACCTGTAACCGAAACGGCCTTCTTGCCGACAAAGAGGATTTTTATTGCAATTGCAAGCAAAAGTCCGAGCACAACCAATGCGCCGACAAATCCGAGCTCTTCACCGACAACACTGAAAATCATATCGTTTTCGCTCTCGGGAACAAGCCCGTTTTGCGTATACGTTCCGTTGAAAAGTCCGGCACCGAAGGCTCCGCCGGAGCTGATGGCATTCATTCCGCGTTCCTGCTGGAAAATAACCTCGTTGTATGTTGCCTCGGTGAGTGATGAGGGCGAATAAATCGCCATAAAGCGCTGTTTCTGAAAATCAGAAAGAACCTCGAACCAAGCAATCGGAGCAAGGAGCCCTATCGCTCCGATTCCAAAAAGGAAGTAACGAAGCTGTAAGCCTGCCATAAACAGCATACCGATTGTGATAAACATAAATACGAGCGCCGAGCCCATATCACCCGTGAGAACAACAAGACCGACAGCAATCATAGCATGAATTCCGAGCAAAATAACATTTTTGAGCTTATTGATTTCACTGCCGACCGTGTCAAGGTGAACGGAAAAGGTGATTATAAATCCGATTTTTAAAAGCTCGGACGGCTGAAAATAAAAACTACCGAGCTTAATCCAAGAAATGGCGTCGTCACGACCTTCCGGCGAGCTTCCGATAACGAACAGCGACAGCATCAAGCCGAGACAGATAATTGCAATAATCGGCCATAGCCTTGCGACCGCCTCATAGTCAAAATACGAAATAACAAGGGCAACGCAGATACCCATTACAACGGCAAGAAACATTGTTTTTGCGTCACGTGAGATAACCTGATCCTCGGTGAGATTGATTCTTGTTGCGCTGTATACCATAACAGTGCCAATCGCGGAAAGAACCATACAGAGCCCGAGAAGAATTTTATCCGTTCCCTTAAAAAAATCTTTAAACCAATATATAACTTTTCCCATTCTTTCACCTCCGAAAGGGACTTTATTTATTATATATGTATTGGGTCGATTTTTCAAGTTTTATTTGACATTTTATATATAAGTGATATAATTAAATAAAATAAAAGAATATTGCGAAACGCCCTGACGCTGAAATCTTTTAAAGCGAAAGAACCGTTTTGTGCGATTTGCCGTATTCCGTGAGGATGCGGTTTTATTTTGAAAAGTTTTGTTCATTTATTTAGCGTGGGCTCCTCCTCCGGGGGATCTGTCGGCATAGCCGACTGAGGGAGTAAGGTCTTATGAGATTAAAACTCCCTCCGACTTCGGCTCAATCCGCCGAAGCCACCTCCCTCAAGGGGGCGGCCACTAATATTTTGCAAACAACTCAATGCTTACATTTTCGGAAGCAACAAAACATCTGAAAGAAAGTTAATCTGACTTAAAGGAAAGGAAATCATTATGGCAGTTTATAACCCGAAATCACTTAAAGCCGAGGAATTCATCAACCACGAGGAAATCCTTGAAACAATTGAATACGCAGAGAAGAATAAGCACAATGTTGAGCTTATCGACTCATTGCTTGAAAAGGCTCGCCCGAAGAAGAACGACCGCGGCGTTACCTGTGCAGGTCTTACCCACAGAGAGGCTTCCGTCCTCCTTGCCTGCGACATTCCCGAGAAAGTTGAGGAGATGTACAAGCTCGCAAATGAGATTAAGCTCGCTTTCTACGGCAACAGAATTGTTATGTTTGCTCCGCTTTATCTTTCCAACTATTGCGTAAACGGCTGTGTTTACTGCCCGTATCATTACAAAAACAAGCATATCGCAAGAAAGAAGCTCACTCAGGAGGAAGTTAAGAACGAGGTTATTGCCCTCCAGGATATGGGTCATAAGCGACTTGCAATTGAAGCGGGCGAGGATCCTGTTAATAATCCGATTGAATATATTCTCGAATGTATTAAGACGATTTATTCGGTTCATCACAAGAACGGAGATATTCGCCGTGTAAATGTAAATATCGCCGCAACAACGGTTGAGAATTACAGAAAGCTCAAAGAAGCGGGCATCGGCACTTATATTCTCTTCCAGGAGACCTACAATAAAAAGAGTTATCTTGAGCTTCACCCGAAGGGACCGAAGCACGATTACGATTACCATACGGAGGCTATGGACAGAGCTATGGAGGGCGGCATTGACGATGTCGGTCTCGGCGTTCTGTTCGGTCTTGAGGGATATAAATACGAATTTGCCGGACTTCTCATGCACGCCGAGCATCTTGAAGCCGTTCACGGTGTCGGACCGCACACCATCAGTGTTCCGAGAGTTAAGCACGCAGACGACATTGACCCCGATGTTTTCGATAACAGTCTTGCAGACGATATGTTTGCAAAGATCATTGCTTGTATCCGTATTGCCGTTCCTTACACGGGAATGATTATTTCCACCCGTGAGAGCGAAGCTGTCAGAGGGAAGGTGCTTGATTACGGTATTTCGCAGATCAGCGGCGCATCGAGAACCTCCGTCGGCGGTTATTGCGAGGAGGAGCGTCCTCACGATTCCGAGCAGTTCGACGTTTCCGACCAGAGAACCCTTGATGAGGTTGTTCGCTGGCTTATGGAAATGGATCATATTCCTTCATTCTGCACGGCTTGCTACCGTGAGGGAAGAACAGGCGACAGATTTATGAGCCTTTGCAAGAGCGGACAGATTCTCAACTGCTGCCACCCGAATGCATTGATGACGCTTACGGAATATCTCATTGACTACGCCTCGGAGGAAACGAGGAAGATAGGCTTTGAAATGATCGACCGTGAGCTTAAAAAAATTCCAAAAGAAAAGGTCAGAGAGATCACACGTCAGAATATTGATGCTATAAAGTCCTCGAACAGACGAGATTTCAGATTCTAACCAATTTAATATCATCTTCGGATATTTACATCACGAAAAAATGTGTTATAATATCTCGGAGGTGATATTTTTGTGTGTTTATTACAGCCATAATGTTGAGCAAACCTATGAGATAGGGGAGAAGCTCGGCCAAAAGCTCAAGAGTGGAGACGTCGTTGCTTATTTCGGCGGAATGGGTATGGGCAAAACGACCTTTACTCATGGTCTTGCTACCGGTCTCGGCATAAACGAAAAGGATGTCAGCAGTCCGACCTTTGCCCTTGTTCATGAATACAGAGGCAAGGAAAACACGCTTTATCACTTCGATATGTATCGAATCGAAAGCTGGGACGACCTTTACTCAACAGGCTTTTTTGATTATCTCGACTACGGCGGCATACTTGCCGTTGAGTGGAGCGAGAATATTGAAAACGCGCTGCCCGATAACAGCATAAGGGTCACATTCAAGCCCGGCAAAAATGAAAACGAAAGAATAATCCAAATTGAGGGAGTTGATCTTACATGAAAATACTCGGAATCGACAGCTCGGCAAGATCGGCTTCCGCAGCAATAACGGACGGCGAAAAGGTTCTCGGCTGCTTCTATACAAACACGGGGCTGACCCATTCGCAGACGCTTATGCCGATGATTGAAAGCCTTTTGAAAAATGCAAACGTCAGGATTGATGATATTGATCTTATAGCCGTCAACAAGGGTCCCGGCTCATTCACGGGAATCAGAATCGGAGTTGCGGCGGCAAAGGGTATGGCGGATGTTCGAAAACTCCCTGTTTACGGTGCTTCAACGCTCGGTTCAATGGCTTATAACCTCATTGATTCGGACTGTATCGCTTGCTGTGCCATGGACGCACGCTGCGGTCAGGTTTATTATGCTTTGTTTGATATTACGGACGGTAAAATCACAAGATTGACCGAGGATAACGCCGATTCGATAGAAAATGTTGAAAAAAAGCTGAAAGAATACAAAAAAATTAAATTTATAGTTGGCGACGGCGCAGAAATATGCTATAATAATCTGAAAAACATTGATGATGTGCACCTTGCATCGCAAACACACCGCTTTCAGTCGGCAATCGGCGTATGCTTTGAGGCAATGAATGCGCCCGAGGATCAATATATCGAGAGTGCAATGCTTGTGCCTGAGTATCTCAGACTTCCGCAGGCGGAGCGTGAACTAAATAAAAAACTTAAAAAAGGCGAGTGATTTAATGAAAATAGCAATCGGAGCCGATCACGGCGGATATGAGCTCAAGGAGTCCATCAAGAAGCACCTTGAAGAAGTCGGCGGATATGAAATCACCGATTACGGTACCCACAGCACCGATTCGGTCGACTATGCCGAGATAGCGTTCAAGGTAGGTAACGCAGTAACGAACAGTGACGAGAAAATTCTCGGAATTCTTTGCTGCGGCACGGGTATCGGCATCAGTATGGCTGCCAACAAAGTCAAGGGCGTTCGTGCGGCTTGCTGTTCTGATTATTTCAGCGCTAAATTTACGAGACTTCACAATGACGCCAACATTCTTTGCATGGGCGGCAGAGTTGTGGGTCCGGGACTTGCCAACGAGATGGTCGATGTTTTCCTCAACACGGAGTTTGAGGGCGGACGTCATCAGAGACGTGTCGATCAGATCACGGCTATTGAAAACGGTACATTTTAATTAACGGAGGTATAAATATGTCAACAGTAACCATTACCAATCATCCTCTTATCCAACATAAGCTCTCTATCCTCAGAGATAAGAACACTTCTTCCAAGGATTTCAGATCTTTGGTAAGTGAGATTGCAACTCTTGAGTGTTATGAGGCTACGAGAGACCTTCCTGTTCAGGAGGTTGAGATCGAAACACCTATCTGCAAGTGCATAGCTCACAACCTTGAGGGTAAGAAGCTCGCTTTTGTTCCGATACTCAGAGCCGGACTCGGCATGGTTGACGGCGTTCTTTCTCTCGTTCCGTCTGCCCGTGTAGGTCATATCGGTCTTTACCGTGACCCCGAGACACTCAAGCCTGTTGAATATTACTGCAAGCTTCCCGTAGATATCGCAGAGCGTGACGTAATTGTTCTTGACCCGATGCTCGCAACCGGCGGTTCGGCAATTGACGCTATTTCACTTATCAAGGAGAGAAATCCGAAGTCAATTAAGTTCATGGGTATTATCGCAGCTCCGGAGGGACTTGAGGCTCTCCAGAAGGCTCATCCCGATGTTGACATTTACTGCGCAGCTCTTGATGAGAAGCTCAATGAGCATTGCTACATTGTTCCCGGTCTCGGCGACGCAGGCGACAGAATCTTCGGCACAAAATAAATTAAAATTCATATTGGCGACCGTTTTTCGGTCGCCTTTTTCTTTATATTCGGTTGACCGTGAATTGTTTTTACTGTATAATTTTTAGCGAGGTGATAAAATGTCGGAATTTACATACAAAGGCAACAAATTCTATTTAGATAATAAGGAATACAGAATTATTTCGGGTGCAATGCACTATTTCAGAATCCCAAGGGAATATTGGCATGACAGGCTTTTAAAGCTGAAAGAGTGCGGATTCAATACGGTTGAAACATACACCTGCTGGAATCTTCACGAGCCTCGAGAGGGTGTTTTTGATTTCAGCGGTATGCTTGACCTTGAAGCATATATCGACCTTGCAAAGGAGCTTTCTCTTAACGTTATTCTCCGCCCGGGCCCGTATATCTGTGCCGAGTGGGAGATGGGCGGACTGCCTGCGTGGCTTTTGAACTATAAGGATATGACGATCCGCTGTAACGACGAGCTTTTTATTTCAAAGGTTGAGCGTTATTATAATGAGCTGCTGCGCCGAGTTGTGCCGAGGCTCATTACAAACGGCGGAAACATTATAATGATGCAGATTGAGAACGAATACGGCAGCTACGGCGACGATCACGCATATATGGAAAAAATCGCCGAGATATACAAGAATAACGGCGTTAACTGCCTGCTTTTCACTTCCGACGGAGCAAGCTATTCGATGCTTCAGGGCGGCACACTGCCCGAATACCCGTGTGTTGCAAACTTCGGCTCACGTCCCGAGGAAAATTTCCACGTTCTCAACGATTTCCGACCCGATCAGCCGTTGATGTGCGGCGAATACTGGGTCGGATGGTTCGATCATTGGTATGAGGATCACCACATCAGAGACCCGAAAGAGGTCGCAGGACTTTTCAAGGAGATGATTGACTGCGGCGCATCGCTTAATTTCTATATGTTCCACGGCGGTACAAATTTCGGATTTATGAACGGCGCAAATTATTATGACAAATACGAGCCGACAATTACGAGCTATGATTATAATGCACTGCTTTCCGAGGCGGGCGACCTTACTCCCGCATATTTTGAGGTCAGAAAGATTATTGAAGAAAACTTCGGCAAGCTGCCCGAATTAACCGTTAAAAATTCTCCCAAGAAAGCATACGGAACACTTGAGCTTACGGAGAGATGCTCGGTATTTGATGCGGCAAAAATGCTTGCCAAGCCCGTTCATTCCGCCGCTCCTCAATTTATGGAGGATATCGGTCAGTATTACGGCTATACGCTTTATTCAACCGTTGTAGACGGACCGAGGGATGAGGCGGAAATAAAATTTGACGCTGTTCACGACCGTGCGGTTGTTTTCATAGACGGAGAATACAAGGGCTTCTATGAAAGAACACGTGACGGCGAGCCTGTCAGCTTTTCATTGAAAAAGGGCGAGAATTGCCGCATAGACATACTTTGCGAGAATATGGGAAGAGTTAACTACGGACCTAAAATAATGGACAGAAAAGGCGTTAAGGGCGTGAGATTTAACCTGCAATACCATTTCGGCTGGGATATGTATCCGATGCCGCTCGACGACATTTCCGCACTTGAATATAAGGAGCAGACAGGGGAGGTCAAAACAGCATCTTTCCTGCGCGGTTATCTCGATATTGACGATGAACCCTGCGACACATTCCTGCGCCTTGACGGCTTTACAAAGGGTGTTGTGCTCGTAAACGGATTTAATATCGGACGTTATTTCAACACCGCAGGACCTCAGAAAACTCTGTATGTTCCTGCACCGATGCTCAAAAAAGGTAAAAATGAAATTGTTGTCTTTGAATCGGATCACTCCGACAGAAACAGCATCGTTTTCCTCGATAAACCGGATTTAGGATAAAATTAAATAACGCAACAGAAAATTATTATTTTTTTCTATTGTGTTATTTTTTTTATAAATATTGACATTTTTTTGTAAATAATATATAATTTTATTAAGGTAAATTGTGCATTTGATTCACTTTCTCAAAGCACTAAAAATAAAAAAGGAGAATAAATAATGAAAAAGACTTTATTTTCTCTTCTGTTGGTTATAATTCTTCTCTTTTGTTCATGCACGGTAAAAGTTAATGACAATAAGGCCAAAGATAACACAACAATAGGCAACACAACAACGCAAACAACAGATAATACGACAACATCGGAAGTGGAAACAACAGGTGTAAGAACATTCTACACAAAAGAAATAAAAGAAGATTCATCTGATCCGTATTCAAGTTTGATCAAAAATAAATGTAACGATATAGTAAGATATTGGGAAGGGGGGATTGAGCAAGATAAAAAATTTGGGTTCGATTATTATATAAGAAATTTTGATGATTTGTATTATTTCCTATACGATCTTGATAAAGACGGAACAAATGAACTTCTTCTCGGAACTTTGCAAAGAGTAGGCATAGATTATGAAGATATCACTGCGCCGGAAAAAATCTGCATAACAAGTATTTATACTATAAAAAACGGGAAAGCGGTTAAAGTTGACAACGGTATATTGACGGTCTATTATATTATAATTATCGACCGTATTCTTTACTCAAACGGTGTTATTGTTACCGAATGGGGCAAAGAAAAAAAGCCATGCTATTCTGCCGCAGCTCTTGAAAACGGAGAACTGAAAATGAAAAGCTATGTGCTCTATGGTGATACAGGTTTAGACGGTGATTTTTTGAAAGTGGTCAACTTTGATGGTATGGATACAGTTAAAATTACAAATAACGAGTATTACAGCCTTTATAATAAATACATCGGCGACGCAAAGGTTGTTGATATCGACTGGAAACGGATAGATGAATACTCCGTGAAATAATCGGCATTTTTTACCGATGGACAGCATAACCTGTTACAAAGGAGTTGACAAGCTATGTCTGTTATCGGAACGAAAAAAACACTGAATCTTCACAAATACAGTATTAAGGTAAACGACTTTCTGTCAAATTGGAAAATAATAATCCCTGTAATTTTCACATTTGCAGGGATTATTTCCGGTTGTATCGGCGGAAAAGGGGAGGGCAGGCTCTATAAAGTTGTCGCAGATTATTTCACAAATGTAATTCTTGCCCGTGATACTCTTTCAATTGCCTCCGAGTTTATTTTTTATTTGATCTTTCCCGCAATATTTTTAATTGCGGTATTTTTTCTCGGTCTGTCCGTTTTCGGATCACTGCTTACAAACGCCGTGCCGCTTACTTACGGTTATCTGATCGGATGCGTTTCATTCTTTTTATATAATAATTACACCCTCAAGGGCTTGGCGTATTGCCTGATTATGATTTTTCCTTACGGTGTTTTGTGCCTACTTTCGATTGTCCTATGCTGCCGTGAAAGCATAAGTATGTCGGAATACATTGTAAAAAGTATCTCCAAAACAGGAAAATTCCTGAACTACGGCTTTGCGGTCTACTACAAATCGTTTCTCAGGAATTTTATCTTTATTATAATTGCTTCTGCTGTCAAGACGATACTTCAATACTTATTCGGCGGACTTTTTTCCTTTTAACTTATTAAGGGGATTTGACTCAACCGCATTTTTAAGCTGAGAATCAACAATGTGCGTATATATCTCGGTCGTTGCAAGGTTTTCGTGACCGAGTATATCCTTAATCAGGAGAACATCGACGCCGCCTTTTTGATACATCAGCGTTGCGGCGGTGTGGCGGAGCTTATGCGTTGAAAAACCACGGTCACCGAGTCCGGATTTCTCGATGTATTTCTCAACAAGATGCTGAACGGTTTTCGGGCTTATTCGATTCTTTCTGCCGCTGAGGAAGAGTGCATTTTTATCCTTAACTCCGTCAACGGGACGAACCTTCATATAGTTCTTAACGGCATCAATACACATTTCATTGAGGTAAATCGTTCTTTCCTTATTTCCTTTGCCGGTAACCGTAAGTGTTCCGTCACTCTTGATGTCCGTATAATTGAGACTGCAAAGTTCGGAAAGTCTAAGTCCGCAGTTAAGAAAAAGCGTTATAATCGCATAGTCACGTTCTTTATCTCTGCCGTCAATACTTTCAAGCAACTGTACGCTCTCGTCAAGAGTCAGGTATTTCGGCAGGGATTTTTTGAGCTTCGGCGATTCAAGCTCTTCCATCGGATTCTCGGGAATCTGCTTCATCTTAACGCAGAGATATTTAAAGAACGCACGCAGGGTAGAGACTTTCCTCGAAATAGCAGCATTATCGTTGCCGCGCTCGTTCCTGCAATAAGAAAGAAAAGCGTAGGCATCTGAAATCTTGATGGTTTTTATAAAATCAAGATCAATAAATGAAATTTCAATCTTATCAAACTCGGTTTCCTTGTCAACCAGTCCACGGTAAACAAGCATATACCGGAAAAAGAGTCGAAGATCCGACGCATATTCAAGAACTGTCAGCTCAGACTTGCTTTTCACAACGGAAAGGTAGTTGAGAAATTCAATAACGCTCTGCGGCAAGGTATGAAATTCTTCCTTATGCATAATGCCGCCGAGGCCTTCGAGAACGGCCGCAGCGATCGCGGTGAAGTCGTTGTTCGCGAGAGTCGCGTTCTTGTCTGCCTCTGCGAAATCAGCCTCCTCGTCCT
>OQVL01001939.1_pt1 | contig 12584 bp, 15 predicted proteins | sample 1691501 | NCBI WGS metagenome assembly OQVL01 (sample SAMN03418253, study PRJEB22391) | human gut metagenome | biome: human-gut; feature: organic feature; material: feces | host: Homo sapiens | place: Tanzania | collected 2013-01
GATTCAAGTGATTGTCATTCAGGGATATTCTTATTTTATGAATATGCAAAAGTGTTAAAGATCTTTACACATACTGTAAAGAAACTTTACACTTTCCACCGGTCGCTTCAAGTCATATAATGGCCTGCCGAGGTCGCCTTGTGAGCAGGAAGGCCTGTTCCGCGCACGGGAGGGTCCACCGAGGTCGCCTTGTGAGCAGGAAGGCCTGTTCTGCGCACGGGAGGGCCTACCGAGGTCGCCTTGTGAGCAGGAAGGCCTGTTCCGCGCACGGGAGGGCCTGCCGAGGTCGCCTCGGGAGCAAAGATCGGATTCCCGCGCACGAAAGTTTCGGATTCCGGGGCTTATAAATTAAAGTCCCATAAAGTGTCAGTGTTATGCGCCTTGACCGCAACTTGTTCATTTCCTGTTTTGCGGATATGGTAAAAAACGATAACTTTACGGATGAAAACAGTTTTGGTTTATGGAAAGATGCATCATCGCGGCGGTTGCGGACAACGGGGCGATAGGGAAAGACAACGACCTGCTCTGGCATATTGCCGAAGACATGAGATATTTCAGGCGAACCACCACCGGGAATCCTGTGGTGATGGGCTATCGGACATTTCTGTCGATTGGCAGACCGCTGCCGAAAAGGGTTAACATTGTGATCTCCACACGGTCTTGGGATGATGTACCCGAAGGCGTGATTGTGGCCGGAAGCCTTGAGGAGGCATATTCATTGGCGGAGAAGACTGCCAAATCGAAGGTAAACGATGCCTCCGTAGATGTCGAAGTGCCAGAAAATGAGGTGGCAACCTCTGCTGATGGTGGTCGGGAAACAGAGTCAGGGCGCATTTTCATCATGGGCGGCGGCGAGACTTACCGCAAGGCGCTTCCGACGGCGGACAAACTCTTCATAACTCACGTTCACGCCGTGATCAAGGATGCTGACACCTTCTTCCCGGCGATCGATCCCGCGATCTGGAAGGTTGAGTCCGAGACGCCGACCGCCACAGATCCCGAAACCGGCTACACTTACGAATTCAGAGTTTACACAAGGCGCGTCTTCCCTCCCCTATGCTTGTAGGCGGTTTTGATTAGCTTCAAATGGTCTGCGATTCGGCCAACTTCCCGGCTATGATCCTTGCGGCCTCTCCGATGATCTGCACGCAAGGGCGTTTGCGGTAATATTCATCCGTCCTTTGTGACGGTGCGGGCGATTCGGCCTTGCCTATGAGAATGCCCTTCTGGGAGTCTCTCATGACATAGATCACAGCACCGATTTCATATCTGTCCTCTCCTTCCTTGAAGGATTCGATTTCCACTTCGCAGCAATACGGGATTTCCTCGGAGTAGTTCTCCAGAATCTGCTCCCTGATGATTTCCGAAGCGAAAAACCTCAGGTTCTTGTCGGTGAACGCGTCCTTGTCGAACCATGCCGGCGACACCGGAAGCTTGGAAATCACGGCATTGAGAACGCTCTCAATGTTGAATCTCGCTTTCGCCGAAACCGGGATGACCAATGCCTGAGGAAGCCTTTCCTGCCATTCCGCCATTGTCTTCACCACCTTTTCCTGGTCGCTGATATCGATCTTGTTCAAGACAACGATAACAGGGCAGTCCAGTTTCTTGAGCTTCTCTATATATTCGGCATTCTTGTCCGCTTTCTCCACAGTATCAGTAACATAGAGGATTATGTCGGCGTCGCCGATGGCGGTTTCCACGAAATCCATCATGTTTTCCTGAAGCCTGTAGTTCGGTTTCAGGATACCCGGAGTGTCGGAGTAGACAATCTGATAGTTTTCTCCGTTTACGATTCCTCTGATCCTGTGCCTCGTGGTCTGTGCCTTCGCCGTTACAATGGAAAGCTTTTCGCCCACAAGCGCATTCATAAGAGTAGATTTGCCAACATTCGGATTACCGATGATGTTGACAAATCCAGCTCTATGTTCTTTAGGTTCCTGTATGGTATCCATAGGTACTAGACGTATGCGCCCATTTTGAGTACATTGGCCTCGCCCTCTGAAAGATATCTCCATTCACCTTTCTTCAGACCCTTCTTGGTAAGTCCTGCGAAGTAAACTCTGTCGAGAGCCTTCACCTCATAACCGAGTGACTCGAAAATTCTTCTGACAATGCGGTTCTTTCCGGAGTGAATCTCGATGCCGAGTTTCCTGTGGTCCTCAGCGTCAATGTATTCGAGCTCATCTGCCTTGATGTCGCCGTCAGAAAGGCTGATGCCTTCCAGAATCTTGTCATAGTCTTCCTGTGCGAGAGGCTTGTCCAGGATTACCTGGTATATCTTCTTCTTGTCGTATGAAGGATGTGTCAGTCTCTCAGCTATTTCGCCGTCGTTGGTGAACATGAGGACACCGGTGGTGTTCTTGTCGAGACGTCCTACAGGGAATACCCTTGCGCTGCAGTTTTTCAGCAGATCCATCACTGTCTTCTCAGCGTGAGGGTCGCTTGCAGTCGTAACGAATCCCTTAGGCTTGTTCATCACGATGTATACTTTCTCTTCACCGCGGATTCTTTCACCGTTGAATCTGATGTCGTCGTTGAGGACATTGACCTTGGAACCGAGTTCGGTGACTACTTCGCCGTTTACGGTCACTACACCTGCCTGGATGTACTGGTCAGCCTCGCGGCGTGAACAGATACCTGAGTTCGCGATGAACTTGTTCAGGCGGATTGTCTCCTTGATAGGTGTCTCTACATAGTCATTGTCAGAGAGCTGGATCTGGTCGAGCTGCGGCTTGCGGCTCAAGATCATGCTCATGTTCTTCTCGTCAGTCTCATTGAATCTGTATGGATTCGGTTTTGCCTGCGGTCTTGAATTGTTCCTTCCTGCCGGCTTGCCGCCCTTGAAGCCCTTTCCTGCGCCGTTGTCGCGTCCGCCGAAGCCTCTCTTGGCAGGGCGTCCGAAGTTGCCGCCTCTTCCGCCTTCATTGCTGCCGAACGGTCTTCTTCCTGCAGGTCTTCCTGACGATGGTCTGTCAAACGACCTTTCTGAAGAACCGTATGAAGCTCTTCTTCCTGAAGGTCCGAAGCTTCTGCCTTCATTGTTTCCATAGCTTCTTCTTTCTGAAGAACCGCCGTTGTTATATGAGCGTCCTTCTGAAGAATTGCCGTAACTTCCTCTGTTGTCTGCATTGTAGCTCCTTCCTGATGGCCTGCTGCCATAGGAGCTGCTGCCGTACCTTCTTTCAGAATTGCCATAGCTGCGGCCTTCGGATGAGTGTCCGTAGCCTCCTCTGCTCTCGGAGTTGCCATAGCTTCTGCCTGATGGTCTGCTGCCGTACGAATTGCCACGGCTTTCTGAATTGCCGTAGGCACGTCTTCCATAGCTTGATCCTCCCGAATGTCTTTCTTCTGAATTGTAGGATCTTCTTTCTGCCGGTCCTTCTGATGATGAATAGACCTTTCCGGAAATGCGAGGCCGTCTCGGTCTCAGCTTTCTTCCTTCTGCGGTAAAACCGCTCTTGTTGTTCTCTTCCATTTTGGATTTTGCCCTTTCGGGCGTGTTTAATTGTTTATGGCTCACGCCATTGTAAAATAATATGTATTAGGCTTGCGCCTATTGTCTTTCTTACCCTTTGAGCTTGAAAATGTATGTTATGGTGCCTTTCTGGAGTGCCGGGGCTTCTGCGCTTACATTGAAATGCGTCTTCAATGCCGCTTCCCTCGCAGCGTTCCACAGGCTGCCGTCTTCAGTTGTTGTTCCAGGTGCTCCTGCCTGTGCCTTGGTTACATTTCCGTAGTTGTCCACCCAGATGGTTACTACGACCGTACCCTCTTTCTGGACAGGGTATGCAGGTTTCGCAATCACGCCGACCAAGCTTCTGCCTTTCACGTGCGCATTCGGCGTCCCCACCGTCTTTCCGGTCTTGGTGTTGCCCTGTGCATGACCTTCTTTCAATGCTTCCGTCACCTTGGAGGCTGTCTGCGGTGCCAACGTGTCTTTGTCCGACTTGTTGTTCGCGGCATGGAAAAGCGCCCTCTTGTCTATCGGCTTTTCTCTAGGCGGCTCATACTTTTCCACATCTCCGTAATCGTCCACAGTCGCTTCCTGTGCCAGGTTCTCCTTCTTTCCGATCTCCTGGGCCTCAGACTTCTGCACGATGTTTATCGGCTTGGTGCGGTCCGGTTCCTCCACTTGCGGAGCGGAACCTTTCTTCTGCTGCCTGACGACTTGCTTCTCATTGTCCTCGCTGAAATCTATCACGAAGCTCTGCTCCGGTGGCGGGGGATAGATGTAGGTCAGTCCGTTGAAACTTCCGAAGACAATCAAGGATGCGTGGAAAACCACGGTCACCACCAATGCGATAACCATGCCTGAACGTTCAGTCTTTGATTGTATTTCCTGATATTTCTTCATCCGTCGTTACTCGGGCTGTGTCGCCAGTATGACTTTATAGTGATTTCTCTTGGCAATGTTCATTACTGCCACTACCTCTTTTACAGGCACGCTCTGGTCAGCGTATATCGAGAATGTAGGATCTTCCTCCGTCTGGAGAAGTCCTGTCAGCTCATCCTCCACTTCTTCGAACGGGACAGGCTGCTCATTGCCATTGATATGGTAGGTGTATTCGTCATTGCCCCAATCCTTTATGGATACGCTGACGGTGGCCTTGGCTGAAACCTGGCCGGTGCTTTTCGGCAGCATCAGCTTGAGCGCGTTCGGGTTCACCAGCGTGGATGTTATAAGGAAGAAGATAAGCAGCAGGAACACGAGGTCGGTCATTGACGACATCGCGGTCTCATGCAATACCTTCGTTTGTCTCTTGAATGCCATATCCTAGTTCTCCTTTTCCGGCTCCTGGAGAAGATCCATGAAGTCGATGGTGGCGTTCTCCATCTTGAATACGAGGTCTGAAATGTTGGATGTCAGGTAGTTGTATCCGAAGTATGCGAGAATGCCGACGACAAGACCGCCTACGGTCGTGATCATTGCAGTGTAGATACCGCTGGAAAGCAGGGTGATGTCAATGTTGTTTCCCGCCTGCGACATGTTGAAGAATGCCTGCACCATACCGAGCACGGTTCCGAGGAATCCGATCATCGGGGCACCGCCTGCGATGGTCGCCAGGATAGGCAGACCTTTCTCAAGTCTTGCCACCTCGGTGTTTCCTGTGTTCTCGATGGCCGTCTGGATGTCGGAAAGCGGACGTCCGATTCTGGAAATTCCTTTCTCTACCAGTCTTGCGACAGGGGAGTCGTACTTCTCGCAGAGTGACTGTGCAGATTTGAGCTTGCCTTCATGGATGTAGTCGCGGATGTCGCGCATGAAGTTGGCGTCAATCTGTCCTGCCTGATGGATCATCCACCATTTCTTTCCGAAAAGATAGATGGCTACGATGGACAATGCGAGAAGGACAAGCATGAGCCAGCCTCCCTTGAATGCCATGTCGAGAAGGTGTATTTCCTCCTGGTGAGGAACAACCGGCATTGATGCCGCCTGTGCTGCAGCGATGGTGTCAATGCCTGCTGCCTGTAAGAGTTGGAACAACATAATTAAATTTTCACTTTTTGAACTTACAAAGTTATGTAAATTTAATGACTTTCGGAAATTTTCATCGTCCAACATTGTACTCGGCCTTTAATTCGGCGAGGATGCTGTCCGCTTTCTTGTAGCCGTCGGCCGGTGCTTTCCAGATCAATGCCAGTATGATGATGCCGATCACGCCGAATGCGATGGAGACTTCGAATACGGAATTCCAGCCCAATTTGTCGGCGAGCAGACCGAATGCAAGTCCTGAAACGGTGGTGCTGGCATATCCGAAGATACCTGCAACGCCGTTGGCTGAAGCGGCCACTCTCTTGGTGGCGTGGTTCGAACATGCGATGCCGATAAGTGCCTGTGGCATATAGATGAAGAAGCTGGCCATGACTACGGATATGATGGTCATTGCGGTAGCGTCTTTAGGCAACATCCAGAAAATCGCGAAGCAGATGGTGGCACCGACGAGGCCGACGAGGCATGTCTGGTGCGCCTTGCTCTTGAAGAACTTGTCGGTGGCCCATCCTGCCAGCAATGTTCCGACGATGCCGCCTGCGATTTCCGATGCGGCCACTACGATGGCGGCTGTCTGGATGCTGAGCCCCCTGTCCTGTGTGAGGAAGGTGGAACCCCAGTCCAGAATCGTGAACCTGATGACGTACACGCAGAAATTGGCTACTGCGAGAATCCAGATTATAGGGTTGTTGAAGACCATTTTCTTCACGAGTCTCTTGTATGCGAGTCTTGTGAATCCTTCGTCTTCCTTGACAGCTTCTTTTGCAGGTGCGTTTTCGTCCATTGTCTCGGGATCCGGAAGGCCGACTGATGCCGGTGTGTCTTTCAGTCCGAAGAAAAGCATTGCCGCGCCTGCGATTGCCAATGCTGCCGGGATGAAGAAGCACCATTGCCATGCTTCGTATGAGAAATGCTGGAGGATGACCGTTCCGCAGAGCAGGGCCACGAGGCCGGCTCCGATGGAATGCGAGCTGTTCCAGATGGATTGTTTGGTGGCGAGCTCGGACGGGCGGATCCAGTGGGCCATGAGGCTGCCGCATGGAGGGTATCCCATTCCCTGTGTATAACCATTTATCAGCCAAAGACTTCCGATGAAAACTACAAGTCCGGCGGTAGCTTTGCCTTCAGCGTCCAGGAAATTGAAGATGCCGTTCATTTCCGGGCTCAATCCGATGAGGATATTGACCACGGCGGAAAGCAGAAGTCCTGCCGCCATCATTCTCTTCCGGCTGACGCGGTCTGCCAGGAATCCGTTCACGAAACGTGAGATTCCGTAGATGACGCCGTTCAATGTGAGGAAAAGTCCGAGCTTGGCCTTGCTGATGCCGAGTTCGGCTTCGAGCGCCGGCATCGTGATGCTGAAGTTCTTTCTCACGAAATAGAACAATGCGTAGCCTATCATGAGGATTATCAATGTCCTCCATTGCCAGTAATTGTACTTTTTGATTGTTTGTCTGTCCATGTCGGTGATGGTTATAGTTTGTTTGAATTTCAGATTGCGCGAAATTAGCTCATTTTCTGAAACTGTGCAATTTTCATTTCGTTTTATTTTGTATCATTTCGAGGATTCCGGGCAGTTCCCTGAAAGTGTCCGTGCGATATAGTCCGGGATGTTCGTATTCCTCCACGATTTCGTGCTGCCAGGTCATCGGCGATGGGATGTAGACGCCCTTGCCGCCGATTTTCAATACCGGGTCAATGTCTGATTTGAAGGAATTGCCGACCATGACCATTTCTTCCGGCCTGATTTCCAGTCTCGCGCACAGTTCGGAATACACTTCCGGCGTCTTTTCGTTCACCACGTCCACATAGTCGAAATGTTTCCTGAGCCCCGACCTGTCTATCTTGTTGTTCTGGTCGAGCAGCTCTCCCTTGGTCAGTATCGCCAATTCGTATCTGCCTGTCTGCCTGAGACTTGTCAATGTTTCTTCCACGCCGTCCAGTGGTGTGGCCGGGTTGCGCAGTATAGCTCTTCCTGTCTGTTCCAGCCGGAGAATCTTCTCCGCGCTGATTTTTCCGCCGCTTACTCTGACCGCCGTCTCTATCATTGACAATATGAATGCCTTCGCGCCGTAGCCGAGTTCTTCCATGTTGTCGGTTTCCGTCCTGTAAAGTTCCGCGTTCAGCCATTCCGGCGTGCCGTATTCCTTCAATATCTCGAAACAATGCTGCTCGGCGTTCCTGAACAGCGGTTCATTGCTCCACAGCGTGTCGTCAGCATCGCATATAATTGCCTTGATCATCATTTTCACTAAAATTGATTCAACCTGCAAAAATAGTGATTTTTCAGGTGTTGCAAGTGTGTGGCGTATCTGTGGAACCCTGTTTTCTTGCTTATTTCGTAAAAATAAGTTATCTATGCAAATTGTAAGAAACGTATCTGCATGAAATTGTCGAGAATAATATCAGCCGTCGTGACAGTATTCTGCCTGGCAGGATCTGCCATGACGGCTTCTGCGGATATTGCGGATGCTGGAACGGAAGAGACTGTGGTGAAGCGGAACTGCATCATCATCCTGGCGCAGTTCAAGAACTTGGAGATGACCCACAGCCGGGAAAACTTCATCCGTCTGATAAATACAGGCGACCACAGCGCCAGGAAATATTTCACGGACCAGTTCCAGGGCAAATGCAAATTCAACTTCGACATCGGTCCGCTGGTGACATTGAGCAAACCCTTCGAATATTACGGACGCAATGTGAACGGCGTGGATGCCAACGCCGCCGAGGCCGTGGCGGAGGCCTGTCGTCTTGCGGCCAAACAAGGCGTCGATTTCAGCAAATATGATGATGACGGCGACGGGACTGTCGACAATGTCTTCGTGTTCACCGCCGGAAAAGACGAGGCTGACGGGGGAGGGGACAATGCCCTCTGGTCGAATTCCTGGTCATTGGAAAAGGCGGGCATCAGCCTGACACTCAATAAAAAAAAGATAAACAGGTATGCCATGTGCTCGGAACTCGGCAGGGGCAAGGACGGCAAATTCCGTTTTGCCGGCATAGGCATGTTCTGTCATGAATACGGTCATGTGCTGGGGCTCGTGGACTTTTACAATACGGAGGTCCGCGCGACAGACATCCGGAAAGGCTACTTCTGGGGCACCACGTCTCTGATGGACAACGGCTGCAGGAACAATGAAGGCCGCACGCCGCCGAACCTCAATGCCATTGAACGGGATATGCTCGGAATCGGGAACCCGGAAACATTGGCCGAAGGCCATTATGTTCTGGAACCTATTCATGAGAACGGGCGGTATCTGCGCTTCGACACGGCGAATGAGGGCGAATATTTTCTGGTGGAGTGTCGCGCTCAGGTCGGCTGGGATATGTATATCGGCGGCAAGGGGCTGGCTATCTATCACATTGACAAGTCCTCGGCCGAGACAGGACATTCGAAGAAGTATGAGCGTGTGGCGACCGCTGCGGAAAGATGGCTGAGCAATGAGGTGAACTGCAATCCGGACCATGAGTGCGCCGATATGATGGAGGCGCTGCCGGAAGCCGTGGATGCCAGCCAGGTTTTCTATCCGTACGGAAAGAACAATGAATTTTCGGCGGAGTCGGTGCCGGCGTTCAGACTATGGGACGGGACCGCGACCCCGCTGGCTATAAAGGATATCATGATTGCCGGTAACAATGTGGAATTCAATGTGGTAAAGAATTCCGGAACGACGGTTCCCGAAGCATTGGAACTGCGCAGCCAGGTTTTTCAGGATGTGGCGATACTCCAATGGAAGGCGGAAACGCATGGCGCTTCAATCCCTGCCAAGGTGGTGTGGGGACCGGCCGACGCGGAAGGCATTGAAGAAAATGTATATCCGTACGATGCGGGGGAATATGCGTTGAGGATCGAGGGGCTCAAGCCGTCCACGGCCTATACGGTGAAGATCCAGTACGAGACGGAATCGGGAACAGGGAAGGAAATCACGGTGAAAGTCGTCACCAAACGTGTGTACAACGACGGTTATCCGTTCATGTATCTCAAGGATATCGAGCGTAATACGGACAATTCATTCAAGGCCGGGACAATGATTCCGCTGATTGTCTATAACCTGAGCAATGCGCTCGGAGTGGAATGGCTCATGGACGGAAAGGAGATTGCACCGGGGAAGGACGGGTATTTCCGGGTGGACAGGAGCTGTGTGATTTCGGCTCACATTACATATATTGACGGGTCCACTGATATCATAGAGAAAAAGATGGTTGTGAGATGAAACGGAAATTGTTCATACTGACGGCATTGGCATGTATGCTCGGATGTGCTCCGGAGCATGAGCCGGATGCTGCGTTCCTGGAGCAGGACTGTCTGGCGCTGGAGGTGAAAGGCGCCAGGGAGGTGCTCTATGAGCCGGAAACATGGCAGCTCGGATTCAGCCGTGAGAACAAGCAGTTCCGTGTGCACAATGACATGATGTCGGAGTATTATGTCGTGACTTGCTCTGCCTTACCGGATTTCGTGGGGCAGAGGATTACCTGCTCCGTCAAATATGCCTCCTACAAGATGACGGTATACAAGAGCAGTCTGGCTTTCGAGGTGAAGAAAATCAATGACGAGGGCGTCGTCTGGCTATGGAACTCCCGGAAGTGACGAAATTAACAAGGAGTTGGAGGCTCGCATCGACGAGCGTTTGGCGATGGCTGGCATCGAGGTGGTAGAGGCTCGCATCAACTATCTGGCTTATGCTCCGGAGATTGCCGCCGTGATGCTTCGTCGTCAGCAGGCTTCAGCCATCATCTCTGCCAGAGAGAAGATTGTGGAAGGCGCTGTCTCGATGGTGAAGATGGCTTTGCAGAAACTGAGCGACGAGGAAGTAGTCGAGCTGGACGACGACAAGAAGGCTGCCATGGTCAGCAACCTGCTCGTAGTGCTCTGTGGCGACGATACCGCCCAGCCTGTGGTGAATACGGGTACATTGAATCATTAACAGCATGGCTAAAAAAGAGACAACTACTAAGAGTTTTATATTACGCATCGATTCGGAAACGATGGGTGCCATTGAGGCATGGGCTGCTGACGAGTTCCGCTCCACCAACGGCCAGTTGCAATGGATCATCTCCGAAGCGCTGCGCAAAGCAGGCAGACTGCCTAAGAAACAGAAAACTGCAACGAATACTTAACTGAAGTTTCGCATGCATGGAAGTTATAGAAGTTAAATAAAATTTGAATCAAATGAAAAAGAAACTGTTGCATTTTGCGCTCGACCTGTTCAGTGCCAGCGATGACGAGGAGCAGGACAGCATCTTCGCACAAGTCAAGATCTATCGCACAGCAAGTGTCAGAATTTTCGAGTACGTCATCGGAATCCTGTTGCTTGTCCTTTGGCTTCTCACCATCGTAAACATCACTCATGTCGCAGCCGAGGAATGGCACTCTTGTCTTATCATCGCCGTCGTCGGCACTGTCAGCGTTGGTCTCAGCTTCCGTCACAGCTATCATCCGTCGGCCTCCGATCTGCCATTCGTCAAGATAGTCAACGCCCGGCAAGTACGCTGTCTGTCGCTTTGCGGTCGCCTGCAGTCTGTTGTTTATGCCCTCTTCTTTATATGGGGCGGCTGTGCGGAATGGATAGAGGGCGAGAGTGTCTTCTTGGGCGGAATGATAACAGCCTTAGCCCTTATGGTTCTGAATTGCATATTCTTTACCTACAAGATATACAAGTTGCGACATCTGGTAGAAGTACCCTCCTCGCCCACTATCCGGAACGAGAAACTCCTCATCGTCGGCACATTGGTGTTGACCATAGCTGTAGGATTCGGGGTACATTATCTGCCGTTCTGGGACAGTCTGCCAAGTCTGCTGAGTGGATTTTTGAAGGGCTTTGTCACCATTGTCCTGATTGTCGGCATCATCTGGGCTGGCAACAGATTCTTCGGCCTTTTCCGCGAAATAGACAAAGAGAGTTCTGATTCGCCCGACAAACGATAGCCCCCAAAAACAGCAAAATACTGCCATCGGTCAGATCATAGAACCCGTCAGATGACAGCATTTTTTCATTCTCAGCATCAAAGACCCGAGAAATAAGTCTTCAGCGCCGCTACATATTCATGCATGGCCTGTCGGCCAGCCTCAGTCATTCTGCAGACTGTTCTCGGCTTGGAGCCCGAGCCGTCAGTCTCCTTCTCGATATAGCCAGCCGAGGCAAGTTTGTCCAACTGCACGCTCAGGTTGCCAGCTGTAGCCTCCGTCTTCTCCTTCAGATACACGAAGTCGGCTTCTTCAGCACTCAGCAACACCGACATGATGGCAAGTCTCAACTGACTGTGTAATAGAGGATTCAGTTCCTGCATCATTTACGCTGGTTTTTTGATTGATAGTTCAGATAATGTCCTGGCGCGACAAGTGTTATCGCCGACGAAACCGCCATCAGCATCGGCCATGCCAGGCTAATCACTGCGCCCGTGCATAAGTCATGCAGGAAGCCCACTCCCATCATGACACCTATCAAGCCGCACAGCTTCAGCAACTCATCCTTAAGAATGGTGCCGGTGCAGTAGGTTCCTATACCGGGCAGCAACAGTCCCAGCAGAAACATTCCCGACCAGCCTTCCATCTCGCCCCAATACACGAGACTGTAAGAAGCATAGGCGGCAAACACACCCGTCAGGCACGCCCAGATGCTGTTGATACTCTTCGAGGTGTACGTAGAAGGCGCATTCTTTTTCTTCCTTCCAGCTATCAGCGTGGCGGCGCCACCCACAACGGGAATGCCCATGTAGAGCCAGCCCCAGGCTCCAGGACCTGTATATGCCACAACATAGACGGCAAGCGACACGATCATACAAACATAACCCCAAATCAGGAACGTATTGCCCGATCCTACTGTCGAATCCCTTCTTGTCTGCTCTATCATCTGGTTGATGAGCTCAAGGCTCTCCTGCTCAGAAATCTTCTTTTCTTCCATTATTCTTTTAGTTTGCGACTCCTTATATAATAAAGGAGTCCGGTTGAACACTTAGTTTATTTTATAAACCATGAGTGTAAAAAGAGAAGCAAGGAGGTCGACTCTCACTTGCTTTAAGCTAGCATGATTACTCTTCACAATCATGATTTCGGGCACAAAGATAACATAGTTTATTTTATAAACCAAAC
>OQVL01001942.1_pt1 | contig 12577 bp, 11 predicted proteins | sample 1691501 | NCBI WGS metagenome assembly OQVL01 (sample SAMN03418253, study PRJEB22391) | human gut metagenome | biome: human-gut; feature: organic feature; material: feces | host: Homo sapiens | place: Tanzania | collected 2013-01
CATAAGCAAAAATAAGCTCGCTTTTTTAATGCAGTCTGCTCGCTTCAAATTACAAACGTGCTCCGCATTCGGGGCAGAATTTCGGCATAGGCTGACCGTTTGCCGGGGTCCATCCGCAGCTCGGGCAGCGTGAAGGCATTGCGGTGGGCTTTGCACAGCCGCAGCCTTGGCAGAATTTGCCTTCGTTGCGTGTGCCGCAGGATGAGCAAATCCAGGAAGCGTCAACTGTTTGCGGTGTAACAGGTGCAGCATTATTATAGGCGTTGCTTTGAACCTGAGCGGAAGCAGCGGCGTAGGCGGCATTTTGAACCGGGCTTCCTGTAAATCCGCCCATGTTTTGCTGCGGCTGACCGTAGCCCTGATTCATTTGATTGAAGCCTTGGTTAACGGGAGCTCCGCCTTGCTTGATTTGCTGACAAAGCTGCATTACCTGGACAGCAGTCTCATAAGCATTCATAAGCTCCATTTGATTTCCTGAGGAAATTCCCGACGTTACATCAAAACCGATCGGGTTCGTTATAAACTGATCTGTAACGCGGAAGTATACTCCCACATTGCACACCTCGCGTATTTCGTTTGGCGAAGAGTATGAGCTTGAGTTACGTACAAACGGCTGAGCGGCAAGCGGAATATTGAGCATTGATGAATTCATCATGTTATTCATTCTGTTCATATTTCCGCCGAAGCTGTTAGAATTGTTAAGCTGTCTGTTGTCAAAATTATCCCTGTTGTCGGGGATACCGTCGTTGTCCGAATCGTCAAGCGTTCTGTATTCCGGTTCGATCCAGAAATCCTGAAGCTGAGAAAACTCAAACACCTGAGGATTGCCGCTTTTAAAATCTCTGTTATCAATAGCAAAGATAAACCAGCGGTGATTGAAATCGACTTGAAGCGAACTGTATCTTCCGCCTGCTGTTGCAGTGCAGTTAAACTGCTGATACTTTTGCTTGTTCTGCTCTCTTTGTTCAAGGTGATTTTTAACGTCCTGAACGGTTCTCTGCTTCCAGCCGCTTGTGAACGAGCCTAATTTGTGCTTACAGTCGGAGCAAAGCTGACCGTCGGAAAGCTTTTTTTGAGTAAGCATGTTAACTTTTTCACCGCAAATGTCGCAGAATTTTTTATCAAACAATCCCATAAAATATTCCTCCCTTTAAATGCGCTTAATTATTTTTTTCTACCTTAATGCTCTTTAATATAGCTTCTTCGATTGTTTTCATCTCGGAAACATCATTGTCAAATAATTTTTCAAGTCTGAAGTTAACTACATATGTTTCATTGCCGCAAGGAACATCAAGGTAATATATGTGCTGCGTTTTTGAATTTCCGGAATATGTATTGACCTTTAAAATGCCCTTAAAACCGGCAATTTCGCACGCTTTATACTTTTTATCATCATCTTCTTCACCTTTATTCAACTTTTCGGCAACCTCAAGGCTTGTTTTACCCATGATAGATCCGTCTTTGATTGTGACATTGAATTTTTTGTCATTTCCTTCGACGGTAATTTTAGAGTTGAAGGAATCGTATTTTCCGTCAGGAACAACGGAGCTTTCAAATTTGGCGTTATCAATTTTGACGGTATTTTCAAGCTTGGGAATTGTAATTTTTACGCTCTTGCCGGTAGTGATAAACTCGTCGGCTGCTGCCGCCGCTGTTGTTGTAGCCGTATCGGTAGGAGCAACGGTTGTTGCCGAAGTTGTCGGGGCATCGGAAGGGGAATTTCCTCCGTCTTTGCCGCAGGCACAAAGCCCGAATGTCATAATCACAGCAAGAATTGCCGACATTATTTTTAGTTTTTTCATAATAAATCACCTTTTATCTTTGTTTGTATTTATCATCAACGGATAATCGCACTCGGGGAACAGAGCTTTTTAAAAGCTCATCCGAATGCTGCCGCGTATGACCCGGTAAGTCACATTATAGAGAGGTTCGAAAGAATTATCCTCTTCCGAGAACTTCCCATTTGTCATTCAATGTATCATAAAAGTATATAAGGTTGTCACAAACTCCGTAATAACGTTCTCTGACGAATTGGTCGTCTCTGTCTGTGCCGAGTACAAAAATCCAGCACGGACGGCCGTCGATTTCACGGATCTGTCCTGTATATTGCACACTCATACCTTTATTTATATAGTATTGAACCTCTTGAGACTCCGAAAGAATCTCACGGGCAATTTCAACGTTTCTATCCTCGGGTTCGCTGTTGTTGACGTAATCTGTGTATACGGAAAAATCATAGAATTTTTCAGCGACAAGATGTCCGTCCATTCCGGACAGCATCGGGAATACCGAAAAAGAGTCGTTTCCTTTTTTAAAATACAGCGATACATTTGAGTGTATTTCACTTTCATTGCAGCGCAGTAAAAAATAATCAATTCCGTTTCCGCTGTAATTATAGAGCGCATCGTCGGTCTTTACGGAATATTCACCGTTATCAGTTATTTCCGCCCGGTAAACGGATGCACTGTATTTAACATCGGCAATAACTACCGCATAAAGCTCCGCACCGCCCGCATTGACAAGGGGAGATTCGCAGAGGAAATCATATTTATCCGCATACTGACTGTTCTTTACAAAATTGAGAACTTCTTTTTCGTTCGCCTCATGGCCGACGTAACCGATATAGGCAATTCCGACGACTTTTTTGTTATCGAGAATTGTTTTTTGAAGCTTTGATAAATCGGTGTCGTTTTGAACGGTCGTCGCAGGAGAGGAAACGGTTGTTTGGTTTTCGGTCAAATCAGGATTATCTGTCGGTTTTGCTCTGCATCCGGAAGCTGAGGCAAGCATAATTAAAGCAATAAGTAAGGTTATAATATATTTATTTATTTTCATTATGTCATCCGCCTTTCTTTAAGCCTACAGTTTTTATCGGTTCGTTTATATACTGTCGATAACCGAAGCGAAGTAGTTTTCGGAAACCGAACCGAACAGAAAAGCGTCGATAAAGCCGTCACGCTTTGCCTGCCGAACATTTTCCGAAAGCTCTATGTCGTTCTCGTCGTTTACGAAAAAAATAATGCGACATTTCGGAGTGCTTTTCCTGACTTTTTTTGTTATTTTCATTCGTTCCGGGAACATCCAGGGTGAGTAAGCTTTAACCTCCATTAAAAGCACATCGGCATTATGCAGCTTACACCATTCGGCAGTTGAATCGGGAGATTCGGAAACAATGACCTGGCAATCTTCCAATTCCTGCATAAGCATTCTTTCCATATTGTGTGCATGGATAGTACTTTGAATATCCAATACAATTTTTCTCATTCCCACCACCGCCTTGTTACTCATTTTCTTTTTCACTTATAATTGTACTTATTTTTTTTCGTTTGTCACTGGCATTTGTGCCAGTAAACGCACAAAAAATAATTGTTTTTCAAAAATATCTGTCAAACAGCACAAAAAATCCTCGGCTTTTAAAACCGAGGATATATGTTTTTATATTATTCATCTTTTAATGTTGTGACCATCAGCTTGTTTTCAATTGCAGTGGCAACCAGCGCTTCACGGCTTTCAAATTCACCTTTTTCCACCATGTCGTCCAGATTCCATCGCACACCGTTTTTCGATATTCCGATTTTATCGGCGATTTCCTGATATGTCAGTCCGCGAATATACAAACGCAAAATGTCAAGCTGACGTGGCGAGAAGTCTTCGGACATGGCTTTTTCCATTTCGACCGACGGAGATGAGGATGGGAAAACTTTTTCTCCGTCAAGGGTTCTTTTTATTACATCCAAAAGCTCCTCCGTTCCGTGGTCCTTATACCACAGGCTGTCGGCGGCACCGTTTTTCGCTTTGGAAAGGACTTCCGGATCGACCAAGGACGTGACTGCGACTATTTTTATATCAGGAAAAACCTTCTTAATTCGCTCTGCGGCGGCGAGGCCGGAGTGCTTGTGCTGAGTTTGTACATCCATAAGAATAAGCTGTACCGATCCGTTGCAGTTTTTCTCCGCCTCAAATGCGTCACGATATACGCCGACAAGGCGAAAAACTTCGTTTGATTTCAGCCGCTCGGCAAAATGCTTTTGAATATATAAATCATCCTCAACCAGTATTGTATTTATCATATGTTGTTCTCCTTTTCCGGAAGAGTAAGCAGTAATGCGAAGCGTGGCTTGTATGCCGTGTGCATTTCGCCGCCGGAGGATTCTATGCTGCGGCGAAGCGAAGAAAGTCCGCTGCCCTCCTTAATGGGCTCCGACGGGGCAACGCCGTTGTTCGTTATCGTAATATCAAACAAGTCGTTTCGCTCAAATATGCAGACATATACTTCATTGCCACCGGCATGTCTGATACAGTTTGTTACACATTCTTTCGCCGCGGCAACTGTAAGCTCTTCGGCAAGAGAATCGGCGGGAAGGTATCCGTTCACCGTTACCGTTACGCCGAGGATCTTCGCCGTCTGAATAACTTCGTCCATTGTTCCGCCGGCTGTCACACGGTCGCTTGTCAGCACTGCGGTGGCTTCCTGTAAGGCTTCAAGTTTTTTATCGGTGTTTTCATCGCTTTCGATTATGTCACGAATCGTCAGCAAACTTCTTCCGATTGTGTCATGTATATGTATTTTCAGGTCAAGACTTTCTTTTTCTTTTATATCGTCGGCCATTCGCTCATACATTTTTTGAAGTTTGCGGTTGACCTCCTTCAGCTCGTCGTTAATAACGGCTTGACGAACGTTGCCGTTATAAAGCTCAGTGACGTTATGTGCTGTCATTTGGAGCCAGTTGTCGTCATTGTCAACGGTGATGTTCTGCTTTCGGAATTGCCAAACTGTTTTATCGGGCAGAATGTAACAGTCGCCGTTAACGGTAATGCTTTTGTCGGGTTGCTCCAGCGCTTTTTCAAGATCTTCGGTGATTTGAAGCTCATGGCCGCTCAAGGCAAACGACAGACGGCGCATACGGTTATTGCAAAGAATAATACGTCCGTTCGGGTCGGCATAGCATAAACCCATGGGCAGCTTGTCGGTGGCGTCTTTAACGGAGAACGGAGAGAGCATATTTTTTCGGCGGCGGTACTCTCTCGGCAGGGCAAAGGCGAAATGAACAATAACAAGTAAAATTACCGCAATGAAAATCTGCCAAGGAGCATCTAACAAGAACGCATCCTTGCCTTTAAACGGGTCTCCCTGAGTCACCGAGATTAAAAGCGTAAGCAAAAATGCAAAAATAACGAGACTCGGTAAATTGCCGAGCGATTTGGAGCGGTGAGAGAATTGATAAATAAAAAGTCCCAATTCAAGCACGGCTTCCAAGAAAAGCAGAAGCGGTATTAAGGTCTGCAAAAAGTCCGGGAGCGAAGAAAAGGCACTCATACGGCGACACCTCCTTCAAGAAGGAATACAAGATGCTGATATCCTTCGTCACCGTCCGTTTCATACCGTACGTTACCCTTGCGCGCAAGTGAGGACAGGTCGGCTTTGCAGCATATATTTATTGATAAACGCAGCCCTTCAACATCAGAAAGACTTACTTGTATGCCGGATATGTTTTCAAGGTCCGATTCAATCACCTGTTCGTAAAAATCAAATATCGCCGCAGCCGATTTTCCCGGGAGCATGGAAAGCTCGCTGTCGGCAAAGAATGTACTGCGCACGTTTAGCAGCTTCAGTGTTTGAAGCGACTCGGTGAAGGCTCTTGTCAGTTCGGTTATAGCTACCTTATAGTCACGGTCGGTCAACAACGTTAAATGTTTACGACGCTTGATATAGCTGCAAAGAACGGCGATTTCGGCAAGTAAAGTTTTTGCTCTTGTCGGATCTGTTTTATTTATTTTTTGATATTCCTTTGTGAGCACCGAAATCTTGTTGATTTGAGTTTGAGTTGCACTGCGAAGCAAATCATACAATCGGTTTTGTTCCTCGATCTTTTGCCTTTTTGCCTCACGTTTATATTCATAACGCAGCAGATTGTTACGTTCGTTCAATTCCTCGGCAAGGCTTTCGGATTGCTCTTTGATTTTGAGCAGGGCAGACATATCCTCTGTCCAAACGGCATATCCTCCGTTCACGGGAATGGAATGAACCGTCAAGCCGTTTTCGACCGTCAGGGGACTGTGCTCCGCCTTCATCATATCTATTCTCGGAATCCGACGCGCGTTCAGTGCGGCATACCGAACATTGAAATCCTTATCGGTTATCACCGCAGATGTGCCGATCGAGGACGAGAACAAGTCAAAATAACGGCTGTTTGAGTGGATAAAGCCGCAGGTGATGCAGCCTTCAAAACAGAGCATATACATAAGGCTTTGAAAGGCGGTTATATCACCGAAAAACAATTTAAACCATTGCACATCCATATAGTTAAGGCCAAGATAGACAAGTGACACAGCCATCGGTATAACCGTCCAAAGTTGACGTCTGCCGTTTTTCAGTCTGCATTTTATAATCATAACAACGAGTGCCGATATCATGCAAAAGATCTGCCAGCCGATCACAATAAAGCTGCCGATGCCGTATCCGTTGGATTTGTCGGACCACACTTCCGCGTCCTCGGGAAAAGTGAAAACAAGCTGATGCAGGTCATTCGTAAGCACCAGGAGAAGCAATACTCCGGAAATTATCCACAGTGCGCATGACGCTTTCGGCAGACGGTAATCATCGGGCTTTCCGAGAGACAGCGCAACGAGCAGAGCAAGTATCGGAATAAAAAGCATTGGTAAATAGTAAAGATACCATAGATATCTTATAGCGGTCGGCTGCCAAAAAATAAAATATTTTGCGCAGCGGAAAGTGAACCACAGAATAAGAAGTACGGATATGCCCGTCAAATATTGCGCAACCTGTTTTTGAACAATACGGCGGCGTATGGAAATACCCCACGCGATAAAAAGACCGATATAAATAAAGCTGCGCAGATAGGGGAACAGAACAAAATAATAGTTGCCGTTTCCGATGAGACGAAAAGTATATGCAACTATCACGGCAAGCAAAATAATGCCGCCGTTAATAAGTTTTTTCTTCCTTTTTTCAATCATTCATTTTACCTCACGCTTCAAAAAGCTGTTTGATAAATTGTTTTCTGCTTAAAAAGAATAAGCAAGGCACCTTATCCCGGACAGCACGTACCGCAAGGGGTATAGCCTGCATTAATTGCGTCCGCTTTTGAAATCGGATGTGAACTCTTCAAATGTCTGCATCCTGCACGATGATACTTTGAACCGGTGTCCGTGATATATATCTTTCCCGACAAATATGGGTGTTACCCTGTAAAGAACGTGAATGTTTTCACGTTCAAATCAAAAGATTACATAAGTCGAAAACGAGCAGATCTAACGACAAATGTTTATTTCGCTCACCAACAAGTAAGAAAGTTGTTTGTTAATTAAAACTGTAACACAAACCGGACTGCTCCGTCAAGAAAAATTTGGCTATGCGGTACAGATAAAACAAAACTGTGGGAGATGCAATATAAGTGAAGAGAAGTGTAAAAAAATTAAGGTTGTCAATTCCGACCTGTGCAGTCGGTATCAGGAAGTGAGCATATTTTATTCAACCGTAACACTTTTGGCAAGGTTGCGGGGCTTGTCGATCGGACAGCCACGGCTGAGCGCCGTGTAGTAGGCGAGGAGCTGCATCGGAATTATTTCAAGCATCGGGGTGAACAAATCAATTGTCTCCGGAATTATAATATCCGCATCGGCATCGGCGACCGTAATTATTCTGCCGTCTCTTGCCTTAACCTCGTTGACATTGGAAACCGTTTTGCTTTTAAGCTCATTAAAGCCGCAGAGCGCAACGGTCAGGCTTTCCTTGTCGATAAGCGATATTGTTCCGTGCTTCAGTTCTCCGGCGGCATATGCCTCACAGGGAATATACGAAATCTCTTTCAATTTCAGCGACGCTTCCATTGCCGTGCAATAATCAAGACCTCTGCCGATAAAACAGATATAGCCGGAGCTGTTCGCCGCCTCGGCAAACGGCTTTATTTTTTCGGTATCGGACAGCAGCATTTCAATTTTATCCGGAATCGTTTTAAGCTCATTAATGTATTTATCTGCCTCGGCTCGGCTTATACTGCCCGAGATCTCGGCAAGACGCAGGGCGAGAGTATACACAACCGCAAGCTGAGCGGAATATGCCTTCGTTGTTGCAACGGCAACCTCCTTGCCGGCACGTGTCATAATGACATTTCTGCACTCCTGAGCTATTGTGCTGTTCTCAACATTGACGATACCGATAACTTTTGCACCGTTTTCTTCGGCAATTCGCATTGCCGCAAGTGTGTCGGCTGTTTCACCGCTTTGGCTGATTATTACAACGAGGGTGTTTTCGTCAAGAAGCGGATGCATATAACGAAATTCGGAGGCTAAAACGGCTTGTGAGTGGCGTTTAAACAGCCGTTCGCAGGTGTAGGCTCCGATGGCTCCGACATGGTAAGCCGAACCGCAGGCAACGAATACAACGTGGTCGATATCCTCAATATCGTGTTTTGCAAGATGCAAGCCTTTAAATTTTATTCGTCCGTTTTCTCCGATGATATCCGAAAGAGTGCGCCTGATTGCGGCAGGCTGCTCCATAATCTCCTTGAGCATATAGTGCTTGTAGCCGCCCTTGCCGGAGTTGCGGTCGCAGGATTTGATCTTAATTTCGCTTTTTCTTATTCTGCAGCCGTCAAGATCGAAAATTTTCAGTCCGTCCTTTTTCAGAATGCCGATTTCGCCGTCGTTTACTCTGAAAATTCGATCGCTTTTCTCGGCAAGAGCAGAAACATCGCTCGCAAGGAATACACAGCCGCTTGAAACTCCGACGAAGAGCGGACTGGACAGCTTGGCGCAAATTATTGAATCCGGATAGTCACGGCAGAGTATGCCGAGGGCATACGATCCTTTCAGCCGTGACAGGACTGCACTGACTGTGCCTTTGAGGTCGCCGCTGTAAAGATATTCAAGCATCTGGGCAACAACCTCGGTGTCGGTATCGCTTTTAAAATCAAAGCCGTTTTCCGAAAGCTCCTTTTTCAGCTCCGCATAGTTTTCGATTATTCCGTTGTGAACAACGGTAAAAAGTCCGCTTTGGCTTGTGTGCGGATGCGCATTGTTAACGGTCGGAGCGCCGTGGGTAGCCCACCTTGTATGCCCGATTCCGATATGTCCCGTAAGATTTTTTGCCTCATCCCTGAGTCCCGACGGACTGCCGACGATCTTGGCAACCTTGATTTTTCCGCCGTTCTCGATGGCAAGACCCGCCGAATCGTATCCTCTGTATTCAAGTTCCTCAAGACCCGATATAATGATGTCGGTCGCATTTTCATCGCCGATGTAACCCATAATTCCGCACATAATAAAACCCTCTGTATAATAATAGATTTACTTCTATTTTATGCAGAGGGTGACAATTTATCCTGTTTTATTTCAAATTACTTTCCGGTGCAACGTTTTCGTTGATATAATCCTCAACGATTTTTCCGTCGCTGATTCGTATAACACGGTGAGCGGTTTCGGCGATCGAATCATCGTGAGTAATGAGAATTATTGTTCTGCCTTCAGCCCACAGCTCGTTGATTATTTGCATAACCTCTCTGCCGGAGTTCGAATCGAGGTTTCCTGTCGGCTCATCGGCAAGGATGAGCGGGGGCTTTGCCGCAACCGCACGTGCTATGGCAACTCGCTGCTGCTGACCGCCCGACATCTGGCTCGGCAGGTGATCCATCCTTTTTTCAAGACCGACACGTTTTAATGCGGCCTGCGAAAGCTCATGCCGCTGCTCGGCTTTCATACCTCTGTAAATCAGCGGAAGCTCAACATTTCCCTGAGCTGTGAGGCTCGGAATAAGATTGAAGCCCTGAAAAATAAAACCGATTTCAAGGTTTCTGATTCGGCTCAATTCGTCATCGTCCATATCCGAAACGTCTTTGCCGTTGAGAATGTATGTTCCGCTCGTCACAACGTCAAGCAGACCGAGCATATTCATAAGCGTAGATTTTCCCGAACCGGAATGACCGACGATCGCAACAAAGTCGCCGGAATCAATTTCAAGATCGACGCCGTCAAGTGCTCTGACCTCATTCTCGCCCGGATTGTATATTTTGTATGCGTTTTTCAGTTCGATGAGATGTGACATAGCTTTACCTCGCAGAATTTATATTCATATTCTACCACAAGGGAGAATTTTATGCAATAAAATAGATTCAACGGAATGTAAAAAATATGTGAATAAAAATTTAATAAAAATATTGTTGATAATAGACAAAAAGCATAGCAATAAGAGAAAAATGATTTGTTGTCGGATAGTGTTGACAAATGTTAATAATATGTTAAAATATAGTTGATGTCAGCGATATGACATCGCACACAGTGCCGATATATTGCCGGATGAATGGCCCGGCAGTCTCTACGACAGTGCCGTAACTGTCACTATTGGTGGGTGATTTGCAGTATTTCGACACGAGATATTGTGGATCGGTCTTACGGCAGTGGGAGAGCTTTGTCCTGCTGCTTATTTTATTTTGGAGGACTTTGAAATGCAGCTTCTTGAAGAAAGAATCCTTAAAGACGGAAAAGTATTCCCGGGTAATGTTCTGAAAGTTGACAGTTTTCTTAACCACCAGGTAGATGTAGAGCTGATTAATGAAATCGGCAAGGAATTTTACAGACTTTTCAAAGACTGCGGAGTGAATAAGATCTTTACGATCGAGGCATCCGGAATCGGTATTGCCTGCATCACTGCGCAGTATTTTCATGTTCCTGTCGTCTTTGCCAAGAAAACTTTGGGCAAGAACATCGCCGCCGATGTCTATTCGACTCCGATCAAGTCTTTTACCCACGGCAAGACATATGACGTTATCGTTTCACAGGAATTTCTTAACAGGGATGATAAAATTCTTATTATCGACGATTTTCTTGCGCAGGGTTGTGCGCTGAACGGACTGATCGAACTCATCAAGTCGGCAGGCGCTCAGATCGTCGGAGCGGGAATAGTTATCGAAAAGGCGTTTCAGCAGGGCGGAGATTTGATCCGCAGTGAGGGTATCCGTGTTGAATCGCTTGCAAGAGTCGCCTCTATGACGGACGACGGAAAGATAACTTTCTGCGATTAATTTCGGTAGCACAAATTGCTATATAAATTAAATTTTGGAGGAAGAACACATGAAAAAGATTCTCGCAATTCTCATGGCAATCGCAATGGTCTTTTCATTCGCTGCTTGCGGCACAAAGAAAGACGGCAACGACACTGAGAAGAAGCTCAAGGTAGGATTCATTTTCCTGCATGATGAGAACTCAACCTATGACAACAACTTTATGACAGGCGCTGAGGAAGCCTGCAAGAAGATGGGCGTTGAGATTCTTAAGAAGACAAACATTCCCGAGCAGAACGCTTGCTACGATGCAGCAGCTGACCTTGTTGATAAGGGATGCTCAATTGTTTTCGCAGACAGCTTCGGTCATGAGGATTTCATGATAAAGGCAGCTAAGGAGTTCCCGAACGTACAGTTCTGCCACGCAACAGGAACAAAGGCTCATACAGAGAAGCTCGCTAACTTCCACAATGCTTTCGCATCAATCTATGAGGGCCGTTACCTTGCAGGTGTTGCTGCAGGTCTCAAGCTCAATGAAATGATTGCTGCAGGTAAGTTCAAGGCTGAGGACGCTAAGATGGGTTATGTCGGCGCTTTCACGTATGCAGAGGTTATCTCCGGTTATACTTCATTCTATCTCGGTGCAAAGTCAGTTTGCCCGACAGTTACAATGGATGTTCAGTTTACAGGTTCTTGGTACGATGAGGCTCTTGAGAAAGAGGCTGCAACAAAGCTCATCAACAACGGTTGTAAGCTCATCAGCCAGCACGCTGACTCAATGGGTGCTCCGACAGCTTGTGAGACAGCAGGTATCCCGAACGTTTCCTACAACGGAAGCACACTTTCGGCTTGCCCGAACACATTCATCGTTTCTTCCAGAATCAACTGGGAGCCGTACTTCGAGTATATGATCAAGTGCGCACAGGACGGTAAAGCAATCGACACGGATTGGGTCGGTACTCTTCAGACAAGCTCTGTTGTTCTCACAGACGTAAACGGCAAGGCTGCTGCTAAGGATACACAGGCTGAGATGGATAAGGTTAAGGCTCAGCTTGAGGCCGGTACACTCCACGTATTTGATACAAACAACTTCACAGTAACTGTTACTGCTGATAAGAACAAGAACGCTAAGGTTGATGCTAACGGTAAGCTCACAAGCTATATGGCTGACGTTGACACTGATGCTAACTTCACAGCAGATACAGAGGCTGTTAAGGACGGCTACTTCCACGAGTCAGAGTTCCGTTCGGCTCCGTACTTCGATGTACAGATCGACGGTATCAATCTCCTCAACGCAAAGTTCTAATCACATAGCACATTTTCAAGGCGGAGCCTTAAAGCTCCGCCTTACTTTGATTTTTACAAATTGTACTTTATTTTGAAAAATGCGGTAAAGCGTTACACGATGAAAATCAAGGCTTCCCCTTGAGGGGAAGCTGGCGCGTAAGCGACTGATGAGGTGGAAAGGTTCAAGGCTGATATATGCCAAATAATGAGATAAAAATTTGCCACCTCATCCGAGCGGCGCAATCCGCCGCCCACCTTCCCCTCAAGGGGAA
>OQVL01001945.1_pt1 | contig 12560 bp, 9 predicted proteins | sample 1691501 | NCBI WGS metagenome assembly OQVL01 (sample SAMN03418253, study PRJEB22391) | human gut metagenome | biome: human-gut; feature: organic feature; material: feces | host: Homo sapiens | place: Tanzania | collected 2013-01
TTCAAGACCCTTTTCGTCCATCATTTCCTTATAATATCTGTCATAACTCTCCGCATATCGGACAATTCCGAGCTTAAATTCGTCGTTGAGGATGTTCCTTATTGCACGCATTGCATTAGTTTCTTTATAAAAAAGCTCCGCCTGAGTACCTTTTTCGATCAGCTTTGAAAATTTTGCAAATGCGTCGGCAATATAGCTTACCCTCGGCGCAGAAAGCGAAAAATGCTTTATGCCGGAATTTTCGCCGCTGAACAGATTTTCAATTGCATCGACCTGCTTGAGGACGCTCTTTGCATAACGTACAAAGGTTTCGCCGTCAGGAGTCAGGAACATACCCTTTGCGCTTCGTTCAAAGAGAACGACTCCGAGGCTCGCCTCAAGCTCCTTTATTGCACGGCTGAGTGCAGACTGACCGACATACAGCTTTTCGGCCGCCTTGTTAATTGATTTTGTTTCAGCAATTTCAACTGCGTATTTCATATGCAAAAGGTTCATATGCCGACCTCCGTTTCACTATTATAGTATATCATAAAAAGTGCTTTTTTCAATAGAAAGCTATACAAAGCGTCTGTTTTCTACAAAACTGTGCGCTATGCCGAAATAAATATAATTTTTTTCTGAATTTAGCTAAAACATATTGCATTTTTTATTGTTTTATAGTATAATGCTATTTGTCGAACATTTGTGCGGATATGGAGAGTGATTATAGTGGCTGATAAACAAAAGGCTTTGGAAACGGCTATTGCTCAGCTTGAAAAACAATACGGTAAAGGAACGGTTATGCGTCTCGGACAGAACGTTGCGATGAATGTTGAGGCTATCTCTACGGGCTCGCTCGCTCTTGACGCCGCCACAGGTATCGGCGGACTTCCCAAGGGCAGAATCGTTGAAATATACGGTCCCGAATCCTCGGGTAAAACAACACTTGCTCTTCATGCGGTCGCAGAGGCTCAGAAAGCGGGCGGCGAAGCTGCATTTATTGATGCAGAGCATGCGCTTGATCCCGTCTATGCCGCAAATCTCGGCGTTGACGTTGATTCCCTGCTTGTATCTCAGCCGGATAACGGCGAGCAGGCTCTTGAAATTGCAGAGGCGCTTGTACGCTCGGGCGCAATCGACATTGTTGTCGTTGACTCGGTTGCGGCGCTTGTTCCCCGCTCGGAGATCGAGGGTGAAATGGGTGATTCTCACGTCGGTCAGCACGCAAGGCTTATGTCTCAGGCCCTCAGAAAGCTCGCCGGCGCAATCAATAAGTCAAACACAATTATTATTTTCATAAATCAGCTCCGTGAAAAGATCGGTGTTATGTACGGTAATCCCGAAACAACAACAGGCGGACGTGCGCTGAAATTTTACGCTTCGATGCGTATGGACGTCAGAAAGACAGAGACAATCAAGGGCGCAAACGGCGAGTTTGTCGGATCGAGAACAAGAGTAAAGATCGTTAAGAACAAGGTTGCTCCCCCGTTCAAAGAGGCCGAGTTTGATATTATCTACGGCGAGGGAATTTCAAAGATCGGAGAGATTCTTGACATTGCCGTTGCAATGGACGTTATTCATAAGAGCGGTGCATGGTTCTCTTACGGTGACAGTCGTCTCGGACAGGGTCGCGAAAACGTTAAGGAACTGCTCAAGAATGATCCCGCACTCTGCGAAGAGATCAAGAACAAGATCTATGCAGACAAGGACGCCATGCTCAAGGCTTGCAGGTCTGGTTCCAAAAAGGGCGCAAAGGGAAAGCCTGCCGCTAAGGCTTCCAATGACGGTGCATCGGCATCAGAACCTGCATCGGCAAAGGCAAAGCTTGATATAGCTGTTGATGATGACTGATGAAGATAACGGCAAAAAGCGGACGTAAAGATAAAATTCATATATATATTGACGGGGAATATCTTTTGACCGTTGACGAAATTTTCTGGTTTTCGTGCGGTTATATCTCCGGCGATGAAATAGATGAGGAGGAGCTTACTGCCTTTAAGGAGGCGGCAGGCTCTCGCTGTGCTTTTAACAGTGCTTTGAACAGCCTTGACTATCGTGACCATTCCGAGAGAGAGATCAGAACAAAGCTCTTGAGAAAGTACGATGCGGACTGTGTCGAAGCGGCAGTCCGCAAGCTGGTAGAACTCGACCTTGTAAATGACGAACGATATGCCGAAAACTACGCACGTGAGCTTTACGAGCACAAAAAATTCGGTAAAATGCGTATTAAATCTGAACTCCGGGCAAAAGGAATTGCCGCCGACATCGCAAATGAGGCTGTCGACGCACTTTTTGAAGAGGAAGAACCCGATAATATTCAAAGAATAGTTGATATTATCGGCAAAAGATATTATAATAGAATGAATGACGACGTCGGACGTAAAAAAGTTTTTGCCGCTTTACAGCGAATGGGTTATTCCTTTTCGGATATACGTGAAGCGATGAGTGAATTTTCCGACGACGAATACTTTGAGGACTTCTAAAGGTGATTTCTATGGAATACAAGGTTGGTATGATTTCTCTCGGCTGTCCGAAAAATCAGGTGGACGCCGAGCATATGCTTGCGCTTATGGATGCAGAGGGCTGGGAGATTGTTGATTATGTTGATGGCTGCGACGTTGTCATCGTCAACACCTGCGGCTTTATTGACGACGCTAAGAAAGAGGCAATTGAGAATATTCTCGATATGGTCGAGCTGAAAAAAGAGGGCGTTATCGGTAAGATTATAGTCACGGGCTGTCTTGCTCAGCGATACAAGGAGGAGATCGTCAAGGAGATCCCCGAGGTTGACGCAGTTGTAGGAATCGGTGCAAACGGCGATATCATTAAAACCGTTGAGGAGGTTATGGATTCCGTCAGCACTATTGAAAAATATCCGCCCCGCTGTGATCTTCCGCTTGAGGGTCAGAGAATCCTCACTACTCCCCAGTATTGGGCATACCTCAAGATCGGCGAAGGCTGTTCAAACAGGTGTACCTACTGCACGATACCCTCAATCAGAGGAAATATGCGCAGCCGCAGTATGGAAAATGTTATTGAAGAGGCAAAGCAGCTTGCCGAGCTCGGCGTTAAGGAACTTATCCTCATCGCACAGGACACAACAAGCTACGGCCTTGATCTTTACGGCGAGTTAAAGCTCCCCGAGCTTATCAACGAGCTTTGCAAGATTGATTCAATTGAATGGATCAGATTGCTTTACTGCTACCCCGACAGAATTACGGACGAGCTTGTTGAGACGATGAAAAATCAGGATAAGGTCGTCAATTACATAGATCTGCCTCTCCAGCACGCAGATGACAAGATTCTTAAGGCGATGAACCGCAGAGGCGATCAGGCTCTTATCCGCAGTGTTATCTCCAAGCTCAGAGCGGAGATCCCGGATGTTGTTATCAGAACAACGTTCATTGTCGGATTCCCCGGCGAGGGAGAGGAAGAGTTTGAAACCCTTGCCGAATTTGTCAATGAGATTGAATTTGACCGTCTCGGAGTTTTCACATTCTCTCCGCAGGAGGGAACTCCCGCATTTGATATGGAGGGTCAGGTTGACGAAGATGTCAAGACCCGTCGCGGCGAGGTCATAATGCAGGATCAGTACAGCATTATGGAGGAGAAGAACAACGAGAAGATCGGCAAGACCTATAAGGTTGTTGTTGAAGAATATGACGGATATTCCGACAGCTACACGGGCAGAACATATATGGACGCTCCCGAAATTGACGGTTTGGTCAAGTTCACTTCGCAAAAGGATCTTGATATAGGCGATTTCGTCGACGTTGAAATATTTGACGTTGAGGACTACGACCTTATCGGCGAAGCAAAGTATTAATCTGTCCACAGCACATTATTAAGGTATGGTTTTGAAATGAATTTACCGAATAAAATTACTATCGGCAGGATGTTTATCGCACCGATCTTTCTTGCGATCTACCTTGCCGGCATTGAACATAAATTTTTAATATCCGCAATTATTTTTGCCCTCGGGGCAATAACCGATGCACTTGACGGCAGAATTGCAAGAAGAAACCACATTGTCACAAATTTCGGCAAGCTGCTTGACCCGATAGCGGACAAAATGCTTGTCACCGCAGGTCTTTTGGCGTTTATGAAAGACGGACTTTGCAGTATATGGTTCGTTATGATAATCCTGACCCGCGACTTTGCGATAACATCCCTGCGAATGATTGCGGCGGCGCAGAACGTCGTTATCCCGGCAAACATCGGCGGCAAGATTAAAACCGTTGTCCAAATGGTTTCCTTTGTCGTCGTTATGATGCTTTGCGAAATTTCCGAGAGCTTCTCTCTCGGACTCAATATGAGTCTGATTTCAAATATACTTATGGGAATCACGGCACTGATCGCCGTTGTTTCCGGAGCAGTATATCTTGCAGACGGCTTTAAAACAATCAATTTCAAAGAATAGGTAACCGTCCAAAATCGGTTGCATAACAGAACGAAGGTGTTTATATGGTAGTATCTTCCGCACGGCTTATGAAAAGAGCCGAAAAAGAAAATTATGCAATTCCCGCATTCAACATTGATAACCTCGAATCTGCGATGGCAGTTTCCGAGATTATGCACGAGATGCGCACTCCTGTCATCGTTCAGATGATTCCGAGAACGCTCAACTACGGCGGAATTGCAATTTATCCCGCTATGATGCGTGAGCTTATGGCGGACTGTCCTGTTGACTACGCTCTTCATCTTGATCACGGCAGCAGCCTCAGCCTTGCAAAAAAATGCGTTGCGGGCGGCTTTTCCTCCGTGATGTTTGACGGCAGTTTGATGCCGTTTGAAGATAATGTCAAGTTCACAAAGGAAGTTACCGATTTCGCCCTGCCGATGGATGTTTCCGTTGAGGGTGAGCTCGGAACGATCGGCGGTAAGGAAGAGGGCGACACCGACCTTGAGGCGAGCTATACAAAGGTCAGCGAGGCTGAGGAATTTGTCAGACGTACAAATGTCAGCACACTCGCTATCGGCGTCGGCACGGCTCACGGAGTATATAAGGGAACACCGCACATCAATGTTCAGCGCATCAAAGAGATTCACTCCGCTATTGACACTCCCCTTGTTCTTCATGGTGCATCGGGTCTTTCCGATGAGGTTCTCAGAGACTGCATCGCCGCGGGAATAACAAAGATTAACTTTGCAACCGAGCTCCGTCAGGCTTATACAAACGGAATCAAAGCGGAATTTGCCAAGGATCCCGAGGTTTTTGATCCGAAGATTTATATGCGTGGCGCAATTGACAATATCAAGGAAGTTCTCAGGCACAAGATCAACATCTGTTACAATATCTGAGGAAGTGAAAAGAATGATATATTCCGAATGGATGTCCTACATCAAGGACGACGTCAAGCTCTGCAATGTGGTGATGCCGAGCGCACATAATGCCGGCAGCTTTAAGATGAAACCGATCGCCTGCTGTCAGGACGGAGACCTTGCTCAGCAGTTTGAATACGGAATCCGCCATTTCTGCGTCCGCATCGACACGGACAAGAACGGCCGGATTGTTTTCTGCCACGGCATTACAAAGGGTCTGCCCTTTGAGCCGGAGATGGAAAAATTCCGCAAAATAATGGATGAGCATCCGAGTGAGTTTTTCATTCTCGATATAAGGGAATATCAGCCTCAAAAGCTTGGGCCGTTCAATCTCAGCTTTCACGCCGACCCGAAAAAGGTTGATGAAATTCTTGAGCGAACGATTGAACCGTCAAAATTTGCGTTCACCGATTTTGAAAATGTCGGCGATGTCACAATGGGTGATATGCGCAAGTCCGGCAAGCGTTACATAATGATCAACTACTGCGAGGAATATAAATACAGCGTAAACTGTCCGCACATTCTTCCATGGGAAAAGAAACGTCACGGCAAGCACGCACACGAGTTTGTAACCGAGGCAACCGACTTTTTCGACACCAACGACACAAGCGGCTTTTACTGGTTCCAGACTCAGCAGACGCCGAATCTCGGCACAGATATCGGAGTTGTTTTTCCGAGAACGCTTGACAAGGCTCTCCGCTGGCATTTCAAGGCTCTGATTAATACGATCGCCAATACGCCGAGATATCTTGCGCGCGCGAACATAATTTCCGGCGACTTTATGACAGAAGATTTCTTTAAAGTAAGAGAAATTCTTAACCTCAACCTCAACAAAAATAACGTCATCGAAAGCAAGCGAACGGAATACAAAAAAAGGCTCAAAACCTGCACATAAGATTAAAACCGCCGGTTCACCCGACGGTTTTAGACTACCGACAAACCCTCGTTTCAATAAAGGAACGAGGGTGATTTTATGAAAAAAGAAAAATAGCAATGTATCAACAACAACACATTGCTATTTTCTTCATATTTTGGGCGGCTGCCGTAAGCAAGCATTGCTCGGCAACCTTTGAAAGACCACGCATTCTGCAATAGCGTAGTCCGAACAGTTCTTTTGAATCGGCGAAGCTTCGTTCGACCGGTTCTTTTCTCTTTGAATATATCTTTTTACCGATATCGGTATGTGTAAATGTGTAAAACTCATCCTTAAAGTCCTCCCAAACATGTCTTCTGAGTGTTTTGGTTTTTGCTTTCGCACTCAAGCATCGCTCTTTGTTCGGACATCCTTCGCATCTTACGTTTTTACACTTATATTCTTTATACCCCTGTCTGTTTGTTGTTGTATATTCGAGATAATTTCTTTCGGGACATATATATACATCCCATTCTTTTATATATTTGAATTTATATTTTCCAAACTTACCTTTTTGGTGAGCTCCTCTCCTCGTGCCCATTGCGGCATTTATCCCTCTGTCAAAAAGTTGCTTGCATATTGCAGACACATTGTATCCTGCATCCAGTCCTACCGTTTCTACTTCAAATCCGAATTTTGCTATTTGTGTATCTAGTCTGTTTATATATGGCTTTACATCGTTTGTATTTCCCGGTGTAACAAACACATCGGTTATGATGTTTGCTTTTGAATCAACTGTTCTGTGGTCAAGATAGAAATATCCTTTGGGTTTTCCGTCTCTGTGCATAAATCCGCTGTCCGGGTCGGTTATGCTTGATTTTATTGTTTTTGTTTTTTTCGTTATGCCGTTTCCGTCCCCATCATTTTTATCATCAAAGTAGTCTTCTGTTTCTTCTTCATTAGGTTCTTTTATATCTTCTTTATCAAATTTTAACGGCTTCTTTCCGTGCTTTACTCTGTCTTCTTTTTCTGTGTATTTATTCTTGTTTGCATTTGCCTTTAAATGTGTGCTGTCAGAATACAATACTTTTCCGCCCACGAGTCCGTAATTCATTGCCTGTCTGGCTATATTATCAAATATTTGCTGTGGTATATCTGTTTCGTTAAATCTTCTTAATCTGTTTTGCCAGATTACACTTACATCCGGTATTTTGTCTTCGAGCGCATATCCCAAAAACCAACGGTATGCTATATTTACTTTCACTTCCTCAACCAATCGTCTTTCGCTTCTGATTCCATATATATATCCGATAAAAAGCATTTTAAAAAGTTTTTCAGGCTCTATTACCGGTCTTCCGTTATCCTCGCAGTAATACGGCTTGCAGATTTCATTGATAAAACTGAAGTCTATTACCTTTTCTATCTTCCTGAGTAAGTGATTTTCAGGTGCTAAATTTTCTGTTTTTACTAATTTCAACCGAAAGAAGCTGACGTGAGGATGGTTCTCCTCTGTTTTTCAGCCACCTGTAATATCCTGACTCACTGACCTTTAACACTTTGCACATTCCTTTGACCGTATATTTGCTCTTGTGTCCTATGATAAAAAGATGTCGTTCGCTTGCTTTTACTTCTTCCGGCCTTTTGCGAAAGAACCGAGTGAATCTTTCAAAATCTCATTCGCTTGTCGCAGTTTCGCATTTTCTTTTTCAAGTTCTCGATTACGAACCCTCAACTCAGTCTCGTTTAATTCCGTCCCGGTAATTCTCGACTTGTGCTTACTGTGATTTCTCCAATCTGCAAACGTGTAATACGGTATTCCTAACTGCTCCGCCGCTTTCTTGTTCCCGATCTCATCAGATAATCGGATTGCCTCTCGCTTAAATTCTTTACTGTACTATGTCATCTTTTAAACACCTTTCTTTTATTTTATTCTATCAGCTTTTTTGGTGCTTGTCGACTCTACTTTTATTGTACTATTCAAAACCGGCGGCTTTGATTGTATCACATTCCCTTTTCGTTATTTATTACTATTCAAAACATTCATAATTCTTTTCGCTGTGTTTTCCCACGTAAATACTTTTGCTTTTTGGATAGCGTTTTCAGAATAACGGTGATACAGACTTTCGTTAGAACAAATTTTAAAGATAAGTCCGGCAAGTTTCTCGGGATTATCATCTGTAATTAATTCACCATTTATACCTTCGTCAATTATTTCAGGCATCGCACACAGTTTTCTTCCGATACACGGTAGACCAAATGTCATCGCCTCAACAAACGCTATTCCAAAGCAGTCAAACCTTGAAGGCAATACAAATAAATCACTTTTTTGAAGTAGGGACACAAGTTTTTTCTTATTCGTAAAGCCATGATTTATAATATAATCCTTTTGCTCTACCACACGGTCTGTGCCGCAAAGATTAAGAATAAATCGTCTGTCAGTATCTTTATTTAATATTTCAACAGCATCAATAGCAATATCAATGCCTTTTCTATAGTAATCAATTCCTGTCAATAGAATATTAAAATCACTGTTTTTATTCAATTTTTTCGGCTCAACATAAGGCAATTTTATATCATGCCAATTTGAACCCGCATAAACCGTATGTACTTTTTCTTTTTTCACTCCCGTGGTATTTATCATTGACCTTGCGAGGAAGTCACTCATACAAAAAACACCTGCAGCGTTCTGATATATTCTCCTAACATATTCCGCCGCCTTTTCCGTTTCTTCGACAGAATAATTGTGATTAACTGGCATTACACCCGTTATCTTGTAATAATCAAGAGCTAAATCATGTGATGCATCAGTATAAACATAATATGGCGGCATATCTTTATTCGTAACAAACCCACCAAATTCAATTAAAACATCTGCATCATCTTTTTTACATATTTTATTTAGAATTCTGCTGTTTAAGGGATTCATAATAGACGGTCCGAGCTTTGAAACAGGATTATGTTCTACTATTGTCCTTTTTATATCTAGGTGGCTCAAAAGATTTGTTTTGACACGAAAATCTGTATAGTATTCCGAAAGATTTACTGTGCTGACAATATTTTCCTCACAGTTTTTCAAGGCATTATATAAGCTCAACGGAGTTCCTGACCATGACATATTATTTTTTATATTATATGGAGCTACCATCGTTATTTTCATAAAAATCACCTTAACAAAATATTTTATTTTATTATAGACAATATGTGTATTTATGTCAAGGAAATCAATTTGTGCCTTAACGAAGTATATAAAACACAAAACATATTAGTCTCCTTATCGCATTTTGTGTAGTTACTTAACTGTAACAAAGTTTTGTCTATTTGTCTCTTCTTTTTTCTTATCGGTAACACATCTATTGTAAACCTACACATTTTTCCTTGTCAAACAACGGCATTTTAACTTGATATTTACAAGCATTAATAGTATTCTTGAAACACTATATAGATGTCTGTCGAATATCATCAATGTACTTTTTCCCTTGAGGTATCCCATAAACTGTGCTACACTTATACGCGGTGGAATGCTTACTAGCATATGGATGTGGTCCGGACATGCCTCTGCTTCTATTATTTCCGCCCCCTTTTTGTGCACACAGTTTTCTTATTATCTCCCCGATATCTTTTCTTATCTGTCCATATATCTCTTTTCTTCTGTACTTCGGTGCAAACACTATATGATATTGACATCTGTACTTTGAGTGTGCTGAACTCTTTATTTCATTTCCTGTGCTTTTATTAAAGTTTATTGACATATTTTTACCTCCATTTACTTCATGTAATGCATTGCTACATTTCATTGTAAACGGAGGTTTCTTCTATGTCTATATTTTTCGGCTTGCTTTTAGCTCGCCTTTTTATTGTCGCACTGTTCTTTCTCTTTCCCCCGGTAGAACCGGGAGTTTATTTCCGCGCATAAATGCACCAGCAAAAGCTGTGACGAAAATCTATTCGTCACAGCTTTTTTATCTAAACTTATGCTGCTTTTCTTTTGTTTACAGCTCTTCTGATTGCCTTGCCTATTTCAAATACAGGAATAGTCGAAAGTGCAAGACCGAATGAAATTGCGAGCTCCTCTGTGCTGAATGTGCCCGGCTCAATACCGAATACAGTACAAAGACCCGGAATATAAATCGCCGCAAGGGTAAGTGCGGTTGTTACAACAAACGCGCCGATAAGCCACCAGTTCATCTTCTTCATCATATCCGCCGAGAAGAGTGAAGCCTGACGCGAACGCATATTGATAGCACACATCATCTCGGAGAAATTAACGGTGAGGAAAGCCATAGCCATTGCGTTTACACAAAGCTCTCCGCTGAAGAAGCCTGCAAGGCTGTGTGCTCCGCCTCCTGAGGGCTCAAGCCAGAAACCGATTACATAAGCGGCAATCTCAACAAGTGCAAGATAAATACCCTGCCAAACCATATCAATGCCTGCTCCGTTGGAGAAAATTCCGTCCGTCGTTGCACGGGGACGTCTTCTCATTATGTCACCCTCAGCCTTTTCCATACCGAGCGCAAGACCCGGAAGCGAGTCGGTAACCATATTAATCCAAAGGAGATGCACGGGCGAAAGAATTGTAAAGTGAAGTATTGATGCAACAAACATAATGATAACTTCACTGAGGTTTGTTGAAAGCTGGAACTGGAGAACTTTGAGCACATTATCGTAGATCTTACGGCCCTCTTCAACGGCATTGACAATGGTCGCAAAGTTATCGTCCGCAAGAACCATATCGGATGTGCCCTTAGTAACATCCGTGCCTGTGATGCCCATTCCGATACCGATATCGGCAGCCTTAATCGACGGAGCGTCATTAACGCCGTCGCCCGTCATTGCCGTTACCATTCCTCTTGCTTTCCACGCCTTGACTATGCGTGTCTTATGCTCGGGCTGAACACGTGCATAAACCGAATACTTGGTAACCTGCTCCTTGAGCTCCTCGTCGCTAAACTTATCGAGCTCTGCGCCCATAATAGCCTCGGATGCATCGCTGATAATTCCGAGCTCCTTACCGATTGCTACGGCGGTATCCTTATGGTCGCCCGTAATCATAACGGGGCGGATTCCTGCCTGGCGGCACTCGTCAATAGCAGCTTTAACCTCCGGACGAACCGGGTCGATCATACCCGTAAGACCGATGAAAATAAGGTCATTCTCAAGAGTCTCGGGATCGAAATTCGCAGGAGCGGAGTCATAATTTTTATATGCGCAGGCGAGAACTCTCAGAGCCTTGTCTGCCATTCTCTTGTTATCCTTAAGTGCGGCGGCTTTGATCTCATCGGTAATTTCAACAACCTTGCCGCCCACAAGGGCAAACTTGCACTTCTTGAGGATCTCGTCGGGTGCACCTTTTGTATACTGAACGATTCCGTCTGCCGTCCTGTGAACGGTGGACATCATCTTTCTGCCCGAATCAAACGGAGCCTCGCCGATGCGGGGTGCGGCAGCGATAAGATCATTCTTATGCATATTGAGCGAATAAGCGTAAGCAACAAGTGCCGCCTCTGTCGGCTCGCCCGTAACCTTGCCGTTTGCGTCAATCTCCGCATCACAGCAAAGTGCCATAGCCTTGGCAAGGAGATTTTCGTCCTCACCGTAGTGGTCAACAACCGTCATCTTGTTCTGGGTAAGTGTGCCGGTTTTGTCCGAACAGATGATTTGAGTACAACCAAGAGTTTCAACAGCGGTCAGCTTTCTGATAAGAGCCTGTCGCTTACTCATTGCCGTAACGCCGATCGAAAGAATGATAGTAACAACGGCGGGAAGTCCCTCCGGAATAGCCGCAACCGCAAGAGCGATCGCTGCAATAAATGTATTGAGTGAAGTCTCGCCGAGCAGCTTCCATGAGAAGCCCTGATCGGAAAGAACAAGCGTCTCGATAACGCCGACAATAAAAACAAGTACGCTGATGCCGATAACGAGCTTTGTGAGGAAATGTGAAAGCTCACCCATCTTCTTCTGAAGCGGAGTTTCCTCTTTTTCCGCCGAGTTAAGTGCATCGGCAATTTTACCCATCTCGGTGTTCATTCCCGTGCCTGTGACAACAGCCTTGCCTCGTCCGTAAACGATCGTAGAACCGCTGTAAAGCATATTCTTTCTGTCGCCGAGAGCAACGTCCTTTGAACTGTCCTTGAGCATAAGAACGTCGACCATCTTTGTAACGGGAACGGATTCACCGGTGAGAGCCGCTTCCTCAACCTTCATTGAATGTGATTCTATGATTCGGCAGTCTGCGGGAACTGCGTCGCCTGCCTCAAGAAGAATAACATCGCCGACAACGACATCCTCACTCTTGAGAACAACCACCTCGCCGTCACGAAGAACCTTTGAGGTTGCCGCCGTCATTTGCATAAGAGCGTCCATTGCCGCCTCTGCCTTGCTCTCCTGAACAAGACTCATTATTGTATTG
>OQVL01001946.1_pt1 | contig 12552 bp, 9 predicted proteins | sample 1691501 | NCBI WGS metagenome assembly OQVL01 (sample SAMN03418253, study PRJEB22391) | human gut metagenome | biome: human-gut; feature: organic feature; material: feces | host: Homo sapiens | place: Tanzania | collected 2013-01
ACGGTCGTCGTAGCTGCGGTAGCGCACCTTACCCTCAATGAACACCTTGTCGCCCTTGTGAAGATAACGTTCGGCAATCTTGGCAAGATTCTTCCATAACACGATGTTGTGCCAGTCGGTACGGTCGGGCACCTGTGTGCCGTTGGGCAGCGTGTAGCCACGTTCGGTTGTGGCAAGCGGAAACTGTGCCACCGCTTGGTCAGCATCATAATAGCGCACCACGGGGTCTTTGCCGAGGTTGCCAATAAGCATCACTTTGTTCATAATCGTACATATTTATAAGAAACACAAAGTGCATGAGCCTGCAACGTTGACCGTCTGTTCTTTGAAGCGGCCGCGATGCAGGCACATGCACATGCTTTGTTCACATTTATTTATTTCCACATTCCAAGATACTTGAAATGGAAGTTCTTTCCCTTTGCCGAAGGAAACTGCGATCGTGTGTCGACACGCCCACGCAGATGATCAACGATGCGGTTGTAGCAGTCGATGCCCGACATTGCCTTACACTGCACCACGAAATGGGTGTCGCGATACTCGTGCTTGCCTGTTGCAGGAATCATAACCACACGTTTGAAGTCGAGCGCACCCTCATACCATCCCGGACGTTCCTCGTTAAGACGTGTTATGACGTTTGTTGTGAGGTCACGCTTATCCATGACGGGAGCGTTCTGCTGAGGCATGGTGTGCAACGCCTTCTTCTGCTTGAAGTCGAGCATTGTGGCTGCCGTGGTCTTGATGATAATGAAATAGACGCGCTGACGCACCTTATATCTCTTGGGGTAGAAAACATCACTGGCCACATAATCGCGGATGTCGTTCTCAATATTAACATTCATCCCTATTTCGGGTATAGAACGTAAAAAATCAATTGCGTCATCTACATTATGGACCAATGTTTCCTTATCAAAATATCGTAAATATAAATTCATCGGAAAAATAATGTCTTTCTGTGGAAAAATAATAAAAAATTTGAGCGGAAAACGGGACTCGGACCCGCGACCCCAACCTTGGCAAGGTTGTGCTCTACCAACTGAGCTATTTCCGCAAGATTTCTTATTTCTAAGAAGCATCTCTCTCGATTGCGGTTGCAAAGGTAGCACATTTTTCTGAACCCACAAACTTTTTCGATATTTTTTTTCTTTTTTTCTTCAAAAAAGTTGATTTTTCTTGAAAAAGAGGGTCAAAACGGGGCTTTTGGCCCTCTTTTCCGCCCTTTTTGAAGTGTTTTCATCGAAAACGGCGTTCGTCTTGCTTCAAAGGCCTCAATCCATGCGCGACAGATAATCGTCGGGAGTGAAGCGTCGCAACACCTCCAGCTGGTCTGTTCCCTCATGAACCATGGCTATGGCGGGGTGTGAAATGCCATTAAACGTGTTCGTCTTGACGGTGGTGTAATGGATCATATCTTCAAAAATGACGTTCTCGCCTATCTGCAACTCATGATCGAAGCGCCATGAGCCCATAAAATCGCCGGAAAGACAACTGTTGCCGCCGAGCCTATATATATAATAAGGTGGGAGGGAAGAATTTTCCGCATCAGAAGAAACAGCTCCCGACACGTCCTCCACCGTCTCTGCCCCACGCACAGCCGGCATGTAGGGCATCTCAAGGCAGTCGGGCATGTGGCAAGTGAAGCTCACGTTAAGGATGGCGGTGCGTATGCCGCGGTTCTCAACAATGTCTACCACCTGCGACACAAGCGGTCCCGTCTGCCAAGCGAAGGCGCTGCCGGGCTCCAGCACCACCTTAAGCCACGGGTAGCGACGGCGGAACCCTTGCAACAGGTTGACGAGACGCTCCACGTCATAGTCGGCGCGGGTCATGAGGTGACCGCCGCCAAAGTTTATCCACTTCAGCTGAGGGAACCACTTCGCAAACTTTTCCTCTATATGTGCGAGTGTGCGCTCAAACACATCAGATCCGCTCTCGCAATGGCAATGGCAGTGGAAGCCATCGATATCCTCGGGCAACTGCTCCGGCAACTGATCGGCAGTGACGCCAAAGCGTGTGCCGGGAGCACAGGGGTTGTACAGGTCGGTGCCGACCTCCGAATATTCGGGATTCACACGCAGACCCATGCTCACCGATGCGTTCTCCTCCTTCACGCGGTTGTGCAGACGGCCATACTGCGACAGCGAGTTAAACGTCAGATGACTGGAGCAGCGTGCTATCTCACCGATCTCGTCGTCGGTATAGGCTGGCGAGTAGGTGTGGGCAGGGCGTCCAAACTTATGATACGCCATGAGCGCTTCAGACAACGAGCTGGCCGTCGTGCTGTTTATATACTCGCGAAAGATGGGGAACGTCTTCCACAGGGCGAACGCCTTGAAGGCAAGGATAATCTCCACGCCAGCACGGTCGGCCACGCTCTTTATAAGGGCGAGGTTACGGCGCAGACGCTTCTCTTCAAGCACATACATGGGTGTGCTTATTTGGGCAAAGGTGTCGGTGTTTACTTTCATAAATGCAAAATTAGGGAAAAAATCCGAGCACTTTCAATATTTTTATATAATTTTGCAATTCAATACTGCTGAATTTCAGTTAACAAGCAAAGCAACAAGATAAACAAATATGGCAAGAAAAAAGAAACCGCTACCCATACTGGAGAACATCACAATAGAAGACATTGCCGCCGAAGGCAAATCGCTCGCAAGGGTGAACGACATGGTGGTGTTCGTGCCCTTCGCCGTGCCCGGCGACGTGGTAGACCTGCAGGTGCGCAAGAAAAAGCACCATTACTGCGAGGCAGAGGTTATACGTTTTATAAAAAAGAGCGAGAAGCGAACAGAGCCGATGTGTCAACATTTTGGCGTGTGCGGAGGCTGCAAGTGGCAGAACCTGCCTTACGAGGAGCAGCTCAAAGCCAAGCAGAAGCAGGTGCATGACCAGCTCACACGCATAGGCAAGGTTGAGCTGCCCGAGTTCAGACCCATCATGGGCAGCGTGAAGACTCGCGAGTATCGTAACAAGCTCGAGTTTGGATGCTGCAACAAGCGCTGGCTCACACGCGAGGAGGTGGCGGCAGGAACGGTCTACGACAACATGAACGGCATTGGCTTCCACATCACGGGGGCTTTCGACAAGATTCTGCCGATAGAGAAATGTTGGCTCATGGACGACCTCCACAACCGCATACGCAACTCCATACGCGACTATGCCTTCAGCACCGGCATGACCTTCTTCGACCTGCGCCAGCAGCACGGTCTGCTTCGCGACATCATGATCCGCAACTCGAACACGGGCGAGTGGATGGTGCTCGTGCAGTTCCACTATGACGAGGAGGGCGACCACGAACGCGCCTTGGGTCTCATGCAACACATCGCCGACGAGTTTCCTGAGATCACATCGCTGCTCTATGTCGACAACCAGAAATGCAACGACACGTTCGGCGACCTCGACCTCACCGTGTTCAAGGGCAACGACCATATCTTTGAAACGATGGAGGGTCTGCGCTTCAAGGTGGGACCAAAGAGCTTCTACCAGACAAACACCGACCAGGCTTACCACCTCTACAGCGTGGCACGCGAGTTTGCACAGCTCACAGGCAACGAGATGGTCTACGACCTCTACACGGGAACGGGCACCATTGCCAACTTCGTGGCTCGCAACGCACGTCAGGTGGTGGGCATAGAGTATGTGCCTGAGGCTATTGAGGACGCGAAGGTAAACTCTGACATCAACGGCATAGGAAACACGAAGTTCTATGCTGGCGACATGAAGGACATCCTCACCGACGAGTTCATTGCTGAGCATGGACAGCCCGACGTGATCATAACAGACCCGCCACGCGCAGGCATGCACCCCGACGTGGTTGACACCATTCTTCGCGCCTACCCCGACCGCATAGTGTATGTGAGCTGTAACCCTGCTACCCAGGCACGCGACCTCCAACTCATGGATGAGAAATATAAGGTGGCTGCCGTGCAACCTGTCGACATGTTCCCTCACACTCCGCATGTGGAGAACGTGGTGCTGCTTGTTAAAAGGAACTTTTAAAGGTAAAAAGGTAAAAAGGTAAAAAAGGCTGGCGCATTGAAAGGGGAAACAGGTAGATTAAGAGAAAAACAATAAGAGAAAAACAATAAAAGAAAGAGAATAAACAATAAAGAAAGAACCAAATAAAAAAGAACCAAATAAAAAAAGATGAAACTTATAAACAAGGCGCTGGCAGCAACCATTATGCTTGCCGGCGCAGCTCCGAGCCTATGGGCTCAAAAAAGCGAGCCGCAGGTAAAGGTCGTTAACGACATCAAGTTTAGCGGCTACGTCATGACCCAATACCAGTATTCGGACCAGAAGGATGCCAAGAGCAACTCGTTCAACCTCCGCATGGTGCGTATGGCTCTCGAAGGACGCTTCTTCAACGATTTCTACTGGAAGGCACAGGTGCAGCTCAACGGCAACACCTCAACCTTGGGCAGCTCACCGCGACTGGTCGACGCCTTCGCCGAATGGCAGAAATATAAGGAGGCACGCATCAAGATCGGACAGTTCAAACGCCCGTTCTCGTTCGAGAACCCCATGCACCCCATCGACCAGGGATTCATGAGCTATGCTCAGAACATCACGAAACTCGCAGGCTTCAGTGACCGCGTGGGCGAGCAGGCAAGCAACGGACGCGACATCGGCGTGCAGCTGCAGGGTGACCTTCTGCCTAACGCCAACGGCCGTCGTGTGCTCCACTATCAGGTGGGCGTGTTCAACGGCCAGGGCATCAACATGAAAGATGTGGACAACCGCAAGGATGTCATCGGCGGCATCTGGCTCATGCCTGTAAGCGGCATGCGTATCGGCGCATTCGGATGGACAGGCTCTTATGCCCGCACAGGCACATGGACAGAAAACGGAGAGACCGTGAGCGGCACACGCACCGTGAGCCGTAACCGCTACGCCATCAGTGGCGAGTATGTAAAGGACGACTGGACCTTCCGCTCCGAGTATATCCACAGCCAGGGCTACGGCTTCAGCACCACATACCAGAAAGACGGTCAGCAGAAAGACTGCACCATCAACACTGGCGCCGGCGACAAGGCCGACGGTCTCTATGCTCTCCTCATTGCTCCTGTGAAGAAGAACAAAGTTCACCTCAAGGCCCGTTACGACATGTATCGCCCCAAGGCAGAATGGAGCACCGCCAAGACTCAGTATGAGATTGGCGCCGACTATTGTCTTGGCAAGAACATAAAGCTCAACGCAGAGTATGTGTTTGTAAACGACCGCAAACTGGCAAAATCGAACTACAACATGCTCGATTTCCAGGTCGACGTGCGCTTCTAAACAAGCGCAACATAACATGTGATCCGTAAAAAACCACAACCAACTCTCAATAGAATGGAGCCGTGCGGCTCTGCCATATTTATTACTTATTAACAAAAAAATACGGACATGGAATATTCAGAAAACAGCAAGAGTTCACAATCGAACAATACCTCAAACCACAGTCATCACTACCGTAGCAGTAACAGATTTCAGCGTTTCCTGCATCGCAGCGATGAACAACTTGACGACGGCGAAGCATTCAAACGCTCAGCCATGAGCGCACGACGCCGTCGCAAACTGATAGCCAACATCGTGTTCACGCTGATGTGTGTCGTGGCTGTTTGCATCATCGCCTTCTTGCTTTGGGCAATGATGAACGGTGAATAAAAAGTTTATTGCAAAGATTAAAGAAAAAAGAAAAAAAGGGGGAAAAAAGATATAGAGACAATAGGGACATTTTTTAATTTGAAATTTTTGTTTGAATTTTCAAAATCTCAACAAGTTAAAAAAATGTCTCTATTGTCTCTATTGTCTTTAAAAAAACGCAAGCAAAGTCCGTCCCTATTGCCTCTATTGTCTTAAAAAAACGCAAGCAAGGTCCGTCCCTATTGCCTCTATTGTCTTAAAAAAACGCAAGCGAGGTCCGTTCCTATTTGTCTCTATTGTCTTTTAAAACCAACGCAAAGGAGCATGGTTAAGACATTCTATTGTCTTTAAGAAGCAGCAACCCTTTAGAAGTTCATCGACAAGCCGAACGAAAGGTAGTCGCGGAACATCCAATAGCCATGATGGTCATCGCGCTTACGCGAGTCGTCGAAGCGTGAATAGAATTCAAGATGGGTGGCGAGATACTTGTTGAAACGGAAGTCGAACTTATTGAGGATCTGCGCCTCAGCACGGCTGTAGGTGGTGTAGAAATACGACTCCACGCGCCATGTGAGGTTCTTGATGAACGCGATATTAAAGTTGAGGTCCACACGCGAACCGTAGTCTTGCAGCGAGTGCTTGCCGGCCTTTATGCCATAACCGCCTGCGAGATCAGCGCGGTCGCAATAGCGATAGTTGTAGGCGAACGTACCGATGTTAAGGTCTCCAACCACCTTCTTTTTAAACAGATTGAAGTTGGAGCGCATACCGAGCGACACGTTGAGGATTAACGGCGAACCAAAGTCGGTCTTCACATGCGATGAATTGTTGTTGAAGATACGGAGGAGCTGTGTGCGGGCATCGACCTGTAGCGAGTAAGACCACGACTTGACAGCTCTCAAGTTGAGGTTACCCCTATAGTGCAGGTCACTTGTGTTTGTCCTCACGCTGTGCACGGTGTCGGTCTTCGAACTGTTAAAGCCTAACGTTGCCTCCAGCATGTTCTCGAAGAAGATGCGCTTCTTGTTGTCATACATGGCATAGAGCTTCAGATATTCGCGCGTGGTATAGTTGTTCTCGCCACGACCGGGCCAGTTGCCTGAAAAATAGTTCTGCGCCAGGTCCACAGCAAACTGTCCTTTGAAGGTCCAGAAATTGGGCTTTAGAAGCACAATGTCGGTCATGTCGATATCAATATCCTCTGCCTTAGGCTTCGTTTTGTCCACCAGCTCCGTAGAAGGCCCCACCTCCGAAGGCTTTGAGTTGAGTATTGGTCCCGCGGCATCTACCTGCGTCTGCGTGCTGTGCACGAGGTCGGGGCGTCGCATATAGACGCTGAGCAACACATCGTCAACATCGCGGCCGATGGTGTCGGCAGAAAGCGAGAACCTTTCGCGCGACACATCATGATAGAACGTCATGGGCACGAACAACCGATAATATTTGTTCTCATGTTTAACCCCCATGCGCAACGAGTCGGCAAGCGTCTGCAGAGAGTCGAGGCGCTGCCGGCACACGGCAAGCGAGTCGACATAAGAGCGCACGAGGGCAGGCACGGTGTCGCGACTGTGTGCCACGTTGCGCCCACGGCGTTTCTGCGCAGATGCAGAAAGAGCAACGAGGGTCAAAAGAAGAAACAAAAGGAGGTATCTATGTTTCATAATGCAATCTTTTTCGGGTAAAACACTTACAATTTATCATATCCGCCCACATCCTTGACAACATCTGTAGGCACACAGCTGCAAAGGTAAGAATAAAATCTGAAAGTTGCTTGTTTGTTCGACAAAAATATGCTAACTTTGCACCTTGTATTATTGGTTTTAATTAATTTTTATCACCGTGGCTGAAACAAAATATATCTTCGTCACAGGCGGCGTAGTGTCTTCATTAGGAAAAGGCATCATCTCGTCGTCTATCGGTAAGCTCTTGCAGGCAAGAGGCTACAACATCACCATCCAGAAGTTTGACCCGTACATCAACATCGATCCGGGAACACTCAATCCATACGAGCACGGCGAGTGCTATGTCACCGTCGACGGTATGGAGACCGACCTCGACCTCGGCCACTACGAACGCTTCACAGGCATACAGACGACCAAGGCCAACTCGCTCACCACAGGACGCATCTACAAGGCGGTCATTGACAAAGAGCGACACGGCGACTACTTGGGCAAGACCATACAGGTGGTGCCACACATCACCGACGAGATAAAGCGCAACGTCAAGTTGCTTGGAAAGAAATATCATTACGATTTCGTCATCACCGAGATTGGAGGAACCATCGGCGACATAGAGAGCGCACCGTTCATGGAGGCCATACGTCAGCTCAAATGGGAGCTTGGAAAGAACGCCATCAACGTACACCTCACCTATGTGCCCTACCTCCGCGCTGCGGGTGAGCTTAAGACCAAGCCCACACAACACTCGGTGAAGGAGCTGCAGAGCGTCGGCATACAGCCCGACGTCCTCATCCTGCGCACAGAGAAGCACCTGGAGCAAAACATCCTGAAGAAGGTGGCAAGCTTCTGTAACGTGGATCTCGACTGTGTGATCCAGAGCGAGGACCTGCCCAGCATCTACGAGGTGCCGGTGAACATGCAGAAGCAAGGCCTCGACACCGCCATCCTGCGCAAGATGGGCGAGCCCATCGGCGAGACACCTACGCTCGGACCGTGGCGCGAGTTTCTCGACCGCCGAAACAAGGCAACGGAGACGGTCAACATCGCGCTTGTGGGCAAGTATGACCTTCAGGATGCCTACAAGTCTATTCGCGAGAGCTTGTCACATGCCGGCACCTACAACGACCATAAGGTGAACATCACGTTTGTCAACTCGGAACATCTCACCGACGACAACGTGGCAGAGAAGCTGGCAGGACAGGACGGAGTGGTCATCTGCCCGGGCTTCGGACAGCGAGGCATTGAGGGTAAGATTGTGGCTGCCCACTACACCCGCACACACGACATCCCGACCTTCGGCATCTGCCTCGGCATGCAGATGATTGTCATCGAGTTTGCCCGTAACGTCTTGGGCTACGCCGATGCCAACAGCCGCGAGATGGACGAGAAGACGCCACACAACGTTATCGACATCATGGAGGAGCAGAAGAACATCACCAACATGGGTGGAACCATGCGTCTCGGTGCCTACGAGTGTGTGCTGAAGCAGGGCTCGCGCGTGTTCAACATCTATAAGAAGGAGCACATACAGGAGCGTCACCGCCACCGCTATGAGTTCAACAACGACTTCCAGAAGGAGTTTGAGAAGGCCGGCATGATGTGCGTGGGACGCAACCCCGAGAGCGACCTCGTGGAGATTGTGGAGATTCCGGGACTCAAGTGGTACATAGGCACACAGTTCCATCCCGAATACCAGAGCACAGTGCTGCACCCCCACCCCCTGTTTGTCGACTTCGTGAAGACGGCTATAGAGAACAAAAAGAAATAAAAACTCAAACAACAATAAGAAAGAAAAAGAAAAACCGTGGACAAAAACAACATCATCGGCTTTGTGCTCATCGCTGCCGTGCTGATAGGCTTCAGCATCTGGTCTCAGCCATCGGCTGAACAGAAGGCAGAGGCGGCAAGACAAGATTCTATTGCCGCCGTGACACAACAGAAAGCCATTGAGGCACAGAAAGTTGCCGCAGAGAAGAAGGCCGCAGAGGCCAAGGCTGCAGTGGAGGCCGACTCCACAGCTCTCTTCCATAAAGCGCTGCAGGGTACCGACTCGGCAGTGGTGCTGAAGAACAGTAAGGTGGAGCTGACCATCGGAACGAAGGGTGCGACAGTGGAGAAAGCTGTCATCAAAAACTTCACCGACCGCGAGGGCAACGCCAACGTGACGCTGTTCGACAAAAAGGACCAGAGCCTTAAGTTTATGCTCGCTGCAAAGGAGACAAACATCAACAGCGACGACCTCTACTTCCAGGCTACAGAGACAACTGACTCTACCGCCACCTTCACAGCTGTGGCTGGCGAGGGCAAGACCATCACCGTCAAGTATGTGCTCGGCAAAGACTATATGCTGCACATGCAGCTGCAGGCCAACGGCTTGCAGGGTCTGTTCGCTCCCAACACCAACACCATGGACATAGCATGGGAGGACCGTTGCCGTCAGCAGGAGAAGGGCTTCACCTTCGAAAACCGTTACACAACGCTCACCTATCACCTGAGCGACGGCGGTGCCAAGAACCTTAGCGAGACGGGTGATGACGACAAGACCATCGACGAGAAGACCGACTGGGTGGCTTTCAAGAACCAATTCTTCTCGGCTGTGATGATTGCCAAAAACGATTTTGAGGCTAACGCACAATTCAAGAGCAAACCCCAGGAGAAGGGTTCCGGCTACCTCAAGCATTATAACGCAAACCTGAAGTCGTTCTTCGACCCTTCAGGCAAGACACCGTCAGAGTTTGACTTCTACTTCGGCCCCAACGACTTCCGTCTGTTGCAGAGCGTGGAGAAAGAGTGTGCCTTTGGCAAGGATCTGGAGATGCAGCGCCTCGTCTACCTCGGCTGGCCGCTCTTCCGCATCATCAACCGTTGGTTCACGCTCTATGTGTTCGACTTCCTTACAGGTCTGAACATCAACATGGGCATTGTGCTCATTCTCATCACCTTGCTTCTTAAGCTCATCACCTATCCGTTGGTAAAGAAGAGCTACATGAGCTCGGCAAAGATGCGTGTGCTCAAACCGAAACTGGAGGAGGCCACCAAGCATCTCAACAAGCCAGAGGACCAGATGCAGAAGCAGCAGGCCATGATGGCAGAATATTCAAAGTATGGCGTCAGCCCGCTCTCAGGCTGTCTCCCCATGCTCATACAGATGCCTATCTGGATCGCGATGTTCAACTTCGTGCCTAACGCCATACAGCTGCGCGGCGAGAGCTTCCTCTGGATCCATGACCTCTCGACCTATGACCCCATCTTCGAGTGGAACCATAACATCTGGCTGCTGGGCGACCACCTGTCGCTCACCTGCGTGCTGTTCTGCGTGTCGCAGCTCCTCTACTCGTGGATGACCATGCGTCAGCAGCGCGACCAGATGGTAGGACAGCAGGCTGAGCAGATGAAGATGATGCAGTGGATGATGTTCCTCATGCCGCTCATGTTCTTCTTCATGTTCAACGACTACTCGGCAGGTCTTAACTTCTACTATTTCGTCAGCCTCTTCTTCAGCGCCGCCATCATGTGGGCACTGCGCAAGACAACCAACGACGAGAAGCTGCTCGCCATTCTTGAGGCACGCTACGAGGAGAACAAGAACAAACCGCAGAAGCTCAGCGGCCTGGCAGCACGTCTGCAAGCAATGCAGGAGCAGCAGAAAGAACTGCAGCGCCAGCGTGAAGAGCTACAACGTAAAAAGAATATGCTTGGCAAGTAGGCAAGCAGACCATTGACGGGCAGACAGGGAGATATGCGTATCTTTATGTAACGGGAAACCTCGTGAGCATATCTCCTCGTCTGCTCGTCTTTTGTCTATCCACCTGTCTACCTAAAAAAAATAACATCATGTTTAAGACCCTATCTTTAGCCGCTGCTGCCATAATGGGCTGCGCCGGCGCTAACGCACAAACAATGATTGGAAAGACAACAGACCTCACCGGACTGACCACCAACGACCGCATGACACCAGAGGCGCTCTGGGCCATGGGACGCATAGGTGGTGCCGCCGCTTCGCCCGATGGCAAAACGGTGGCCTACCAGGTGGGCTACTACAGTGTGAAACAGAACAAGAGCCACCAGATGCTCTACACGCAGACAGCCGACGGCAAGCAACAGACCGTGCTCACCACATCGGCAAAGAGCGAGACAGACCCCGCGTGGATTGAGGGCGGCAAGCGCATTGCCTTCCTCACAGACGGACAGCTCTGGTCTATGGCTCCCGACGGCACCGACCGCCGACAGCTCACAAAGAGCGACATCGACATCGAGGGATTCAAGTTCTCACCCGACGGCAAGAAGGTCATACTCATCAAGTCGTTGCCTTATCACGAGAGCATAAAGAAGAACCCCGAGGACCTGCCTTTGGCAACAGGACGTCTGGTTACAGACCTCAACTACCGCCACTGGGACCATTATGTGGAGAGCATACCCCACCCCTTCGTGGCAAACGTCACAGAACAGGGTGTTGACGAAGGCGTAGACATGCTTAAGGACGAGCCTTACGAGTGTCCAATGGCACCGTTCGGAGGAGTGGAGCAACTAAACTGGAGTCCCGACTCTAAATTTGTCGCTTACACCTGCCGCAAAAAGACAGGCGTCAACTATGCCGTGTCTACCGACTCTGACATCTACCTCTACGACATCGCCACTGGCAACACACGCAACAGCCTCTAAAAGCTTGTATGTATTGGCTTTCATATATTTATCGATAAACATGCAGACAGAGCCGTAGTCAACCGACTCCGACAATTCATCCTTTAATCCGGCTTCTCTTGTATCAACATCCAGAATTGCGGACACATAAAAATTTTGTCCCTGCTGGGACTCCTCGGGATATACTCCATGATGTGCAAAAACCTTTAAACGGTCTATTCTGATCTGATCCATGTTTCTCACCTCTTGTACTTTTCTTCTGCCACAAAAACGCAAAACACGCGGCAATCCGATATTATCCATTTATTTTGCAGAAAGAACAGCCTCCGTCATACGGATGACCCTGACATTTTCTTTTACATCGTGTACTCTGACAAAACCGGCACCCTTCATCACACCGATAACCGTGGTTGCCAGTGTTCCCTCCAAACGGTCATCACACGGCAGATCCAGTGTCAGTCCGATAACGGATTTTCTGGATGTTCCCAGCAACACCGGAAGTCCGAAGGTATGCAGCTCCTGCAGATTGTTGATGATCTCCAGATTGTTTTCATAGGTTTTACCAAAGCCGACACCCTTGAGGAGTTAAAGTCTTGTAACTGTC
>OQVL01001947.1_pt1 | contig 12551 bp, 9 predicted proteins | sample 1691501 | NCBI WGS metagenome assembly OQVL01 (sample SAMN03418253, study PRJEB22391) | human gut metagenome | biome: human-gut; feature: organic feature; material: feces | host: Homo sapiens | place: Tanzania | collected 2013-01
GCGAAAGGCAGAATACATAGCACAAATGGAAAAGCGAATGCGTGATGACTATCGCTGCAGAACCGGATACAGCCACAGATACTGTATACTTTTCAGTTCCATCTGCGTTACTGTACGGAATAGTTAGTTTACCCCCCTCAATGGCAACCTTCTCCTTAAACAAATTGGATTTGAAGACAGGAGTCCCAAATGAAAGAGTTGCCGTGCCGGATGAGAAACGAGCGCCTGTAAGAGCTGCGTAATCAGATGCAACGGTAGGCAACATCTGGATAGATGTTTCACCCTCTTTATTAGTATTGATAGATGCAATACCCTTTAAAGCTCCGCTACCTTGAGGTAGCTTGTCTCCTACGAATTTAGAGTATTTGGATGTAAACATTATGAATTTCTCGCCTGTTTTTGCCTCCATATTAACACTCTTATGGTTTGAAGCATCACCAACTGTTCCATTAAGCTCGCTCTCTACAACCTGTACATCTGCAACAGAAACGTACATTGACTCATACTTGCCGGACATCAAATCAGCTGCAGAAATTGACACAGGATCTAATTTCTTTACAACACCTGTTGCAACGGCTTTATCGTTTGCAAAATTGTTCAATTGAAGCAACCCGTTGTATTTAGACAGCTGCGCACCTTTCAGATTAAGCTCAAGCTCTGTTCCTATAGCCAAATCTGAGTTTGCTGCAAATCTAATAGTTATACCGGCTGTTGCATCAGATACCACAATATTCTTTAACGAAGTACTGTTTCCGCCATCTTTATCACTTACAACCGTCACTTTTGCATAGACATCCTCTGTTACAGTTGTTTCCCCTTTTGCTCTGAGCTGTGCAACAGATATGTATGTTTTCTCTCCTGGAGTTGGAGGGGTAACACCACCATCCGGATTAATAAGATTTCCTTCACCAACATTTATTATTGTAAAATCATCAAATCTGTATCCCTGATTTGAACCTATATTTGAGGTCTCAATCTTAACATACAACTTCTCTGCACCTGCAGGAACCTTAAACTCAGATTTAATCCAATACCAATTGCCACCGGCACTCTCTGTAGTATAACCCAATTCGGCATATTTGCTCCCGTCAAAACCTGCATAAAGTTTAAAATCACCGGATTTAATTTCACCGAATGTGGCTCCACCGGAATATGCACTTTGGAATATACCTCCAAACTTTAATGTAAGGTTGTCGTTTCCTTTTATGTTTATGTTGTTGATTATAAATTTAGATGTGTTCTTGTTCATTCCAACATAAGGAGGTTTGCTTAGGTTAGATCCCTCGGCAGGGTCAAATGCAGAACCGCTGTTAGAAACATTTGAGCTATTGCCCGAATATGTTACTGCACTTTGATCTAACGTACCTTTTCTGCTCCAACCAGTAAACTGGTCTACGTATGGCCAATAATTGCTTCAAGAGCCACCTCATATGGGGAATAACTGACAAGGGATGCTCCACGCTTGTTAGCAGTATCGGCTTCGATCCAGTCAAATATATCATCGATGGTACAGTTAAATAAATTCGACAACCGCAATATATTTTCCGCTAATCGTCGGACATGTAATCCTAGCCCATCCGTCCAATGTTCTTTAAGTTTTTGTTCAACATTTTTCAAAAGCCGCGTCCTTGAGGTTTCTTTATCTAAAAAATTAGATTTTGCAATGCCTCCGGCTTGCTCGATAGACACCTCCGCGTGCTCAAGCATAGCCTTAATTTGAAACGCTACCCGTGCCATTGCCCAGTCAGTTCCTGCAACGGGCTTATAAATGAGATCGTGAGTTGCAATGCTCCAAGCATGTTGCAAAAAGGTTTTTACCTGAAACTCAAAAACTCCTGACGTTTCCGTTGTAAAAGCCTCCGCAAAGCCAGTTGCCTTAAAAAGCAAAGACTACGGCGATGATAAGATTATTCACCTTGATGCGCTTGAACATATCCGCTTGCGTTCTGGAATGTACATTGGACGTTTGGGTGATGGTTCAAACCAGAACGATGGAATTTATATTTTGCTGAAGGAAATTGTTGACAATGCCGTTGATGAATTTATCATGGGCTTTGGCAAAAAAATTGAAATCGAAGTAAAAGACAGCCGTGTAAAAGTCCGCGACTATGGACGTGGAATTCCGCTTGGAAAAGTTGTTGAATGCGTTTCAGAAATCAATACCGGCGCAAAATACAATGACGATGTTTTCCAGTTTTCAGTTGGAATGAACGGAGTCGGAACAAAAGCCGTAAACGCACTTTCTTCTTATTTCCGCGTAGTTTCTGTTCGTGCAGGACAATGCGCAGAAGCTGTTTTTGAGCAGGGAAAACTTGTAAGCCAGCGTTCTGGAAATTTAAAGCAAAAGCAGCCGGACGGAACTTATTTTGAATTTGTTCCCGACGAAGCGATTTTTGGAAAATACAATTTCAACATGGAATTTGTTGAAAAAAGAATTTGGAATTATGCTTATTTAAATGCAGGTCTTACTTTAAAGCTTAACGGCAAGGAATATAAAAGCGACAATGGACTTTTCGATTTGCTTAATAAGGAGATTGAAGGAACTTCGCTTTATGCAATAGGAAGCTATCAGGGCGATCGGTTGAAGTTTGCTTTTACACATACAAATAGCTACGGTGAAAATTATTTTTCATTTGTAAACGGTCAGTACACTGCGGACGGCGGAACTCATCTTGCGGCTTTTAAAGAAGGATTTGTAAAAGGAATAAATGATTTTTACGGAACTTCATATAAAAGCGAAGACATACGCGAAGGAATGGCGGCTGCGGTTCTTGTAAAGGTCAAGGATCCTGTTTTTGAAAGCCAGACAAAGAACAAGCTTGGCAACACAGATATTCGCCAGTGGATTGTTTCAGAGACACAGAGCGGACTTGATGACTGGCTGCACCACAATCCTGAGGCTGCAAAAAAAATTCAGGAAAAAATTCAGGCGAACGAAAAACTCCGTACAGAACTTAGCGCGGTAAAAAAAGAGGCCAAAGAAGCCGCAAGAAAAATCAGTATAAGAATTCCTAAATTGAAAGATTGCCGTTTTCATATTCAGGATGGTGCAAAAGGCGAAAACAGCATGATTTTTATAACCGAGGGAGATTCTGCTTCCGGCACGATGACGCATTCACGCAATGCTGATTATCAGGCGATTTTTAGTTTGCGTGGAAAGCCTGAAAATATGTACGGAAAAAAACAAAGTGAGATTTATAAAAACGACGAGCTTTACCAGCTGATGATGGCGCTTGGAATTGAGCAGGATGTTGAGAATTTAAAATATTCAAAAATCGTAATTGCGACCGATGCCGATAACGATGGATTCCATATTAGAAATCTTGTAATGACATTTTTCCTTGGATATTTTGAGGAGCTTGTAACTTCCGGCAGAATTTTTATTTTGGAAACTCCGCTTTTCCGTGTAAGAAATAAAAAAGAAAATATTTACTGCTACAGCGAGGAGGAGCGCGACAAGGCCCAGAAAAAACTTGGCTCTTCTGCGGAAACAACACGGTTCAAAGGACTTGGAGAAATCAGCCCTTCAGAATTTAAAGACTTTATTTCTCCGGAAACAATTCATCTTACACCTGTTGAAATAAGCCAGCTTAAAATGGTGCCAAAACTTCTTTCATTCTATATGGGAAAAAACACGCCTGAGCGAAGGGCTTTTATTGAAAAACATTTGCTTAGCAATGCTGACATTGATGCATAAGGATTTTTAAATGGCATTTGTAAAAAATTTATTTGACAAGAATTTTATAGAATATGCAAGTTACGTTATCCGCGACCGTGCGATTCCAGATTTGGAAGACGGACTGAAGCCTGTTCAGCGCAGAATAATGCATACGCTTTTCAATATTGACGACGGAAGAATGCACAAGGTTGCAAGTGTTGTAGGCGATTGCATGAAATTTCATCCGCATGGAGACGCTTCAATTGGAGCCGCGCTAGTTGTTCTTGCAAACAAAGAAATTTTTATTCAGCGTCAGGGAAACTTCGGAAACCTTTACACTGGCGACACCGCTTCCGCCTCCCGTTATATAGAATGCTGCGTTCATCCTCTGGCGAAAAAATTCTTGTACAATCCGAATATTACAGAATATGTTCCAAGTTACGATGGACGAAGCAAAGAGCCTGTTGCTTTTCGTGCGAAAATTCCAGTTGTTCTTCTTGGCGGCGCGGAAGGAATTGCAGTCGGAATGTCCACAAAAATTCTTCCGTACAATATTAAAGAAGTTCTTGATGCCGAAATAAAAGCCTTGCGTGGCGAGCCGTTTGAAATCTATCCTGATTCTCCGACTGGCGGTTTGATGGATGTAAGTAATTACAATGATGGAAACGGAAAAATAATTACACGCGCAAAATTCGATTTGAGCGATGAAAAGAAGATTGTTATAACGGAACTTCCGCTTGAGACAACTTCCAAAGATTTGCTTGATTCAATTGATGCGGCTTATAAAGCTGGAAAAATAAAAATAAGTTCGGTTGAAGATTTTACAACTGACCACTGCAATATTGAAATAAAACTTCCTCGTGGCGTTTATTCCAAAGATGTGGAAAAAGCTTTGTATGCGTACACTTCTTGCGAAAAATCAATTGCCTGCCAGATGCTTGTTATAAAAGACAATATGCCTGTGGCAATGACAGCTACGGAAATTATAAAATATTACGCAAAAAAACTTACCGGCATTATAAAAGACGAGCTTGAATTTGAACGCGGCTCTCTGACAGAAGAACTTCATCAGCGCACGCTTGAGCGGATTTTTATTGAAGAGCGAATTTATAAATCTATTGAGCAAATGAAAACCGCCGAATCTGTAAACAAAGCTGTTAAAGATGGATTTGTTCCTTTTAAAGATGAGCTTATAAGAGATGTTACGGACGAAGATGTTGAAAAGCTTTTAAAAATTCCAATCAGGCGGATTTCACTTTTTGACATAAATAAAAACCGCGATCAGGTAAAGGCTATCAATGAGCGGTTAAAAGAAATTGCGCGTCGGCTAAAACATTTGACTGATTGCGCTGTTGAATATCTTGACGGAATTCTTGATGAGCTTAAAAAATTTTCCGCGCTGGATCCAAAGCAGGATCACACAGCGATAAGTCCTGCGCTTCTTGAACGCCAGACAAAAATAACTTCATTTTCTGCAGTCGATGTAAAGCAAATTGTCCAGCGTGATACTCCGTTACGCTATGATGAAAAAGGCTACCTTGGAACTTCTGTTAATGGAGGAAGGGAAATTTTAAAAGTTACGCCTTTTGACAGAATTCTTATTGTGCGCAAGAGCGGACTTTGGAGCGTTTGCGATGTGCCAGACAAGCTTTTTGTTGATTCAGGAATTTGGTTTTGCAATTATGCGGACAAGGACATTATCAGCAAAATTCTCTTTACAATAATTTACCGCGATCCGAAAACAAAATACTGCTTTATAAAACGCTGCCGAATTTCCGGCTGGATTATGAACCGCGACTATAATTTTGTGCCAGACGGAATGGAAGTTCTTCACGTTGATACAAGAGCTAAATTTAAATTCTCTTTGAATTACACTAAAAAGCCTCGTGTGAAAATCACAGTTCAAGAATTTAAAGCGCAGGATTTTGAAGAAAAAGGCTTGAAGACTAACGGAATCCGGCTTGAGTCCAAAGAAGTTGATTCTATAAAAGTTGAAGATTCAGGTTTGCAGACAAAACTTGATTTATAAATTATAAAACAGGAATAAAAAATTGGATAAAGAAAAATTAAAAAATCCTGAGTATAAAAGAATGTATCAGGTTTTAAGGGAGCGGCTGGCAAAAAACATTGCGCGTTCAGTTTTGCTGCTTTTGCTTTTTAATGTAATGCTGTCTTTTTTGCTTACAAGCGGATTTTCTCCTGCAATGCTTTTTAACGGCTCTGGTGCCGGGTATGCAATTTCGTTTGTTTTTACTTCTTTGATACTTATTGTTGTTTTTACTCTTGCTTATGGAATTGTCGCTGATTTTACCAATGTTGTCCTTGGCAAAAGGAATTCTCCGGGAGGAATCTTCTCTGGATTCTTTGAAAAATCAAAGCGCATATTTTACGCTTCTGTTTTTTTTACACTTGTTGTATTTTTGGTAGCGTGTATTTCTGCCGCATTGATTTTTGTTTTTAAAGAAAAAATTATTTCTTGCTCAAGTTTTTTTTCTCAGGCATTTTCAAATGAAAACTTAAACCAGCTTGATTCTGAAAAAATTGCAAAAGCTTTTACAGTTGCTCTTTTTTATACAGTGATTTTCTTTTTTGTTTTTGTTTTTTGCTTTCTTCCGTTTATTTTTGTTTGGAATGCGTTTCTTGAAAATAAAAAAATCAATTTGAAGGATGCAATTAAAAAAAGCCTTTTTATTATCCGTGGAAGATATTTTCATTATATGGGCTTTGTGATTTTTGTCTGCTTGAAAAATTTTGCGGTTTTGTTTGCTGCGGTTTTTCTTAATGCAGTTCTTTCTGGAAAAAATAATTTTATTTCTCTTTTGCTTGGATTTTATGCGTTCCTTCAATATTACACAATTCTTGCAAAAGTTTATTATTGTATTCCAATTTATTATTTTTCATTTTTGAGCGTTAATGGAATGATTGGCGGAGATAAAAATGAAGGTTCTTCTTGAAGAATCAAAAGCTGAGATTGTCATAAAAAATTCCCGCTTCATTTCAGAAGTTTTTCCAGTTGAAACTCAAGCGCAGGCAAGAGAAAAACTTCACGAAGTTAAGCAAAAATATTTTGACGCGACTCATGTAGTTCACGCTTTTTCTGTCGGCTTAAAGTCTGAAACTTTTGGCATGAGCGATGACGGCGAGCCAAGCGGAACAGCAGGACGTCCTGTCCTTGATGTTTTAAAAGGAAGCGGAATTACAAATATCTTACTTACGGTAACTAGGTATTTCGGCGGAACACTTTTAGGAACAGGCGGACTTGTCCATGCTTACAGTGAAAGCGCAAAAGAAGTTCTTTCCATTTGCAAGGCGGAACCTTATGTTGAAAAATCTTCATTTTCGTTTTCGTGCGGCTATGATTTGTATCAAACTGTAAAACACTTATTTGAAGGCTTTAATATTTCAAATCTGACTGAAAGCTTTGGAACTGACATTTCTGTCAAAGGTGAAATTTTTCTATCTGAAAAAAATACATTTCTTGAGCAAATAAAAAATATTTCAAAAGGAACAGTAAAATGCATTTGATTTTTATCCGCCATGGAGATCCTGATTATTCAATTGATTCTGTTACAGAAAAAGGAAAATGTGAAATAGAACTTTTGGGCAAGCGCATTTCAAAATTGAATGCTACAGAATTTTTTGTTTCTCCGATGGGACGCGCTCAGGCTACGGCAAAAGCCTGCTTGGAAAACATCCATGCAGATTTTTCAAAGCAGCCTATGAAAGTTTCAACATTGCCTTGGCTTAGAGAATTTAGTTACGACATAAAAGATTTTAAAACCGGCAAAAACAGAATTGCATGGGACTGGCTTCCGCGCGATTATTTTGGCGAAAAAAAATACAAAGACGTTCAAAGTTTTTTTAAGACAAAATCAATGAAAAGTGGAAACATAGAATTTCATTACAAGGAAGTTTGCCACGGGCTTGATGAGATTTTGGCATCTTATGACTACAACCGCATTGATTCAAAAATTCCTTTGTATAATTGCTTGCCTCATATTTCAAAAGAAGAATCTTTGATTGATACGCACCTTGAACCTGAGCAAAAAGATTTGGATGAAAAAAATCTTGTTTTTGTTTGTCATCTGGGCGTGATGTTTGTTATGCTAAGCCATCTTACAGGTATTAGTCCTGTTCAGCTTTGGCAAGGATTTTTTGTTGCTCCAAGCTCTGTTACAATTGTTGGCGCTGAAGAAAGAGTTCCAGGAGAAGTTGTTTTTAGAATTCAGCAGATGGGAGACGTGAGCCATTTAATCGGTGCAAATGAAAAAGTTTCTGCGTCCGGATTTTTTGGAAACTGTCTTTCTATTTAAGGCAACTTTTGTTTTATGGAAAATTGAATTTTTTATTGATTCTATTTATACTTGCTTTATGAATTATAATTCAATGACTTATGAAGAGCTTGAGCTTCCGAAGAAAGGCGACAGAGTTGTTGTGGGACTTTCTGGTGGCGTTGATTCTACAATGACTGCAATGCTCTTAAAAGAAAAAGGATGCGATGTAACTTGTGTAACAATGTCTTTGTGGCAAGAGGCTGATTTAAATCTGCCTGACGATTATAAAATTCCAGACAGCTGCTACAGTCCTAAGGAAGTTGAAGATATAGAAGAAAACAGAAAGTTTTGCGCAGAGCAAGGCATTCCGTATGTCGTTGTTGACGTTAAAGAAAAATATCAGCAGGAAGTAATAGAATATTTCAAGCGCGAATATAGAAACGGCCGCACACCGAATCCGTGCATAAGATGCAACCGCTTTATAAAATTTGGCGCGATGCTTTCCGGCTTAAAAGACTTGGGAATTGAATACGATTATTTTTGCACAGGTCATTATGCAAAAGCCGTGCGCGGAACAGAGCCGCTTTTTTTAGTTTATGGAGAAAACGCTTCAAAAGATGAAAGGGGAAAATGCCGTCCAGTTCAAATTCACACTGCGCTTGATATTACAAAAGACCAGGCTTATTTTTTGTACAGAATTCCGAGTGCGATTTTAGAGAAAGTCCGTTTTCCGCTTGCAAGTTTCAGCAAAAAAGAAATTTTTAAAATGGCTCGTGAACGTGGACTAAAGGCTGCTGAAAAAGAAGAAAGTCAGGATTTTATTCCGGCTCCAATGCTAGAATATATGTTCAAGGACAAGCCTTCTGTGCCGGGAGACTTTATTGATTTGGACGGAAAAGTTCTTGGTCGCCACAAAGGAATTGAGCATTATACAATCGGGCAGAGAAGAGGACTGGGAGTGAGCGCGCCTTATCCTCTTTACGTTGCAGAAATTGACAAGGAGAAAAATCTGGTTGTCCTTGGAAAAGACAGCGACTTGTTTTGTTCAGGTCTTATTGCGGATGATTTTGTTTGGCCTGCCGACTACGACCCTTGCTGCGAATTTGATGCGATGGTAAAAATCCGCCTTGCTTCAAAGCCTGTAAAAGCCCATGTTGTGCCGTATCAGCCGTTGGAAAATGAAGAGTTTTGCGGCAAATCTTACAAGGTTGTGTTTGACGAGCCGCAGCGGGCAGTTGCTCCAGGCCAGTCCGTTGTTTTTTATAAAGACGGAATAACACTTGGCGGCGGAATTATTTCAAAGGCAATCAAAGCCTAGTAAATGTCCAGTTTGTAGGAAATTGTTGAGGCTGAATTCAGAATGTTGACAATTGTAATTGTCAGCGTGCAAGAGCCTTTGTTCAGCTGAACAATTCCTGCCAATTGCTTTGTGTCGTCTGGATAAATTTCTTTAACGCTGTAAGACTCATTTCCTTTTACGCAAAGTTTTCCGGCACTTTCTTTTAAAACATCATAAGAAATATTTTCTACAGTCGCTCCGTTTACAGCTGTGATTATTTTGTACGGAACTGCAACATTTTGTCGTGTTCTGTAGACGTAATATTTTCCTGCCGGCAATCTTCGTTCGTTCAAAAGATTGTGCGAGACTCCGTTTTTGTCTTTTAAAGTTATTGTTCCCATTGCAAGCGGAAGTTCTCTTCCTGCGCGCGGCATAAGAATCCTTGGATTTACAGCGGAACTGTTTTTTGAATCAAAGACTTTAAATTCAAGGCAGCTTTGTTCTTCCTGCCAGCCTGTGTTTCCGCTTGTTCCAAGATATTCTCCAGATTCAACAAATTGCTTTTCTTCTATTTCTTTTGAAATTGAACTGTCGTCAAGATTTGCGTAAACTGTTGAAAGTCCGTCTTCATGCGAAATAATTACGGAGTTTCCCAAAGCGGATTCAAACCAGCCAAAATCATCGCTATGGTCTGAAATTATGGCGGTTATTCTTCCTTTGTCTGCTGCCTTGACTTCTGAAGGATCTTTAAAAATCAGCGAGGAATTTATTGTGTCTCCGCGGAGCTGTCCGAAATATGAATAGAATGAATCTGAATTAGTTTCTTTTTGAGGCCAGTCGAAGGAAAATCCGCAGAAACTGAAAAATGCGCAGGTTAAAGTTAAAATTATTTTTTTCATTTTTTTCTCCGCAAGAAATATTTAAGTCCAATTTCAAGCACTATGGTTTTATGTCATTATCGGACTTGACCCGATAATCCTGTTAGACAGTTATTTTTTTGAAATTGAAATCTTAGAAATTTTTGTGTTTCGTCCAATGAAAATCGAATTTTCATAAGTCTGAATAAATGAGCATTCGCCTTCAAAACTGAACGATGCCATTGGATAAATAAAAGATTCAAGAATTGTTACCGTGTATTTTTCCTCGTCTTTGCTAAGAACAAAAACAAGCTCATTGTCATCGGAAAATTCTATTTGGGAAATTTTTCCTTTGATTGGAATTTTCTTGCTTGTAGATTTTTTTGTATTGACGATTCCAAGAAAATCTTTTCCGTTGAAATAAACGTAATCAGAATTGTTGTTGAATTTTACAAGCGTCTGGCGTGAAATGGAATTTTCAAGATACTCATGGAAAATTACTTTTGAATGTCCGCCGTTTTTTTCCGCGACAATAAATCTTTGCTGGTCTTGTCCTGAAACGCAGGCGATTCTGTTTCCGTTCTCAGAAATTGCAACTCCAAGAATCACATCGCAATTGCTTCCGCCCGGCGCAAACTTCTGGTCAATTTTTCCGTCAGGCAAAAAAGAAATTACAGTTCCGTCTGCATATCCTGCGGCAGTTCCGTTTTTGCTTGATGAAAATGCGGTGATTGGCGAATAATGCTCGTAGTTCCATTCACGCTTTCCTTCTGAATCGCATTTTACAAAAGCAGTTCCGCCCGGCTGCATTACAAAGATTCTGTCTTGGTCAAAAAAGGGAAATCCGGCTTCGTTGATTGTTCCTGCCAAAGTTCCGTCCGCGAAAAAAAAGTCAGTCTTTGTGCCGCTTGCCCCGAATGCAGCATACCATTTTTCTGAAATTGTTGATTTAAAAGGAAATGTTATTGCTGAAACAATTTTTCCGTCCGATGTAAAATATCCTATGTTCTGGGAAAGTTTAAATGGAATTTTTTTTGCATCATTTGAATTTTCTTGAATATGTGAAATATCTTCTGTCCATTCCGGTGTAAAATGAATTTCATGGCCCATTGGCTGCACTGAAAAAATAATGTACAAAACGCAAAATATAACGGCTATAGGAATAAGCAGATTCTTTTTTTTCTTATTAAAATTCATAATAGGCTATTTTATAGAAAGGAATGATAATTTTCAATGCCATTGGAATTTTGTAAATGAGCCATTTTGTTTGTAAACAGATTGCGCAATAAAAAAGTTAAAAAAAAATGCCTCTAAATGCTGACAAATAGAATATTTTGAATCATAATTATAAGGACTGTTGTTTTACGGTGCAGATTATCTGGTCAAGCCGGATAATGACAAGATGATAGCATTTACTGACAAAAAAACTGCCATTCCTGCGCAGCGACACGGGAATCCCTGACAAAGGAGGAACATTATGAAAAAACTGATTTTTTCTATTTTACCAGCATTTTTATTTGCATTTATTTCGTGCATGAACATGAGCTCCGGCTCTGGAGAAAACGGCTCTGTGCGTGTTGCCCTGCCGGGAAGTTCTCGTGCTGCCTATAACAAGGACGATGCCGACAAATTTATTGTGCGCCTCTATAATGACAACTTTGACCAAACAGAAGAAGGTTCTCTGGGGGGGGTAATAGAGTTTGGCGACCTGGAGCCTGGAAAATACACTGCAGAAGCTGAAGCTTGGAACACAGCTGAAAACCTTCTTGAAGGAAGCGGAAGCGCAAAAATTACTGTAAAAGCCGGCGAAACCACAGACTGCACCATAAAAATGATTCTTGAGGGCGTTTTTTATTCAAAATATATGCTCTTTTCTGATTATTCCGGCAATATGTATGCCTATGATTATTCAACCTGCACCGAGAAGAAAAAATGGGCGCTTTCAAGCAGTGTTGCATATTATTCCAATTTTGCAGAAACCAATAATGGAATTTATTATATGCATGTTGGGAAAAATGATTCTGGTATATACTCTGCTCCTGTAATAATGTCATTTACTGATACTGATAAAAAAAATTATACATTACCTAATAATAATTCAGATTATTTTGATGCATATTATGACAGCACGACAGATATTTATTGGGTTGCGTATGCTTATTGGTCAGATTCAGCAAAGAAACTGTATTTATGTAAAAAAACAGATAAATATGCCGAAATTATAAAAAGTGGTGTTACTTTCCCTTTTTCTTCTGCGTGTATTGCAACGCAAGGAGAAAATTTTTATTATTCATTTAACAGCAGCGATGCTACTAATCAGTGCCCAGATTCAATTGGCTATGCAACATTTGACTACACAACAAGAGACGGCTCTGCAAATCCAATAACAACAAAAACTTTATCTGATTTTGGTGTTTCAGGCACAATAACAGACATGGCGGTTCTTGAAGACGGAACAGTGGCAGTTCTTGTAAACGAAAAAA
>OQVL01001948.1_pt1 | contig 12549 bp, 10 predicted proteins | sample 1691501 | NCBI WGS metagenome assembly OQVL01 (sample SAMN03418253, study PRJEB22391) | human gut metagenome | biome: human-gut; feature: organic feature; material: feces | host: Homo sapiens | place: Tanzania | collected 2013-01
TCGCACCCCACGTGGGTGCGTGGATTCGTGGGGTGCGACGTGGGGTACAATGTACCCCACACAACAAACAAACATTTCAATCCACGCACCCACGTGGGGTGCGACTCCGTATGGGTATCTTTTGGGTCACCAAGCGTAGATTTCAATCCACGCACCCACGTGGGGTGCGACCGCAAAATCTCGTCTTTCTTGAAAGGCTCATAAATTTCAATCCACGCACCCACGTGGGGTGCGACGAGCAATCTGAGTTATTTACACCTCGTTATGTTATTTCAATCCACGCACCCACGTGGGGTGCGACGAAAATTTGGCTATAAGATGCCTAGATATTATAAATTTCAATCCACGCACCCACGTGGGGTGCGACCGTTTTCACTTAACAATTCGCCTAACATATTCGAATTTCAATCCACGCACCCACGTGGGGTGCGACTCGACACCTTTCTGAAAGTTATCCAAACTAAAAATTTCAATCCACGCACCCACGTGGGGTGCGACTGTTACTGCTGGCATTGGTTCAGTTCCTCGGGAATTTCAATCCACGCACCCACGTGGGGTGCGACTTCATGCCTTTTCTTCATCTCACGTGACGTGAGTATTTCAATCCACGCACCCACGTGGGGTGCGACTTGCGCTTCCTGCTCGTTCAAATTTATCTGCGAAATTTCAATCCACGCACCCACGTGGGGTGCGACGTCGTTATACAGAATTTCTCTGACTTCCTTACCACATTTCAATCCACGCACCCACGTGGGGTGCGACTTATGACGACTGGTATCGTGATTCTCGAATACAATTTCAATCCACGCACCCACGTGGGGTGCGACCCTACTCTTGGCGACCCACATAACACGCACATTATTTCAATCCACGCACCCACGTGGGGTGCGACTCGTTTTACCTTCCTTTCGAGATAGCCTCGAGCATTTCAATCCACGCACCCACGTGGGGTGCGACGGTATAAAATCATTATAAGAAGCTAAATCAACAATTTCAATCCACGCACCCACGTGGGGTGCGACCTGTGCGCTCTACATCACAAGAAGCGATTTTCTTATTTCAATCCACGCACCCACGTGGGGTGCGACTAATGACCAGCAAGCACCATGGTAATGGTCGAAATTTCAATCCACGCACCCACGTGGGGTGCGACATATCTCGGGAATCATCTTCAACCTCATCAGTCTATTTCAATCCACGCACCCACGTGGGGTGCGACTTCACTCTGGTTCATAACGCTCACTTATGCAAACATTTCAATCCACGCACCCACGTGGGGTGCGACCCGTAAGGTAGATTTCGGCTATCTCATTTGTGGAATTTCAATCCACGCACCCACGTGGGGTGCGACTGTTAAGCCATCAAATGGTTGGCTTTTAGGTCATAAAGATAATGAATTTGCGAATGAAAACATAATAATTATAAACTCTGTTAACATTACGTGATTATCTCGGCCATATTATTGATGTTCAACAATTGCGAACATCTCTGCTTTATCTGCAACACTTGGGGTTCGCCTCTGTCAAATAATGAGCTCCTCCGTGAAATCCGTGTCTCTCTTATCACTCAAGGTTTCTACCTTGTGCTTCCAGTTTGATCCTAATGAATAGAACCTTACACTGTCTTGGTCTCTATCGATGAGATTCTCTAACTGAAATTTAAGGCTCACATATTGAGATTCTGTCAAGATGCATTCAAACACTGAATTCTGAACACGTTTACCATAATTTAAACAGGCCTTTGCGACTTGTCTCAAGCGTCTTTCTCCACTGGGCGAGGACACATTCACATCATAAGTTATCAGTACAAACATAATCGCCAATTATTGGATAAGGAAAACAGGATAGTCATCAATGTCTTTCCTGATGAATCTCGCCAGTAACATTGATTGAATGTAGGGTAAAAGGCCTATGGATACCTTCTCGTTAAGATAGGGATGAGTGATCGTCTCTTTTTTTCGGCTTTGCCAAGCGGTCAATATTGTTTTCCTCCCGCTATCCGTCATCACAATGCTTTCATCCCCTTGCTTCACAAAATCTTTTATTGTAATCTGTTTCCTGTTTATCAACGACAGAATCAAACGGTCTCCCAAATAAGCGCGAAGTTCTTCCATAACATCCAAAGCCAAAGAAGCCCGGCCTGGTCTTAAGGTGTGCATAAAACCCACATATGGATCTAGACCCACTGTCTCCAAAGCGGAAGTCATATCATTGCAAATAAGGGAATACACAAACGACAGCATAGCGTTGACAGCATCCTTTGGAGGACGGCGATTACGGTTCTCAAAAACAAAATCGTCTTTCTGGTTCAGAATCAGATGTGAGAATATTCCAAAATAATATGTTGCCGCCTCCCCTTCAATTCCTCTTACGCTATCAATTGAATCTGTGTTCAAGACCCTTAACTTACACCTTCGGAGATTCTCCGCCGCATTTTCCACAACATCGTCTGAACCATTGTCACGAATGAACCTACGAAGAATATTACGATAATTATGTATCTTTCCTCCGATAAACAATTTGCTGAGGTGAAGGGAATAATCTGGATCATCGGAATAATTGTATTGTGCCTTCCTCAATAAAACATTGCCTTTTGTCGGACCTTGCGAACGACTTATGTAACGACCTTGTGGAGAAAGAAACGTAAGGGATACCCCGCTATCGGCGCATAACTTCATCACCCCAGGGCTTGCTCCAATATATCCGAATGTCACTATCTGCTCAATGTTGTGAATCGGTATACGGAATATCTCCTCCTGATTTACAGAGACAACAACATTCAGCCCATCCTTGCTCAAATATGCTTCAGGGGTAGTCACATACAAAGTATTAAGTAATATTCTCATATAGGTTTCTGCTTAAATACGTTACAACTTGAGTACAATCATTCGTTTCCGGAAGGCAAATGTCTTTTAGAGAACAGTTTTTGCAATGGGGTCTCTTCGTGGCTTTGGGGATGTCGCCGCTTGTGAATATTCTATGCATTTCTTTGGCGCATCGCATCGTGGTTGTCCGCAAAACATCGGACATTTCAACCGTTTCACGACGCTTCACCTCATCGTAATAGAGGGCTCCACGAGGAATATGAATACCATACATTTCTTCCAGACATAGAACTTGAGCCGCCAGTTGTACTTCGTCTCTCTCATCAGGTTTACTATGTCCCCTTTTATATTCAATAGGATAAGGCTTCCAAAATCCTTTGTATTTATTATGGGTGATCGAATCCTCTCGGGAGTCGGAAGGAATAAGTTCCACCGCATCCGTGACGCCATACAGCCCTAGCTCCCTTGAGGCGATATGCAAAGAGCGGAGAGTGATTACGTCTCCATTTTTCTGGCGGTAGAAAGGATTGTCAACGTTACTATGCAGAATACTCCCCTCCGTCGTCAGCTTGTTCTCAGCCCATTGTTGTTCGATGTGAATCAATGCCCATTGCCGGGGACAGAACATAAAGTGCTGAATCCCCGACAACATTAGCATTTCTTCTTCTGAGTACATAGAACGACGCTATATGAGTTCTTTCACTGTGACACTGGCAGGAATCGATTCTTCTTCAATCGTCACCTTATAGTCACGGAACGATCTTGGGGCACTCTCTGTTACTTTTTCTATCTTTACCAGATCGAAGAGTTTATTGGCCGGCGCATTGCCAAGTTCGGAATCGTGACGGAACACAATAAGCTTCTGTGCGCTCATCAAGCCGCGAGCGGCCGAACGATCCGCATCGAACATATTTTTCAACGCCTCGAAGAATAATTGAAGATCTTCTTCAGAGAAGCCCGTCTGTTTCGCAAGGTTAGCCGAGACGAAGCCGTGACACACATAGAGACCGTAAGGTATTGTGGCTTTGCGACCCATAGTGTGATTCTCTCCCTTTTGGCTCTCGGCCTCTTTTTGTGTCGCAACCGCAACCCTGGTTATGGAATGCTCAGCTGTGGCAACCGGGTCGACAGAACGAGCGAAGGTCAGTTGTATAGGGCCTCTAACCTGCCCGGCATTCTTTCCTGTTGACATTACAGCACCAAAGGTTCGTATGTCATAGTAGTTCTTGCACATGAAACGTCGCGCGGCGGCTGTCTTGTCCTTTGCGTCCTTGACACCCTTTACCACAGAGTCATCATGGGCTTTGTCTATCTCATCATTGAGAATAGCTTTTTCTTTGATGAATATGTCATAGCCCTCTGACAAGCCTTTCGCAACCTGTACATAATTACGAACCTTACGCTTCAAGCACACATCTGTCACCAGTCCCATACCAGTTTCGGCATCCACGCGAGGCAGATTTCCCGCATCCGGATCACCGTTTGGATTACCATCCTGTACATCGAAAACGTAAACGAAATCGATTCTGTTGTTTAATTCAGTCATAATATTTTAAATTTTAAGCATTTACACTTTCGTCATTATTATTCTCTTCTTTTTTATTAAAAAAGTCTTGCCTCTGGTGATAATATCCCACAAAGAAGCGACCTTGGTCTTGAAGGTCAAGGTGCGCCGGGAACCCATCAGAGGAGATTTTGTCGATTATCTCTTGCTTCAACTTCTCATAGAACACTTTCTTTCCCTCATTTGACAAATTCTCCAAATGGTGGGAAGAAAGATTGAGTATCGTTGCGAACACCGAGGATGGTGTTGAGCTGGCAGCATTCATATAGCGTTCGCGGATGCTGCTGATCCCGTTTGCATCTTCTTGAATTCTGTCAAGAACTGCAAAGAGGCGGCCACACAGGTAGCCCTGATTTGTGTTACGTTTGTCCAACATGATTTCCATTCTTTTATCATTAACATTTTGTCTGTTCAAAAATGCCTTTATGATGGCTATACGAGTTATTCTAGCAGCATTGCCGTCACCACTTTCTGCCCTTATCCGACGTATACATGCGGAAAGGAGGGTATAAGGGTAAGGTGTCCCCAAAAAGATGCTTTTGATGATTGATTCAGGAAGATTCGGCGTCGCCTCGGACTGCTTGCCTCCTAAAGTGACCGCTGAAAGAATATCCTTTATTCCCATATATGGCTTTCTATCCTTGCGCGTGTCGATTATCTCCATATCGTCGAAATGCCGAAGAATCTTCCCGGCAAAATCCCGCAAAGGTGTTTCTGACCAATAGACCACCGCTATCCGAGCGGAATTGGGGGCAAGTCCAAGAATGTAGAAACGATCTTCCAGACTTGTGCTCAAACTACCCGAATAAATCGCGGTAAAGACTTTTCTTACTTGTTCTATCTTCGCATTAGGATTGTCTTTCTTCTCTTCCGAATATCCCAGCAAATCAAAGAGGCTTTCTTCCGCTTGTTCCGCAGCCTTGTCATTTGAGGATGCCCAAAAGACGAACGTACGGTTGCCTACCGTAAATTTGTTGCGTGAATCTCTACGCAGCATCGTGTTGAGAGCTGTCGTGTAGGCAAATTCGGCCTCGTGTGAGATCGGAGCGTTGCCGCACTTTTCTTTTCCGTAAGAGTCATAGCCGGAATTAACCTGAAAAGCGACCAATTTCGCAGTTGCCTGACTTCCTTGAATCATTGTGGCTGTTGTGGTGTCAACAAGTTCTCCTTGAACACCCGTCACCATGCAGAGACCACGGCTGTTATCATTCTTTGTACCCTCATTTGTTTGCATGAGTTCTTTCTTCTCTGCCAGGATTCTCAAGTCTCCTTCAATTCTGAAAGAAAAAACCGAATACTTCTTTGATAAATTCTTTTTAATGTCTTCCCATAATGGATCTTGCTCTACTTCTGAATGGATAGCCTCTCTTCCCTGCGCATAGAAGTTCATCAGCGTCCGAATGTCAGAATTATCAGGCATCCTATCCAGAATTGACTGAACCTTCTCAACAAATGTATTGAAATACAACTGATTCTTTTCACTATCATCTTTATCTGAATAACCAAGCACATAGGCACTGTTATCATAAAGGTAGTTGGCGACAGCGGCACTTGACCTGCTCACGTGTTTTTTGACAAGATAGACTCTTCCGATGGTCTTGTCCGTTCTACAGTCCTCAAAGCGAAGGAATTTGCCTTCTTTGGAAATGACAATGACAAAGCCTATTTCCTTCTCTTCCATTCCCGGCGCCGGAAGGTTGCCGCACCTGTTATAATAGTCATATAACGCTTTCAGTATCATCTTAACACCTCCTTGCTATCAATTGGCGGAACAGTGATTACTCCTTGCCTCATTTCAGCACGATAGAACAAGGCTTGAATATCCTTAGGATTGGAGAAATCCATGTCATAGAGCATAATTCCGAAGTCTCTGTCTCCTCCTTTGTCTGTAGGCAATGCCGGATCTAACTCTTCCGCATTCACATCCACCAGACGAAATGACGCAGAAAATTCACGTGTGCCAAGGTAAGGCTGATTGAAGCATTGACCCTTGCCCGCTCTACGTTCAAACATCTGGTAATACTTCATCGGGTTCTCATCCTTTCCTGGTTCATGAGCGAACAGGTCGCCCTCCTCAATGCGTTTTCTAATTGGACGAAACTCCATTCTTGCCCAAATACGATAACGCACATCCTTAAGCAAAAGGGTGTTCTTCATCTGTCTTTGTTCTTCGATGAAGATCGGAGATCTGCCTGCAACCGCTCCGACTTCATTTCTACGGATTGATGTCCACTTGATTGGGTTCAACACTTCGATTTTGGTAATCTGCCAATGTATGGCCGGTTTCCAGAAAATCGCCTCGAAGATGGCACGTGCCGCTGATGGGGTGATCACATCATAACTTACCCGCTCCACCTTCAGTTCCGGCCTGGTGAAGCAAGCCATGTCGCCCCACACCTCCAAGCAGTATTCCTTGTCTGAATATTCCATATCGCCATTAATTTGTTTTGTCAGGATTGTCTTTGTTTTCTATCTCTTCCACAGGCTGTTGAGCCTCAAAGAACCTTCTTGCGGAAAGAGGTGACACGACCTTGCGCCCTGTCTTTGATTCCAGATTTTCTCTGGCCACACGTGCCACGTCACCACCTTCTTTCGCACACACCTTGTTTTCATCCAGCGTCTGAGGGTTCTTCGCTTTTGTGATGCTGGTAGCAGAGAGTTCCGCAAGCATATTCAGAACAAGTTCCTCATTGGTCATATTGTCACGCAAGTTTTCCTTCTTCAGACCTTTGAATCGCTTGTAGTCTTTAGCCGTTCTGCCGGCCCAGGCCTGATAAATGATGTCCGTTAGAGAAGCGTATTGAATGCCCTCCTCAACATTGTGCGACTTCCATTGGTCTGTCAAGTCCTTGCGAATCTCGATGCTCTTCAGGCGTTGGTTGATCCAGTTGTCGGAATAACCCAAACGCTTGTAGTCCATCATCGCTTGCTGGATGCTCAATTCCGGATCCTGCATCTGATCCAGACGTTCGGCACCAACTTTTGCCAGCCATATCTTAAATGGCTCTGCCTTGGGCGACGGGATAGACTGAATGATACGCAGAAGTTGCTCTGTATCTGCGACATCAGTCATACGCATCTTGCCGTCTGCCGCCGGCAATTTCAACTGGTTACAATTTGTAACCGGTTCATTTCCTTCTTTTATAAGTCTGTTTTTCAAGACTTTCCAATAGTTGCGTGCAAGTTGGTAGTCATCGTTGTCCGTCAAGACAGCCACCACATCAACTATTGAGAAATACCACTTCTCATTATCTTCATCCCAAACGGAGCGTATCTGGTTTCCTCCGAATAGTTTTACTGAATTTCTCTTTATCATACCGTTTTCCTTATATGACTATAGATTCATTTGTCCAACGATTCTCTGTACGTAAGCCAATGTGTTCATCATACTGTCCCGCATACTCGACAACATAGACACCCTCGACTTTCTCGGAAACAACACCCATGCTGCATAAGGCGTCAAAGTCCCGTTGATAAACGTTCACACTGTAGTCGGACAGTCTCTTCATCAACATATAAGACGGACCATGCTGCGTCAGCTTCCTCACCAACTCGGTGCTGTCATTCCAACAAACTATGACATTCTTCCCTGTGTCCTCTATCAACCGGAACTCTTTTGCGGCAGTCTCAAAACAAGGGTCTTTTTTATAGAGATAATCCTTGATGTTTTTCTTGTCGAAACTATCTTTCCGGCAATATAATTGCCTAAAGTACAACTTCATAGTAGAGGGATCGAACCAATCGTGATCTCCAACTATGCTCTTTCTCGCATTATTGCCATCTTGAATATCACCTTTAGGAAGATTGTGTTCATTTGCAAGGCTGAACACGTATGTAGTACCGGTGTTCAGGTTGCCTTCCCGATTGCATCTTCCGGCTGCTTGCAGGACAGAGTCAAGTCCTGCCTCCTGTCGAAAGACAACAGGGAAGTCTATGTCAACTCCCGCCTCTATCAATTGCGTGGACACAACACGGATGATCTCATTTTCGTCATCTTTAAGGGCGGTCTTGATCTTTGCTATGGTCTCACGTATGTGAGCCGGACACATCATCTTGGAAAGATGCAGAGTGACACCTTCTTGTGGGAGACGCTTGTAGAGTTCTTTCGCATCATTTCGAGTGTTTACAACACAAAGCACCCTTTTATGCCGTGTCAGCATCCCGGCCACTTCATCGTAGGTTTTCCCTTCGTTGTCAATGTCGAGCCTTACTCGCCGCAGCTTATCATGAAGCCGGAAATTCTCCGGAATGATCTCCTTGATTTCGTTTATTCCCGAAAATGACGCCTTGGGGTTGCATCCCTCAATGACACCGCTCAAGACAGGCTGACTGGCAGTAGTGAACAAGACGGACATCTTGAACAGTTTGTTGTATGTCTTCAAGGAGTCAACAATGGGCTGTAAATAATCAACCTGAAGCGTCTGCACTTCATCCAATATAATGACGCTGTTCACTATGTTATGCAGTCTGCGGCAAACAGACGGTCTGTTGTCAAACATAGACTCGAACAGCTGCACATTGGTTGTCACAATTATCGGATAATCCCAGTTTTCGGTTGCTAACCTCATCCGTTCCCGAAGCCTTTCGTCTCTAATTTGTTCAGGGTCGGCATTGCTATGATGTTCCAGTACGTTTTCTTCTCCGAAGATATTCCTCAGGATGGATGCGGTCTGTACTATGATGCTCGTGTAAGGAATCGCAACGATCACCCTGTCTTGTCCATTATGAATGGCATGCCTCATCGCCCAAACCAATGAGGACAGCGTTTTGCCGCCTCCTGTCGGAACCGTTAAACTGTAAAAGCCAATTGGAGACTCTGAAGTCCTGATGCATTGGTTCTGTACTTCGTCCCTGACATGGTTGACCGCGGAATCTGTGGCATTTGCCTTTAGTTCAAGAAGGTAGTTCTCCAGCTTTGGAAGCAGTTCAGTCAAGGTCGCCTTCCCCGAACGTAGTTCAGAAGAAGTCTTATCCATAAAAGACTCTGTGTCAAGGTAGTCCGCATCCACCAAGCAGGAAAAGAGCATGCGTGCCAAATGGTGAAAATCATTTGGACTAAGAACAAACGGAGGTTTGTTTAACTTGATTGTTCCGATGTCTGTGTTAATCTCCGGGGGGAGTTGCCCGTCATGGTTCTGATCCATCTCTTTTTTGATAGCAGCATCAATCTCATCGGAATCGTGCAAGCCAGAATGGTGAGAAAGTATTTGATTAACGATCAGATTGTCCGCAGACTTTCCATATTGCTTCCCTGCGATGGCGCCACCGACATAGGCATGATGATAATTGCCGATGACCTTAACCTCGGGCGAATACCCGCTCACCTTTTTAATATGCTGCTGAAATGCATTGGACTCCTTGCCTTTGTCGTGAAGAAAGCCTATAAGTCCACCCCAAGATGACATCCCGAACTCGCCGGCAAACCGAGACGCCAATCCAGCAACACCAGCACAGTGTTCCTCATTGGACTGAATTTTCCAACGATTATCGTCTTCCTTGAATAAATGTGCTATTATCATTGCTCGCAAGTATATTTCATTATGTAGTCAGAGTATTGTTCAGGATTGAGTCGATCCTTTTTTCGCGCCCCAAAGTTTCAGGGATGGGATAGGTGCCCCATCCTTTCTCGCGAGGGTTCTTGCTGATTCTTTCTTCAAACCACCAATGATAATGCTCGTCGGTAATCATTCCCAGGTCATGTGCCTCGTGTACCTGTGCCGCAACAGACACACCATAAATCTCCTTTAAGTCAATCATTTCCGCGAGGGTCAAACACTCCCTTTCCTCATTCCCGAATTCTTCAATAAAGGTCTTTTGAGGAAACAGGAAGAAACCGGAAAACCTGTCGCACAGTTTCTCTTCGTCCGCATCCCCGCTGAAATCAAGCAACAGATGTCCCAGCTCGTGGCAGACAGTAAAACGCAAACGTTCGACGGTGGTCTTTTCCGGTCGGACATCAACAAGGATCAGAGGATACGTGTTGTTCGCCCATGTACTCAGGCCAAGAATGCCGTCAGGCAACTCCATTGCCTTGACCTTGAGTCCCTTTCGTTCCAGCAGCCTCAAGATGCAGGGCAACGGGCCGTCCCCGCAGTTCCATTGTTCACGTAAAAGGAGTGCGGCCTTGGCGACATCTTCAGCCTTGGTGATCCTAAGTTCCGAAAGCGGATTTGAAAAGCGTACTGCCATGCCGCTCTCTTTTTCTTTGGCGAGGTATTGCTCCGTCCAGAAAGACAGAATCGCCTCAAGGCGGGCGGTCTCCACATCGGAGAGAACTCCTCCTGATGTCCTGCGCAGCATAGGGGTATCTATCTCTAAATCAGCACCAGAAAAGAAAGCCTCGCCTATGTCCAAAGCTTTGGCTAGGGCGGCAAGTGTGCCACGTTTGGGGTACATCACCCCGGCTTCATATTTAGATAAACTTTGTTTGGTGATGGCACCGTTGGTTTTTGCGGCAAGTTTGTCCATGCTCAATCCGCAAAGCAAACGCGCTTCACGCAGTCTTATATGAAACAAGTCATTAGTCATAGCGATACTGTTTGTTGACAAATATAGCATTTTTATGATATATTGTCAACAAATTTCTTACATTAGTGAGGGAGTCTCTGGTATATCTGGGATAAAGCCCAAAAGTCTGCGTTTGGGCATGCTTCGAAAGTATTTAAATGGAATTAACATCTGTCCCCTGAGTTGCATCCAGAAAGTACTCCTTCGCCACATAGCGTTGTTGGACGCCATCGCATGTGTTTCTCTGGTCTGAGTGGACCAGGGCCTGGGGAGACTGTCTTAAAAGCATAATTACCACCTTCGAGGATTGAAAATTCGTTGTCGCCCTTGTATAAGGGTACAGACTTTTTAACTCTCGCCGAGACTTCTAAGACAGTATGTGGAGGCATGGCGGTCTACGAGCTTCGCGCGCCCTATCCGGGTGAATGGCCGCCATAACCTCCAAACACACCGGAACTCAACGTGACACAAATCCTTATCATCTTCATTAGCATTAATCTTTCACTCGGCTCTGCACCTGACAGTGGAGGGTAACGCACTTATTATCATGTGGTTAAGCACTCGTCTTAAGTGCGGATTCGCTAAAGGCAAGCGGTTAAAATATTTATTACCAACCGCTTACAAATCACGAAAATATTTCCTTCCCGCTTGTGGCTGGCACCGGGCCATAGATGTGGCCTGCGTTCAAGGGCAGTCCGAGACAGGCTGACAATCGAGGGATTGAATGACATTTTCTCCATAAAGTGTCATCGAAACCATCTTTATGCAGGTCATGCACGACAATTTGGTAAAAGAATGTCGTCCATTCCCCGTCACCTGAATGCCAGCCCGAGTCCAGGTGCCTTGCAGGGTACAAGCAGAGGCGAGGCCCTATCAGGGTCGCCCCGTGCCGAGGTGAGCAGCAGGGGAAGAGCTCGCTCTTTACCTTCAAACAAACAATTCATTCAAGTGAAAAACTTGTGTCTTCGCATTTGAGTTTTTCAGTCCGGGCCGGCTTCCACCAATGCAGATTTGAGATGTGGCTGAAAGAGTTATGAAATATTCTCGCCGTCCTGTTCCATCTGCGCCGTTCGTCCGGTGGCTTGCGCTTTGGCCGGACAAAATGCGGAAATCATGCGCCATGTCCGGCAAGCAAGGCTTTCACCGGACAAACTATTGTGTCAACTCAGCAAACTGCCCAGAAGTACCAGATCTGTGCGATGGAACTATTGAACCAACTGGCGGTATGCCTTCGACAAACAGCCTAATTGCTCGTCAGCGTTTACTTTGATGTTGGCGCGAAACAGCTAAAAGTCAATCATCATGATCGTTTCCGTTCTTTTACACAGGGTTTTGGACTTGAGCCCTTACGCTGGTGGATCAAGCCAGCCGATGAGCAAGCCGTGTTCTTTTACACAGGGTTTTGGACTTGAGCCATTGCTGCATCCGATGGACAAGCCCTATAGAACAACCACAAAAAAAGTGACCCACAGACACCTGTAAGCCACTTTTTTTTTGCGGAGAGAACGAGATTCGAACTCGTGATACGGTTACCCGTATGCAGGTTTAGCAAACCTGTGGATTCAGCCACTCTCCCACCTCTCCGGATGTTCTGGCCGAACGGTTGTCAAACCTTTCGTCACTGTTTGGACTACAAAGATACAAATTTTTCTTG
>OQVL01001950.1_pt1 | contig 12542 bp, 10 predicted proteins | sample 1691501 | NCBI WGS metagenome assembly OQVL01 (sample SAMN03418253, study PRJEB22391) | human gut metagenome | biome: human-gut; feature: organic feature; material: feces | host: Homo sapiens | place: Tanzania | collected 2013-01
TCGGAAGAAGAAAAAATACAGGGATTAAAACCATCTACTGATAAAAATGTCATTACATTCTCAAAGAAAATGGAACTGGACAGAAAGCTGGGCTATGCCGCCGAAAGCACGGAGCGGAACAGAAACGCCCTGCTCGCAAGAATCGAGCCTGTCACGCACTCCCTGAATGCGGAGGAAACGGCAAAGAGGCTTGAGGAAACCGAGAATACAAGGGCTGCCTACACCAAAGAGGACGACGGGCTTTTAAAAGAACGCAATGCTGTGGCAGGAAACCTAAAGGTCGCCGAAATAAACGCGAACGGAAGGCTTTCGCGGGAACTGGCGGGGGCCGTGAATGCGGCTGACTTTGCAAGAGAACGAAACCGTATCATATTCGGAGAAGATGTACAACAGAATGTTCCAGTCAAAAAAGGAGACGGTAAGTCTTTCAACACACTGGCAACCCCGAAAGCTGAGAAAACAGAGAATTCACCGATTCCTTATCAGAGTGCAAGGCAACAGGCTCAGAGTCAGTTTTTAACGGAAACCACTGAAGCGATAACGGCGTCAAATGTCTCAAAGTCTACGAAAGATGGGCAGATTTTCCCTACCGATTACAATTCAGGAACAGAATTCCATGTTTCTGTACAGGAGAAGCACGGCACAGGCACAAGACATAACGCAGAAATTGTGACCGGTGACATTCCTGCGATTCTGACTCATTTTGAATATTTTTTAAGAAATGAGGATTTTCCAATCCAAAGATGTAAAATGTTTATATCTTCCCTAAAGAATCCATAATTTAAGCTGTCCCTTTTAGGACGCTCTCTGTCCTCTTTTGAGCGCTCCAGCGTCCTTTTTTGAACGCCTTTTGCACCCAGCGCTAACAAAACATCAATCATGATAATATTGATTAAACAGTTTATTAAATTTTCGAATTGCATTCACAGTAATTTCCAATAATTTATAAACAAGTTCTGGATTTATATCAATCTCATCATTTTTGGTATACTCACCTGGAAATTTCCTGCTCAAATCATCAGAAACTTTGCTGTCATTATGTTTTATACAATTATTAATCAAACGTACTATCAGCATGTCATCATCAGCAGGCGCATAAACTAACCTGTCTAATGTAGTTGTCTCCATTTTTTCTTTCTTTAATTTATCTCCGACATTTTTCTTTAAGCCTTCAAAAGTTTCAACAAAAAAATTTATAAGCATCAAATTTATGGATTTATTATATAACTCTATAATGCCGTTTTGTTCGCAAAAATAATCTTCTGCCTGTGATTCTATCCAGTCTTTTTCACAAAATGGTTCTCCATCAGAAGTTTCTTCAATAACTTCTGGCATTTTCTCTATATCGGCAAAAGCTTTTTCAGCTTCTTTCTTTAAGTCTTTCTCTGCATTATCTGCCAGTTCATAACTCTTATCAACAAGTTTTTCCAAATCTGTTGGCAAAGATTCCAATTTCATATTTATAAGCATAAGAGACATGTTAGTTTCGAATGCTTTCCAATCAATATTGTTCATTTTTCGGCCTTATTTAATTTTTCTTTTTCATATTCGATTTTTCTATCCAGATAGTCAAAGTGTGCTTCTTTTGCATCATTTTCTTCCTGACTATAGGAATTTAATAAAGTTTCATAATCCTTATATTTTCTAAACGATTCCTCTTCTTTCTTTATGGTATATGAAATTTTTTGAACGGAATACATATTTTCACTGAATTCAATGTATTCAAAATCCTTTGGATAAAAAGAAACAATATTAAAATTTTCGTCATCAATACTTTTAGAGCTCGGATATACAATTCCTCTATAACCTAATTCTTTTATTACATCAGAAAACACTTGTGTAACGTAATACAAATGTTTGTTAGCTTCATTAATTGGTACTAGAATAATTCGATTCAAAATATGAATAAAATCATTATTTGCAGATAGGTCAAGAAATCTACCTTTATTTACAGGTTTGAATTCTGCAATGCTGCAAAACTGTCCTACATCCAGTTTTAATTCGCTTATACAAGTTTCCTTTGAAGTCGCCATATATAAATATGAATAGGAACTACGATTGAAACGTCCTGCTCTACTCATTGAAGTTGGAGGTGCACTAATTTGACTTCCATAGAATGGAAATGTTACATTAATATTACAATCATCTATAGCACCTTTTTCATTATTAAACCCCGCACGTCCACGGTAAAAGATTTCATTCTTTGAAAACATTCTTTCAGTCAGAAACTCAGCATTCTCGGTAAATAAGATTTTGATTCTTTCTTTTGTCTTTTCTATAGAACTTGTATCAAACAAATCAATTATTTCTTTTAGGTCTAAGAAAAATGGTTCTTTTACATAGTCCGAATAAATTTCAAGTAAATTGTAATCTTCTATAAAGTCCATGATATCTAGTACCTCTTTTTTCTTTCCTATGTAAATCAAATATAATAATAGAAATCATAAAACGACAAGATAAAATTAACAAGATTATAAAAAAGTGTTATTATATTACCTATGCTTCCAGAAAAATCTTTACAAATCATCAAAACTCGTTCACAAACCTTAAAAGCGCTACTGGAATTGAATGATAAAGCAAAAGTAGTAAAAATTCTGGAAATCCTCAAAGAATTACCATCGGATGATGATGCCTATTATCTTGGTTATCTATATGGTCTTTTGATTGACCTGTATCTAAAACAAGGAGTGGACCAAAAAGTTGTTGCATATGTCAATAAACTCATCTTAATTTCTGGAATGGCATTATACGAATAGTATCCCCAAATTGAATTTACATTTACCATATTCTTGTTCTGTAAGCGTTAATTCTCATAATATTCATTTAAATTATTCACCTCTTGTTTTGACGCTTACTAAAAAACAATATTTATTACAGAGAAAGACAGGATACAGATGAAAATCAAAAATAACCTATGATTTTAAAAATGAAAAATATAATGTTGAAATGACTGTAGAGGGTTTAGTTTCAAAAACGATTTTCTCTAGAGATTATTATTGTCGTCAGTTATGACAGTTTTTGTTGTGTAGTCGTTTCGGCTGTTGCCGGAATTGTCACCGGCTTTGTCATTTTTCTTATAGCCCAAATTCTCGTCCATTTCGGCATCCAGAGCTTTGGAATAAAAACGGCTTGTCAGTTTTTTGAGCAAACCGTTTTCTCCGGCTAATTCTTCGGCTGTCATCCCATGGAAATCAATCTGATCCAGCAACTGGTCGATGGCATCTTTTTCTTTTGTTTTGGCCAACATTGTATTCCTCCTTAAGAGTATCATATTTGTTAGCCATTTACACAGAAAATTTTACAAGGTCAAATTCCCTCAACCTTATTATTTCATTATATTTCTTTTCTCCGCAAAAATATTGCAACAATTTTGTCTAGGTTCATTAATTCATCTAACATGATATTTTGTACCGGCTGATTATATTGTCTTACTGTTAGGTATTCACCAACTTTTATTTTTCCACGTAGTTTTTTATATAAATTATCTACTAGAGAATTTTCATCTTCAGTTAATTGATGTCTTATAAGCCTTAGCGGGGCTTTGATATTTAGAGTGCAGTCTTCCGGCATTTCTACTTCTTCGATTTTTTCTAGACCTTCCTGACTTGCACAAAAACTTATAACATCAATGTTTTGGATTTTGTTCTTTTTTATAATGTCAGTAAGCAATACTCTCTGATTGTCACAGAAGAATGATGGTAACTGAGGATTATCTTTGTCTATGGACTCTGCATTCATAAAATAATTGATTGTATGATACGAAGATGATCCGTCTTGAACTAAATCAAAAACAAAACAGACTGATGTAATATTTTTCCCATTAATGCAAAAAATATTTGAATTTTTAGTAATCCGTTGGTCATAAAAATCAAATGTAGATCTTTTAGAGAATCCAATTAGTGTAGAATTAAAAATCTGTCTTAATGTACTTTGTTTCCTAGCTCGGTCTTTCGTAACATATAGAACTCCATTTGTATTCTGGAAACAGCTGCTAATGGGAAGTAACGAAAAATCAACTAGCTCATGTCTGGAGATTATTTTCTTCCACTCATCAAAATTAAAATCCTCTGTGTATAAGAGTAATAAATGAAATATTAATCTATAACGAGATATAGAATCAAAAGGAATTGAAGGATGTCTTTCCTTAAACGCAACCTCAAATAGTTTCATATAAGCTTGGATTGTTACTATATCATTTTCTTCTATACCAGAGAAAAAGGTCTCAGGTAAAAGATGTAGATTAATTTCATTAATCTTTTTAAACATATGGGAATACATTTCTATTTCGTTTCCGATGTAGGCAATGTTTTTTTGTTCATCTAAAACAACATTGCATGTATTATCACGAATAATCAATTCATCGCCAGCAATGTTTTCTAATTTATAATCGGTTAATATTTCTTTTGTTTCTGTGTTCTCGATTTTTATAGAATCCGTAAAAATATCCTTGCTGATTTTGCATTGAACAATTGAATTTTCAGTAATGACTGATGAAAAATCTAGTTGCTGTAATATTTCAGATGGTAGTCTTATAGGTAGCCAGAACTGATTTTCAAACATTTGATTTAGCAAATCATTTTTGCTATAAACGAATTTTAGCTGTACTGTGAAGGATTCTAAAAATGAATTAAAAGCTTCTTGTTTGTTTTTACAATTATCAAGCCAGGAGTTTAAAAAATTCAAAAAAGTTGTGCCCTGATTTATAAAAGATTCATCTATGTCAATTCTGTTTATTTCCTGAAATTTAATAAACATACCAAGATTGACATAATCTAGTCCTTTGCCACCAATCTTTATCAGGTTATATTTTTGTAAGTATTGATTAATAGAGGTTAATGATTTTTCAAAATGTGAATTGCCAAAAATGCAAATTCTATCATTAATTGAATATGGATTTGTTGGGCAGAAACTGTTGTTAATAAAAATGAAACCTTTTGGAAGTAAAATGTTAAAGTAATTTTTGTTGTATATGATCTGTAATAGTTCTAAATTCTTTTGCTCATAGCCCTTTATAAATTCTTCTTCAAAGGTTATAAAACTCGGATTCTCTGCACAATACTCGACATAATAAGCAATTGAAGATTTGTTTGAATTGATTTCTTCTTGTATTTCAGTTTTCTGATATGGAGTTAACAACGAATCATCAATTTTGAAGTAGTCTTTGTTCGGATTTCGAATTAGAATTTTTGAAAGCTTCTTATTATATAAGACTAATGTACCGTTATATTCAAAATTTTCTTTCCATGCGGAACCGAATAAGCGTTCTGAATCATCAAATAAGTATTCAATAAATTTCAAATTGTTTTGTTTAATTAAATCTTTTATTTCTTCCAGTTCGGCTGGCTTTTGTTCCTTGTTAAAAATTGACAATGCCAGCATGAGTGCCTGAATAACTTGGGGGTTTGTTATTTCTTTTAATAGATTATCACTCTTAATAATTGGGAAAAGAAATTTACTGACAGGAAAAACAAAGTTATAACTTTCATCCTTTATAGAAAATAATATTTGTATTTTTTCCAAATTATCAAGCAAACTGTCTGATAACAAATCAGAAACGTTTTCAAGACTATGCTGCATTCTTGAGTCGTATAAAATTTTCAACAAATATAGAGTCTTTAGTTCGCTTGTGCCTTCATTATTCAGGGGCATTGTGTCGATATTATTGAATGCCTTAGTAATGAGTCCTTCAATTTTCTCATCCAGTAATGCGGAATTTTGTAGTTTTTCTATAACACGACAAAACAGCGAAGCTAGTTTGTCTTCGACTCCAAGAATATCGTTGGTATTCAGGGAAATTAATAAGCTGAAAATTTCTGTAATCAGCCCTTTATTAAACTCCAATTCTATTTGTTTTATATATTGCTATATTTTTTCTTTCATAAATTAAACCCTCATATTGATAATAGATTCTATTATAGATTTATCTTCAACGCTATTCACATCTTTTAGTTCAATTTTATTAAGAAATTCTTCAGCTATAATTTGTTGATGATTATGCGTAACCCTTTTTTCTTTTATTGCATAGAAGAGAGAGGCGAGGAAGCATGAGAAATTGATTGAATTTAAAGGAATTGTTGAAAGAATTGATTTAGTAAGGCAAAAATCCAGTATATCAGAATTGTCAAAAACAAATGTATAAAAAAGAGTAAATGTGCTTCCTCGTCCATAATCGCAACTAAAAACATCGCTGTAACAATTATAAAAAAATTCTTTTTTTGCTTGTTTATTCATGCACTTTGAAAAGAAGTAATTTATATCGCTAATATCAAAATATGATTTTTGTAGAATTACACCTTTTACAGCAGAGATTATATTTTCTTCAGAAAATAAGTATGAATAAGGGCTTTCTTTTAATTCGTACTGGAATTGATTTTTCCTTGTTATTTTGACTTTATCTTCGGTTGTCAATTCTTTAATTTTTCCGTAGATTTTGCTTTTCTCAATATTCAGTGTCAAACCGTACATTGAAAAAATCTTATCAAATCTATCGTAAATTGTTTTATCCGAGATTTCTGAATTATTGAATATTATAATGTCATCAACATATCTAAAAACATCAATATTTTTATTTTGAACCCCAAATTCTTCCTTTGCCTTCTCAATTAAATAACTCAAAAAAATCTCCGCGATAATTCTTGCATAGGCAGGCCCTTGTGGTACTCCTTTTCGGCTTTCATTATTAGTACTAATCCGCATTAATTGTTCATTATATAGTATAAGAAACTGCATTATATTCTTTTCTTCATCATTTAAGCTTTCATTTAAAAGAGAAGGCATTCCTAAAAAATCAATGCTTTCATAAAAATGTTTTATATCAATCGTAATTACACTAATATTTTCGTATAAATCAAGGTCAATATACCTTTTTATGTTATCAAGATAATTACCCCAAGATGTGAACCAGTGAAAGAAAATATCTGTTTGTGATAAAAAATTTGGATTGTAACTGTAGGATTTTATTTTGTCTGATAATCTGTACGCTAATTTCAAAGAAAGATGTGTTGTTAGAACTCTGTCGAAAGCATTTAGAGAAACCATTGTTCTTACTCTTTTTTCTGTTTCGATACGTTTGAATGGATAGAAAGTTTTGATTTTATATTCATGTATTTTTCCACTACATATGTCTTTTATAAGATTATCTATTTGAGAAATATCATTTTTTGTAAAATATGACAAATCCAGATATACAGACACAACAGGAACCTCATCGTTGCTAAAAAGATATTTTTTTTCTTTTTTCACTGTATAACTGCAAGTTTGTAAAAACGTTGTTTCATTATAGTTCCATTCTTTTAAATTTACAGGTATTTGTAATATTCGTAAGAGATATTCTAATCCGGTTTCATTTGGAGGTAAAAAACTTTCCCTATCTAAACTATACAGTTTATAAAGATAATCGAACGTTGCAGGAAAATATTTTGACCTATATTTTTTTATTTTTTCCGTGGTTTCTTCTGGAGAATAGTCTGGTGAATATTTCAAGATATCAAGTAAGAAATCTGGGGAATTATTGATTTGTCCGAATGTACCTAATAAAACAAACCAGTCTTTTTGTATGGCTTGGCCTGAAAGAAATCGCTTAAAAAGCTGTCTATAAACAGAAGTTTGTGATAATATTTCTATTACCTTTGAAACATCAATATTAATTTTTTCATAAATACAAAGCTTCTTAAAAACATTTTTTGATTCACTCTTAATATTTAATGTTGCTACAACATCTTCTACTTTGTTCGACTTTATACTCTGTAATAAAGTTAATTGTTCTTCAAGAGAGAATAACTGATCATCCTTTCTTACAAATTTTCCTCTGAAAAAATATGATTGTGCCCCTTTTTTGTGTGTCGATAGAGGAATTTTTACTTGTTTTCCAATTATATTCCCTTTACTAATTGCTGTAGCTGGAAATTTATCTAACCCATATTTATCGGTATTTAATTTTAAGGATGAATTTTCTAGAACCTTCTCAAGTATTTCATATGCCAAGTTCTTTTCAATCAAGCGGTCAAACAATATCCATATATGGATACCTCTGCGGCCTGAAAATTCGTTTATAAAATTAATATTTTTAATAGTTAGAAAATCGTTAACAGGCTTTATGCACTCCAAATACAGATTGTCTAAATCCGGATTCCCCTTATCATTACAATCAAAATCAAGACATATCCACTTTAAAAACGGACTTTTATATATTTGCTGATATGTTCCTAATGATTTCTTTTCTTGGAGCATACAAAGAATATCATTTACACAAACCGTTACATACTGTGTTCGATAACTGCCGTCTGAGGTCTGTACTGCTATTGCTTTCCGATTTACAATAAATAAATCAAAGAGAAGCTGTGATATTTCTTTTAGCATAAAGGACTCCAATAATCCCAGTAACTTTATGCATTATTATACCATGAGTTTTCACGAATTTGAGGTTTTTATTGACGTTTTTTAGATTTTTTTTGTAATGCGCAATTCGTATAAGAAAACTTTTTTATGCCTGAATGACAACTTGTGCTTTTGAGTTTGTCGATGGATACTTAATGTAGAATTAGTCATAATGTTGAACATGATCACCATCACGCTCATAATCGGCTCAACCCAGAAGGCTACTCAGTTTATACCGCCAAAAGAAAATTGAAGAAAAATGTGACTCTTGTTTTGCGAATGATGAAGAATATGTTGGCAGTCCGAATGGTATTGATGAAACCACGCTCAAATCTATTCTGAATAATGTGTTTGAGAAACACCCGGACCAGATTATTTTCACTACATCTGCACAGAAACTCCAAGCAGTGATTATGAATCTTCCGTATGGTGTGGTGGCTATGAACTTCAAAAATCCCTTTTTGTCAAAAATGAGAAAAAGGGTATTTTAGATGTTCAAGTGATTTATGATTCTTGCCGGGAATTCGTACCTTACAACAGAAGCATTGGAGACAAGGCTCTGAATGTACTTGAATTCCTCAGCAAGCAGTTTTTTTAACGCTTACCTGTACCCCTTCTCGCAGTTACGGATATCAAGGTTCACATATACTTTGGTATCTTTATCCGAACCGTTGTGGCGGACATAGACGACCAGATAGCCAACGAAGCCTGAACCACTCTGCACGGTAGTGTCAGTGCTTGGAATGCTGCTGACGCTTACATTTTCGGTCATGATTCTGCCGTCCATACTATCAACAGTAGCGCCTTTTCCATAAGAACCTCTGCTTATTGCTCCTGAAGCAATATCGTTGTATGTGAAGTCGAAAGTAGACTTATAGCCAACAGGAGTTCCTGGGAAATACAGCCATGCGTAATTTTTCAATTCTTCTTGTGTCATAACCCTGCCTACCCAAGAGCTATCTTCTTTTACCTCCCAGTTTCCTGTCAGTCTGAACGATGTACCATTATCGTCCATGAAATAGCCGTATACACCATTTGAAGGACCTTCTGGATTATTCTGATTGAATCCGGGCGGCAGTCCTCTGTAACTCTATTCTTTTTTATAATTCGCAGTTATTTACGGTTCTTGGGAACGGAATAACATCACGGATGTTAGACATTCCTGTCAAGTACATAACGCAGCGCTCGAAACCGAGTCCGAATCCTGCATGTCTTGCAGAACCATATTTGCGGAGATCCAGATAAAACTGATAATCTTCTTCTTTTAAGCCGAGTTCATTGATTCTTGCAAGAAGTTTATCGTAATCATCCTCTCTCTGGCTTCCTCCGATGATCTCGCCGATACCAGGTACCAGACAGTCAACGGCTGCTACGGTCTTTCCGTCATCATTCATCTTCATGTAGAATGCCTTGATCTCCTTCGGGTAATCGGTTACGAATACCGGACGTTTGAAGATCTCCTCGGTCAGATAACGCTCATGCTCCGTCTGAAGATCAGTTCCCCAGGAAACTTTATATTCAAACTTGTCATTGTGTTTCTCTAAGATCTCAACTGCCTCTGTGTATGTCACGCGGGCAAAATCGGAATTTGCCACATGCTGCAAGCGCTCTAAGAGTCCTTTGTCAATGAAGTTGTTGAAAAATGCCATCTCTTCCGGTGCATTCTCAAGTACATAGTTGATGATGTATTTTAACATGCTCTCGGCTAAGATCATGTCATCTTCCAGATCTGCAAATGCGATCTCCGGCTCGATCATCCAGAACTCTGCTGCATGTCTGGTCGTGTTGGAATTTTCTGCACGGAACGTCGGTCCAAATGTGTAGATGTTCTTAAATGCCATCGCATAAGTCTCACCGTTTAACTGTCCGCTTACGGTAAGGTTGGTCGGCTTATTAAAGAAATCTTTGGAATAATCCACAGTTCCGTCCGGATTTTTCGGAAGATTGTTCATATCCAGTGTTGTTACCTGGAACATCTCTCCGGCACCCTCACAGTCGCTTCCTGTGATCAGTGGTGTGTGTACATATACAAAATCTCTCTCCTGGAAAAATTTGTGAATTGCATATGCAATCAGGGAACGTACACGGAAAACTGCCTCAAATGTATTTGTTCTCGGTCTTAAGTGGGAGATCGTTCTTAAGTACTCAAAGCTGTGTTTCTTTTTCTGAAGCGGATAATCCGGTGTGGAAACACCCTCGATCTCGATCTGCTCTGCCTGGATCTCAAACGGCTGCTTGGTTCCCGGTGTCGCAACAAGTTTACCTGTCACGATGATCGCTGCACCGACATTTAACTTTTCAACATCATCAAAGTTCTCTAAAACATTGGAATATACGACCTGAACCGGTTCGAAAAATGTTCCGTCGTTCACCACGATAAATCCAAAATTTTTGGAGTTACGGATGCTTCGCACCCATCCGCCGATCGTCACGGTCTGATCCACATATTCTTCCTGTTTCCGGAATAAATCCCTTACATTTACCATATCCATAATTGAATCCTCCAATCCCCATCTCTTTGGTCTTCTTTTGGGATATTTATTTGATTAATTTGCTGTTTCTGTCTCGGCAGCGTCGACAGCTTCCTGCGGTTCTGCACTCTCTGTGCCCTCAGTACTCTCTGTCTCCGCCGGAGCTTCCACAGTCACATCCGCATTATCTTTGACAGACTGCAATGCAAGATTATCAACATAGACCTGTCTTAAATATTTTTCACCATAAGCTGCATCACCGTAGCCATAGTTCTTATATAAATCGTCTTCAGATGACAGACTGTTATTGCTCATCAGAGTCTGCACATAAGAAGAAAATCCGTCCTCGTCAAGCTCGGTGCCCTCTTTTGCTGCGATCGCACCTGTGATAAACTCCATGGAAATATTTTTCTCCATGCCTGATTTCCACTCCTGACGCACCTCATCAAGTGTCATGTTGTACTGGCTGCTGACGTAATCCTCAAGTTTGGATGCATCCCCATCACAGTAATTCTGTACATACTGTTTCTCATAATCATTGACACGGGCTGTCAGATAATCTTCCGGGATATCCACTTTACAATTTTCTAACAGGTACTCCTGCACTGCTGTGTAAGTGTCACTGTCCTTATTGCTGCTGGCCTGATTTTCAAGGAATGATTTAATCTGTGCATACATATCATCTACTGTGTCAGCCTGAAACTGTTTCTGCGCAAAATCGTCATCCACATCATCGAGTGTCATCTCTTTCTGGATTGAGTTGACGGTAAATGTGAATACAACCTGTTTTCCGGCAAGGTCTGCATTGCCATAGTTATCCGGGAATGTCACATCGCTGTCAATAACATCACCGACAGATGCACCTTTCAGATCATCTGTAAAGCCGTCAATAAAGGAGCTTGACTGGCTTCCTGCGGAACAGTTATTGTCCACATCGATATTCTGATCCTCGGCGCTTCCATTATCAAATGCCACTCCGTCTAATTTTCCAACATAGTCCACGTTTACGATATCACCATCTCCAACGGTCGTTTTGGTATCATCTGCAACGTAGAACGGTCCGTAATAAGAAAACATCTGCTCAAAATAATCTTTTGCATCCTGGTCATCCACATCATAATCGCCTGTGATCGTAACCGGAACCTTGCTGTAATCACAGAGTGTCACATAATCGGAAGGATCCAGATCATAAGAAGGACTCTCATATTCCACTGTTTCTGTTCCTTCTGCTGTTTCCGTGCCGTTTACTGATTCTGCAGCCTCTGTCCCCTCTGCGGTATCATTCTTCTTCCCGCCGCATCCGAGTGCAGTGACTGCCATCATCGTACAAAGCATTAATACTACTACTTTTTTCTTCATAATTATAATTACCTTTCTAATCCTTTAAGACAAGCTTTTCCGTCTAACTTTAATAACATACCACAATTTCTGCAAAAATAAAAGTATGTTTGACAAAAGTTATCGTATATGATAGTTTTTTGAAAAAGGGGAAGAAACTATGGGAAAAGCACTTATATTAGGAAAAGATACAAAACATCTCGACAAAGATATAGAGTTATGCCGCACAACCAATGAGCGGATCAGTGATCAGGCGGCACAGTTATTGATTGAAAATCAGATTCCATTTACGCGGAGTTTTATTAAGATACCATTTTTTCTGCGCAGTTACTTGGTCCGTAAGCCACGTTTTCAATG
>OQVL01001958.1_pt1 | contig 12527 bp, 12 predicted proteins | sample 1691501 | NCBI WGS metagenome assembly OQVL01 (sample SAMN03418253, study PRJEB22391) | human gut metagenome | biome: human-gut; feature: organic feature; material: feces | host: Homo sapiens | place: Tanzania | collected 2013-01
CTATGCACATATTACCAAATACACAGGTAGTGAAAAGAATGTTGTTATTCCTGCAAAGATTAACGGTATCAAAGTTGAATCTGTTAGATATGATGCATTTCAAAAATCCAGTGATAGAATTAAAAGTGTAGTTGTATCAGAAGGAATAAAATATGTTACCAGTTGGAATTTTGGTGTTAATTGGAGTATTGAAAAGGTTACACTACCCAGTACGATTGAAAATATTCAGGGTGGATTATTCTCAATAAGTGGACCTAACCTAAAAGAAATTAAGTTTAGCAAACCACATAAACAGTACAAAGTTATTGACGGTGTAGTGTATGACATTAAAAATAACCACCTTATTATGTGTCCACAAACTAAGAAATTTAAAAATGGCAAATATACTGTTAGAAAAGGTACTAAGGTAATTGAGTCCTATGCATTTTATGATAATAAATATCTAAAAGAATTACAAATGCCAAACACAGTTACCGATATTAATGAAGTTGTTTTTTCTAATTGCTATAATTTCAGGAATATCATCAAAAATATTTGAAAGAGAAGGAATATATATTATGAAAGAAATAAAAAGTATAAATGAATTTAATGAAATAATAGAACATGAAAAAGTATTAGTAGATTTTTATGCAGATTGGTGTGGACCATGTAAAATGATGTCACCAATAATTGATGAAATTGCAATGAAAACTGCTGAAAACGTACTGTTTCAGGAATTCTCAATAGTTCTTGGAATAGATTATGACAGTGTTGAGGATTTCATTATTTCAAGGGCAAATAAACTGAAGTCATAATAAACAAGACAACTATTAGTACATTCCGTAAGAGCAGCACCGCACAAAAATTGCATAGAGTTTTTGAAAGCATACTGTCGTATGGTGAGAAATTCCAAAACAGCAACAACAGAAGCTACCAAACCACGACCAGCAAGGATGGAACAGAAATTCCAGACGCAACCAGCCAGGTAAATATCGAAGAAAGAATCTTGAGTTTCTATGGTGGCATAAGCAAACAGATAAACGAGCGAATCAGTTTGGAAGCCTCTGTCGAAGCAGAGCAATACCATTCTCCACAATGGAACAAATGGCATATTTATCCCACACTTAATGCATCGTGGAAAGCCTATCCAGGCAACATACTCAACTTATCCTTCAGTTCCAGCTCACAGTTTCCAAGCTATTGGTCAACTATGAGCAGCGTTTACCAAGCCTCTACCTATATGGAGATATGGGGAAATCCTTATCTCAAACCTTACTCTACATACGAGACCAACCTGATGTGGACGATCAAAAGTCGCCATACATTGATGGTATTTGCAGAGTTCCAACCCAACTATTCAGTGCAGGTGCCTTATCAGACTACCGACCACCTGGCAGTCATCATGAAGGAGACCAATTTCGACTATAATCATACCTTGGGTGTAAGAGCATCGACGACTTTCGGCATAGGCAATTGGATAAACGGTAGTATTTCGGCAACAGGAATCTACAGACATGACAAGAGTGGCGATTTCTTTGACTTGCCCTTCAATCGCAAATATATCTCTGCCATTCTTGCCGGAAAATTATCTGCTAAGCTTAGCCAAAACCACCACATCCATTTCATACTTAACCCCTTCTATCAGTCGAAAGCTATTCAGGGACTCTATGACATCAAATCAGTCTTTCTCCTGAATGCTATGTTGAGGTGGACTTCCGATAATGATAAATGGAGCATTGTGGTTAAAGGCAGCAACATCTTCAACGAGGGATTCTCTACAAAATCGGTACAAGGCAATCAAGACTATCACATGAACATCAAGCAAGATTGGGCATCTGCCTCCATCTCCATCATCTGTAAGATAGGCAAGTACAAAGAAAAGAGAACCAAGGACGTAGATACTTCCAGAATGGGAGTAAACTAGCAAAATTCTTTAAAAAAGCCGTATCTTTGCGACAATAATCCTTGGAATTGTGTATTATAAAAAACAACTTTGTAATCACTGAATTTAAAAAATCGTCAATAAACTGCTCTTTTTTCTGATAAAAGTAGTATCTTTGCACCGTAATTGCATTTTAACTATAAGACGACAATGAAAATAACAATTATCGGAGCAGGTGCTATGGGCGGTGCCATGGCTGAAGGACTCTTGCAGAGCGAGAAGTTCACTCCATCAGATATTACGGTATCTGACCATAACCAACCAGTATTGGATCACTTCGCAAGCGAAGGAGCCAGCGTAACCCTCGACAACCAGTTGGCTTGCCACGGCGCAGACATCATTTGCGTAGTAGTAAAACCTTGGTGCGTGGAGAAGACATTAAAGGGAATCAAGGATGCACTCAACTACAAGAGTCAGAAACTCGTAGTGGTAGCAGCCGGTGTGCCATCAGCCAACATCAAGGAGTGGCTGGACAAGGATGGCATCAACCCAACCTTCTTCCTCGTGATGCCAAACATCGCCATCGCCTACAAACAGTCGATGACCTTCATCACTCCTGTAGATGCATCTGCCCCAGAAATCCAGCAGATTACAGAAATCTTCGATGAATTGGGCGAAAGCCTCATCATGGAAGAACGTCTCTTCCCAGCAGCTACCGCTATGTCGTGTGCCATCGCTTACGCCATGCGCTATGTAAGAGCCAATGTGGAAGGCGGCGTAGAGATGGGCTTCAAGGCAAAGGATGCCCAGAAGATTGTCTTGCAGACCATCAAGGGTGCCGTAGAACTGCTTCAGGAAACTGGCGAACACCCAGAGGCAGCCATTGATAAAGTAACAACTCCTGGCGGCTGCACCATCAAGGGCTTGAATACCATGGAACAAGGCGGCTTTACCAGCGCAGTAATCAATGGTTTATTGGCAGGAAAAAAATAAGAAAATGATACAATGAATGCTGCACAGATTACTTTATTTGTGCAGCATTTTCGTTTTTATAAGCACAAAGAGTTATAAAAACGTAAGTTTTTTGAGCCGTTTTAAATATTTTTCGTATCTTTGCGCTTACATTTCGAAATTGCCCATCAGCAACTGTTCGATGTATTATCAAAGCAAACAATAAAAAGAATATTTTATGGACGAAGCAATCAAACAAATCGGTGAAAGACTGAAAGGTCTCCGCGAGGTTCTCAATATTCCTGCCGAGGAAATTGCAGAACTGTGCGAAATCAGTCTTGATCATTACCTCAAGATAGAATCCGGTGAGGCGGATCCTTCTGTTTATCGCCTGTCAAAAATCTCTAAGCGATACGGCATTGACCTTGACGTATTGCTCTTCGGCGAGGAACCTCGCATGAAGGGATACTACGTAACCCGCAAGGGACAGGGACCGGAGATAGACCGCAACAACCAGTATAAATACCAGAGCCTTGCCGTAGGATTCAAGGATAGAAAGGTGAATCCGTTCATGGTACAGGTGGATCCGTTGCCAGGCGACAAGAAGCCGAACAAGAACGGACACGACGGACAGGAATATGATTATGTGATTGAGGGACAGCTCGAAGTAACCATCGAAGAAAAAGTGATGGTGCTGAACCCTGGCGACAGCATCTACTTCGACAGTAGAAAGTCGCATTGCTTCCGCTCACTCAACAATGAGCCAGCCAAGTTCCTTTGTATAATTATCTAGAAGAGTAACTATGATCGAGAGATTTCTAAAACAGACAAAATTCACTTCAGAGCAAGACTTCAAGGAGCATCTGGAGTTTATCATACCAGAAGATTTCAACTTTGCCTACGACGTGATGGACGAATGGGCAAAGATCAAACCAGACCACGTGGCGCTGCTTTGGGCAAGCGAACGTGGCGAAGAAATCCGTTTTACATACAAGGACCTGAAGGAGCAGAGCGACAAGGCTGCTGCTTACTTCCAGAGTCTCGGTATCGGTCACGATGATAAGGTGATGCTGATTCTGAAGCGTCACTATCAGTGGTGGCTTGCCATGCTCGGTCTCCACAAATTGGGTGCCGTAGCCATCCCTGCTACCCACATGCTTACCAAGCACGACATCGTTTACCGCAACAATGCAGCAAGCGTGAAGGCTATCATCTGCTGCGGCGATGATTACGTGGTAGAGCAGGTTAATCAGGCAATGCCAGAGAGTCCGACTGTCAAGACATTGATTAGTATCGGTCCGGATATCCCTGAAGGTTTCCACGACTGGATGAAGGAATGGAACGAATGTGCTCCTTTTGTTCGCCCAGAGCATGTAAACTCTAACGAAGATACCCTTCTGATGTACTTCACATCGGGAACCACTGGCGAGCCAAAGATGGTGGCACACGATCACCTCTATGCGCTCGGTCATCTGACCACGGGTGTATATTGGCATAATCTCCACGAGAATTCCATCCACCTTACCGTAGCCGATACCGGTTGGGGCAAGGCTGTATGGGGCAAGCTCTACGGACAATGGTTTGCCGGAGCCACCGTCTTCGTCTTCGATCACGAGAAGTTTACGGCTGATAAGATCATGCGCCAGATTGAGAAATACCACATCACCTCTTTCTGTGCCCCTCCTACCATCTACCGCTTCATGATTCAGGAGGATTTCTCTAAGTATGACCTCAGCAGTCTTGAATACTGCACCACAGCGGGTGAGGCAATGAACCCATCCGTGGCAGAGACCTTCCAGAAGCTGACTGGTGTTCAGATTTACGAGGGCTTCGGACAGACCGAGACCACCATGACCTTGGGAACATTCCCTTGGATCAAGCCAAAGCCAGGAAGCATGGGCAAGCCTAACCCACAATATGATGTTCACATTCTGCGCCCAGACATGACGGAATGCGAAGATGGTGAAAAGGGCGAGATTTGCATCCGCATCGGCGACGACAAGCCTATCGGTCTCTTCAAATATTACTATCGTGATGAGAAGCAGACCAAATCGGTTTGGCATGATGGTTACTATCATACGGGCGATATGGCCTGGCGTGATGAGGAAGGCTACTTCTGGTTTGAGGGCAGAATCGACGACGTGATCAAGAGTTCGGGTTACCGCATCGGTCCTTTCGAGGTAGAGAATGCCCTGATGACTCACCCTGCCGTAGTAGAGTGCGCCATCACCGGTGTGCCAGACCCAATCCGTGGTATGGTAGTCAAGGCTACCGTCGTACTGAAGGATGAATACAAGAGTATGGCAGGTCCAGACCTCATCAAGAAGCTGCAGGATCATGTGAAGCATGAGACTGCTCCTTATAAATATCCTCGCATCATCGAATTCGTAGATGAACTGCCAAAGACCATCTCCGGCAAGATTCGAAGAGTAGAGATTCGAGAAAAAGACAATAAAAAGAAATAGGAAATCAAGCTTTTCAAGTTTCGAAAGCTTTTGCCCTTACAGGGCGCATAGCAACTATAACACTTAACCCAGGGCGATGCCCTGGGCTAGGGGCTTTTGCCCTTTCAGGGCGTGTGGCGTCTAAGAATTCTCGAGGCTTTCTGCCCGTCCCCTTAAGCCACTTACGAAACTTTCAAAAAGCATTCATCAGCATAAAATGGGAAAAAGAATCGTAGTAAAGGTGGGCAGCAACGTGCTGACCCGAGAAGACGGAAAACTGGATGTAACGAGAATGTCGGCGATTGTGGATCAGATTGTCTGGCTCAGAAAGCACGACTATGAGGTGATTCTGGTATCTTCTGGAGCCGTGGCTGCCGGAAGAGCCGAACTGCATGTTGACCATCATTTGGACAGCGTGGAGCAACGCCAGCTGTTCTCTGCCATCGGACAGGTGAAACTCGTAGGACTCTATTACAACCTTTTCCGTGAATACAAGATAAAGATTGGTCAGGTATTGACCATGAAGGAGAATTTCGGTGCCGAGGAGCAGTATAAGAACCAGGAGGCCTGCATGCAGGTAATGCTGGAAAACAACGTGCTCCCTATCGTCAACGAGAACGATACCGTGTGCATCACCGAGCTGATGTTTACGGATAACGACGAGTTGTCTGGTTTGATTGCCAAGATGATGAATGCCGACACGCTTATATTATTAAGTAATGTGGATGGCATTTACAATGGCGACCCAAGCGAGCCTACCACCCGCATCATCCCATCGGTATATTACGACCGCGACATCAGCGAGTACATCCTTGCCAGCAAGAGCAGTCACGGCAGAGGCGGTATGACATCGAAAGTAAAGACCGCCCACGATGTAGCCAATGCCGGCATCAAGGTAATCATCGCCAACGGCAACACGCCAAACATCCTCATCAACCTGAAGGAGCATCCGATGGAGACCCTTCATACTGAGTTTGTGGCAAGACCTAAAGAGAAGTAGAATTTTGTATAAAAATAAACGTTATCGCCATTACATAATTTGTGTTCAACAACTATGTAATGGCGTTTTTCTGTCTTATATACAGCAATTTCAATATAGATATGGTGTGATTCTCAGTTGGATAAAGTTAAAAAATACAATATCAATTGGAGGTTCACATGATTTTACCGATAATCACGAGAAAAAACTAATACTCACTTCAAAACCCCAGGTTTTCCGTATCTTTGCAGCGTAAAGTAAGTAATGTATAATCTTATAAAAAAAACGACACGCTATGAAGAAAGTGAACAAGATGAATTTTCTTTTAGAAGAAACAAGCAAGTGGCTATTATCATTAGGACTCATTATCTCAATGGGAGCCTGCAGTGACAACGATTCTGACGAGAATGTGCCTAATCCAGGACATACTCCACTGACAGATGTTCAAGTTGCGCCACGCAATCCTTACCTGGCATCCGAACATTATAGTATCACGCATTTCAATTCAGCGCAGACCGACGCTTTCCCTTATGCAGTGAAGGATGGTATATTCACCGTGAATCCGGAGAATTGTGCTTCTACCTGGAGCGGACCTGTCAACCTGATGACACTCTCCTCTACCTCACCAGATTACATGTGGGGTATGAGCAGCGACCGCGTATCCTATATCAACGTAAAAGACGGAAAGTTTGAGCGCATTGTCGAAGCGGAACTTCCAGACATCAAGAAGCATACCAAGGAAGAGTTAGAAAAACTGACTGCCGACTATTCATCACTAAATGACTTGAACCAAGCGGCAACAGACATTCTGGGACAGATGCCACAGATGTCGATGGCGAACGGATGCTACGTTTTGTGCGACAAGGACAATTATGTATATATCAATGCTGGAAGAAAGCTGTCTCGATATCGTCTCAAGAACGCCTCCAAGCCTGAGGAAGGAATCATGTTGGACAACACGATAAACCTGGCTTCCAACATAGCCAATTCACGCACCCTTGTAGGAGTATCCATGACATTTGATGGTCATCTGATTGTTGCGGCTCAACGTTGCCTGTTGATGCTAGACCGTGGCTTGACTACCATAGAGGATACCTATACCCTGCCTACAGACCAGATATTGACCAATTCCGTCTCAGTGGACGAAAACTCTGTCTATGTGGCGAGCAACAGCACCGAGCCTAACGGCAAGGGATTGATACAGCGCATTATCTGCAAGAATGGCAAATTCTCTACAGATGCTTCCGAAGGTGCTTGGCAAGCTTCTTATGATGGAGGTCCTGCTGCTCCTTGCATTAAATTGGGCTATGGTACTGGCTCCACTCCTACCTTGATGGGATTTGGTAGCGATGAAGACAAACTCGTTGTCATCACCGATGGCAGCAAACGCATGAAGTTAGCAGCATTCTGGCGAGACGAGATTCCTACAGATGCCAAGGTCATTGAAGAAGGCAACCCTAGATTGGCGGGAGTGTTTGAAGTATCATGCGGACTTCCTGTCTCTACTGAGTGGGTGCAGTCAGAACAGTCGGTAGTAGTAGGTGGCTATGAGGCTTTCGTTGTAAACAACATCAAGGAAACTGCCGAAAAAGCTACAGACAAGATTATCGGTGTATTGGCGATTGGTCCTCTCTTGGAAGGTCCAAAAGGCGTGGAGTGTGTACGTTGGAATGTAAAGGACAACAAATGGGAGGCTCTTTGGAGTCGCTCTGACATAAGTTCTATAAGTATGATTCCTGCTGTTAGCACAGCTTCTGACATGGTCTTCGTAAATGGTTGGTACGATAATGCAGGTTGGAAGATTACAGGTTTGGATTGGGCAACAGGCAAGACTCGCCACCAAGTGAATCTGGGTAAAAGTAATCGAGGCAATGGCGCATATGCCATCTTGCAGTACTTCCCGAATGGTGACTTATTGTTTAATTCGGTAGCAGGACCTTTCCGTGCCCCATTAAAGTAAATATGACGATGAATAAAATCTGGAATTTAAGTTTATTGTGCCTGGGCGCATTGGTATTGATCGTCCAGACAGCTTGCAGCGATAATGACAGCGATTCCCGAGAAGTTCCACAAGTCGTTCCAACAGCTCAGTGGAGCCAGACGATGGCAGGAAATGGTGAGACATTGGGAGCTTATCCCGATCTCTACAGCAACTATTGGGAATTTACTTATCGCCAGGATGAGAACTCTGATAAAATTATCTGCATCAAGGGACAATACCCTTACTGCAGATACATGAGTTTCTCATTCTACAATGACGAGACAGGAGATGTCATCGGCGGTTTGGACGATATCAACATTCATGCAGATGCTGGTTCTACCAATCCATTCAAAAAGACTATATCGGGCAAAAACTACTATACCCTCTATGTGGTATCTGACGATGTTAGTCAAAAAGTACTGGACAAGTTGAAAGGCGCCAATATCTGCAAGGTAGATTCCAAAGTCAAGAAGGTGATGATATGTCATCGCCAATACCTTGGTACAAAGGAAGATGGCAAGACCGATGACGAGTTTGGTGGAGTATCATTGCCTGAAATCACGGCATTGGACACAGAAAACTTCAAGAATGTAGTTCCACCTGCACACGTGGAATCGAATGTCTATAAGATTACATCGAAAGTTTTCTCACAGAAGTCGGATGAGAACAACCAAGTGCCATTTTTCCTGGCACCAGTGAGCAGGTATTACCCGAACAATTCCACCTCTTATCTCTATGCTCGCACCCATCTGCAGAAGGATTCCATCTTGGCGTTCACCTTCTATCCTGTTACTGCACCGACCAAGCCTGAGGAATACGCTACAGCTGATGCCCGATATTGGTCCATCTGTCTAGGTTCTGCATCCGATACCCGTTCATATTATTCAATATGTGACCGTGATGCAAGATACGAGCCAGGCAAGAAAGCCATGTTCTTCATCTGCCTGAAAAACAACCCTAAGTTGAAGGAGATTGAGGAAAAGGTGAGAAAGCTCAATGAGGAACAAGGTGGTTTCGTGAACCTCATGGTATGGGACAGCGAGAAGAAAAACATAGACGGAAAGCCTATTGGCGAATATATCGCATTGATGTATCGCAACATCCTGCCTAATCCTGACTGCCTTTATTCTATGGTGAAGATGACACCTACGGCATATAAGGACGAAAAGGGTGAACCTATCGACCATGTCACCGACCCAGAAAATCAGTTGGCGCATCTAGCATTGGGGAGATATGGTCCTATAGGCACAAAAATCAGCACCCAGTTATTCCTGGAAGCCCGCATTGATGTCGTACACATGTAATAAACATGATTTACGTCAGGCAGGCAGCACTGCTAGTTTAATTTTTGTAAAAATAGTGACTGTGATTTGCCCATCTTGATAAAAAGCATTACTTTTGCAAAAAAGTATCAAGAATGGGAATATCTATCGAATTTGCAAGCCCAGACATATTTTATGCCTTGGCTTGCTTTACTTATATAATAGTAGGCATAACATGTGGCATCATCAGATGGTGCCACATGTGCCATCCTTACGACAAACAGGCAGACTTCTTTTATCCTGCTCGTCGGCAAGTGACCTTTTATTTTGCGGCAACTGTCTTGCAGTTCCCATATATATTATGCCCACATGACGCTGACTTGTGGTTTTACGTCCGCTCGTTTGGCATCATCTATTACCCGATGTGTGCAGCCATGATGTTCCATCGTTACTTCCGCCTGGGACATGGTAATCGTAATTGGCTGTCGCGTTTCAAGTTTTCCATATCTATTGGTTTACTCGTCGTGCTAATGCTCCTATCTCTGTTCCATACCGATGACACATTCTCAAGAAACCAGTTGGTATGGGAATGTGTTATGGGTGGCATAAGCCTTCTGCTCACCATGGATTTTGTAATCGAAGGTCGATGGCTCAATCATCAGATAGACAATTACCACACACAGAATTACTCCAATGACAGCGATTTTCCGTATGCTTTTGCCAAGAAGGTAATTTATCAACCCCTGGGATGTTTCTTGTTGATGTGGATAGTTTTTCTTACAGACAGCAGAATGGTAAAAATGATTGTTGACCTACTGCTTGCAGCCTGGATGCTGCTTATCCTATGTATGATATTGCATCCCAACCGCATGATACATTCTGCAGAAGTAAAAGAGAAAATGGAAAAGTTGGAAGCGGAAAGCCTTCAACTGGTACAGAAAGAAGCCGAAGAAACTGAAAATCAGGTCATCGCAGAGGACATGGTTGAGGGTGAAAAAGGAACATCAGTGAAAACTGAAAGACAAATTCAGCCAGAGGAGTGGGATACCGTGAGACAAGAAGTGCTTACCATCGTGAGTCGGCGGTATCTGGAACCCAGCCTGAAACGAGTGGAAGTAATAGGCGATGTAAGAAATTGCACACACAGCTTGGCGGGCAAGTTTATCACAGAAATAGGATTCTACCAATTGGTAAATGCCTTCCGCATCCGCCATTACGAGCAACTGATAAAAGATGCGCCTGCAGCTATGAGCCAAGAAATGGCCGCCGAGAAATGTGGCTTCAAGAATCGCTGGGCACTCTCCAATGCCCGCAAGCGAATGAAAGATTTCGACTATTCGCTTATCGAGAAATATCTATAAGTAGGATAAGATATTACATTGTTGTCCTCAAAATGACAGAAAGTTTACCTACGGATTAAACTTTCTGCCTTTTTCTTTTGCTCATTCAAGAAATAGTCGTATCTTTGCCATTACAACAAAGTTGTAACACCAAAAATGTAATGGCATATGAAACCAAGTAACAGGAAATTAGCAAATCCTTTCATCTATCAAGGGTATGAAAGTCCTGAGTATTTCTGCGATAGAGAAGCAGAGACTGCTACCCTTTTATCTCATCTGAAGAACGGCAGGAACGTAACACTTATCTCTCCTCGTAGAATTGGCAAAACGGGACTCTTCAAGAATACCTTCTTCTATCTCTAGGAAGAAGAGAATTATACCGTCTGCCTCACCGAGTTGATGTTTACCGATAACGATGAATTATCGGGCTTGATAGCAAGAATGCTGAATGCCGGCATCAAGGTGATTATCGCCAATGGCAATGTGCCCAATATCCTCATCGACCTCAAAGAGCATCCGATGGAGACCCTACATACAGAGTTTGCTCCAAGACCGATGGAAAAATAATAGAATCACAAACGAGATAGCACAGAGCTTTGAGACGCAAATGGCTCATCGTGCCTGTCACCGTCAAAGACAAGTACAAGATACTCCGTGTCATCTCATCACTGACGCACGAGCCATTCGAGGTGAAGATTATTGAATAAAATTAATAGGCATAAGAAAAATTGAAAGAAAGAGAAGCGAAGGTAATAGAACTTGCTGTGAACTTCTGCAACGAGAAGTTGGACGAGGACTGTGCCACACTATGCACCCAGCTGATACAGAAACTTGGAAGGAAACGCACCAATTCTCTCCAGTCTGGAAGATTAGAGATTTGGGCAGCTGCAGTTGTTTACACAATATGCAGCATCAACTTCATATTCTGCAAGGACTCCCGACTAAGCTTGACATCGAATGACATCTGTGAATATTTTGGCACAAGCAACTCAACCACGGCGCAAAAGTCGAGGACGATAAAAGACTTGCTGAAGATAAGTCAAGTATTCGATCCCAACTTTTCATTGAAAGAGATTGCCACAAACAATCCTTTCAATCGTCTTCGAATGTCAAATGGATTTTTCTTCTTCGACTAAAGTCAAAAGACAAGGCTACATTACGGGCATTCCTTGCCAACAGCAATGCACCATGCAAAAAAATGGGACAAAGCTCCACCATTTTGGCATGGTGCATTGTTTGTTATATAAAAGGCACTAATGGTGGTAACACCTGCCTTTAAGACTTCAACTATTTATATTTACAACAAGAAGATTCTACCTTACAGCAAGAAGGTTCCAAAATAATCCCTTGTCACTACCTTAAAATCCACATCAGGATAAGAGTTTCTATAATTGACTCTCAATATCTATTTTTACTTTCATAATGACGATTGTTAAACAACGTAAATATGTCACAGAAAATCCTTTTGTTTATAGGCATTGGCTAAGTCTATGTGCAAGGTTTCGCAAGATGGTTCATGTGCATTTTGCAAGATTTCGCAAGAAAGTTGAAAGATTCTGTAATAGAGTATCCGACATTTTTTCATAATTTTGCAGCATCTTATTATGGTATGGACTTAGTCTATTATTCACATAAAAATATATTGTATTATGACAACAACTTTAAAACAGCAACATCATGGCAGACTTCGTGGAATCCTCTTAGCTCTG
>OQVL01001961.1_pt1 | contig 12518 bp, 6 predicted proteins | sample 1691501 | NCBI WGS metagenome assembly OQVL01 (sample SAMN03418253, study PRJEB22391) | human gut metagenome | biome: human-gut; feature: organic feature; material: feces | host: Homo sapiens | place: Tanzania | collected 2013-01
CTTTTTGAGTGCAGTCGCTCAACGGCTTGATTTTGTTGTCTTGCAAGATGAAATACCCATATTATTCGGAACTTGCTGAGGATATGCTTCATTCTGCATAAGCATATTAGGATTTTGCTGTGGAAAATTAGTCATTACCGAAGCGTAAATAGGCATACCATTCAGGTCGTAGCCTATAAGCTTTTGCTGTACACATGACTGGGGTGCATAAATAGGCACACCGTTCAGGTCATAGCCTATAAGCTGGGACTGCTCCGTTGGAGCTTGATTTGCGTACATATTATTCTGCGGATAAGGTGCAGGCTGAGGAATATTCTGTACTTGCTGATGTGGATTTGGAAATTGTTGGTTAATCATTTGCGGCTTGTTCACTTGTGGGCCTCCTGTTTGATAATTAGGTGTAAAATTTGAATAATTATTTTGGTTATTGTATTGTTGTGAAGGATATTGAGAATTATGAAATTGATTAACGGCAGGCTGCTGATGAAACTGCTGCTGCATCGGAGCAGATGTATCCGGAACAATAATATGCTCAGTATTCAGCTGAGGTATATAAGGTTCATTATAATCATCATAAGACTCATTAAGTTCATCGGCTGTAAATAGACTAGATTTTGTTTCCGGGGCTTCATCGTTGATAATAAAAGTTCCTGAACCAATAGTAAAGTTGCTGCCGTCGTTTTCCGACCTGTACCCCCTTTGACTAAGCTGACCTAGCTGATCTATATTTATATCGGACAAATCATTAAGGTTGTGTCCGCAGGCAACGCAGAAAGTAAAACCTTTTTTATTGTCAGTGCCGCATTTGGGACAAATCATAGTCTATCACTCCTTTTCAGAGAAAATTGCAAAGTATGAAGTTGAGTTCAATTCTGCAAAGAGCAGGCTTGATACCATGAAAGACCAGACTGAACGTCTTTCGCTCCATGATGCTACGCTCCCCGCAGTGGCTTTATTAAAGGACATAAAGACCGCAGAGAGCAAAATTGTGGAATGCAATAAGAATCTGTCCAAACTCAAAATGGACATCGAGAAAAAGGAAAAACAAATCAGAATAGAAACTTCCACTCTCGCAAAGTTCACGCAAGCCCTGCTGAAAGCAAAGGAAGAAATCGAGCTGCAGAAACCGCACATCAACAAAGCCCGCAAGATAAAAGTGGAGATTGACACTGCAAAAAGAAATGCCGACGAGAAGAAACGGGCATTAGCCGAAGCTGAAAATGCCGATAAGAAAGCGAAAAAGGAACTCAATGATAATGAAAATGCAATAAGGAAAGCAAAGGAAGAACTCCAGATTGTCAGTCAGAAACGTGCCGCAATCGTAGAGAATATTGATTCACGCACCAAGGAACTAAAGGAAAAACTCAGCAAGTCTGTAACTTTGTACGATGAAGAGTATGCGAAACTCGAAAGCAAGGATGCCAACAAGCTTCAGGAAGCAAAGACCAAAAGCGAGAAGATGCAGAATGACATCAAGGAGGCTATCCGCATCCAGAGTGAACTAAAAGAGAAACGTGAGGTCATCGAACATAATACCAATGATATAAAAGGTCTGGTCAATAGCAATGACGACATCAACGAACGAATGAAAACCTTTGACATTGAAGCGTTGCAGAAAGAATATGACACCATCTCCCAGTCATACACTCTGATGACAAGCGAGAATTGGGAAAAACATCGCAATGACCTCGTGGAGGGTGAACCATGCCCTCTATGCGGTTCCACCCAGCATCCATTCCATAACAAAGAGAATGTCTTACCGGTAATTGATAATCTGAAAGAACTCGTAGATTCGAAAAGGCAGAATCTTGAAGCCAAGAGAAAGGAGAAACAGAACCTTACCGAGAGCCTCAGCAAGAACCTCGGAAAACTGGATGGCATGAAGAAAGTCTTGGACGAGGCAGAGAAAAAGTGCGCTAATCTCAAAGAGACATGGAGCAATATTCACGATTCCTATACCGTCTGGCCAGAAGATGTCACATTGCTGCAAGAGATAGAAAAGGACATTACCGAAGAGACAAACCGTGCCACGCAGGCTCTCAAAGACTATAATGCCCTTTCAAAGAAGGTGGATAGACTTCGCAAGGACAAAGAGGCGGCTGAAAAGGCGGTGCAATGCTTTGCTGACGAATCTCTCAAAAGAAAGCAGGATACCGAAAAGAAAGTGCAGGAAGCGACCACTGCACTCGCTAAAGAGACAGGAAAGACTGAGAATCTCGTCAATCAGAGCAATGAGAAGTCAAAGGCTTTGCATCTTGCATCTGAGGCATACGTGCAAGCAACGAAGGAAGTCGAAAGCAAAACTGAAGCTCTGAAGATGGAGATTGGTGATAAGGATCCTGATGATTACGAGCGTAATCTCAACAAGGCGAAGGATGATGCTGATAATTCTGTCAAGGCAAAGAACAATGCTATCAGCATTCTCCGTGAGGAATTGAAAGGACTGCAAGGCAAAGACTCTACAGTCAAGGAGCAATTAGAAAGTGAAAAGGAGAAACTTTTTTCGGCAAACCAATCGCTTAAAGACTGGCTATCAGACTATAACAGCGGGAAAGATGGTCAATGTCTTACGGATGAGACTATTTCAATGATATACTCTGCCACAGATGATTGGGAAGGAATCAGATCACAACAGAAAGGTCTTAACGATGCATTGACAAAAGCCGAAACAACTCTCACCAACGAGAAGATGGCTTGCCAGGAACATCAGACCAAAAAGCCAGAACAATCCAAGGATGCGTTGACACGGAGAAAGGCAGAACTGTCGGAAATGACATACACGGAACTCGTGGATGCCAAAGCTCGTTTGCAAAGACATAATACTGCTAAACAGCAGATGGGCAATATGTTTGAACAGAAGCAGGAGGCTGAAATCCTCAAAAAGGAATGGGAAGAAATCACTGATGCCATTGGCAACGATGGAAAGACACTTCGAAAGATTGCTCAATGCTACACGCTGCGTTTCCTCATTGAGCATGCCAACGTGGAGATTCGGAAGTTCAACAGCCGTTACGAACTTCAGCAGGTGAAGAATTCTCTCGGCATCCGCGTCATAGACCACGACCGCGCTGACGACATCAGAGATACCACATCCCTCTCTGGAGGCGAGACTTTCATCGTCTCACTTGGGCTCGCTCTCGGTCTTTCAGCCCTTTCCTCACGAAACATTTCATTCGAGAATCTGTTTATAGATGAAGGATTTGGTACGCTTGACCCTGACACTCTTGCCACAGTCATTGACTCTTTGGCTATGCTTCAGTCGTCGCAAGGAAAGAAAGTCGGCGTAATCAGCCACACCGACACAATGTCCGAGCGAATAACCACTCAGATACGAATCATCAAGAATGGCAACTCGGGCAGCAGCCATATAGAGATTTATCCTTGATTTTTGTGGTCTTGTTGCCTGGTTGTTTTGTTGCTGGTTGTTTTGTCGTTTGTTGTTTCTCCAGCAATACAGTCAATCAACAAGGCAACCAAGCAACAAAACCACCAAGCGACCAAGCCTGTCTGGAAGACAGTACCGAGCATAGCGAGAGTAACCCGGGACGAAGTCTCGGAAATTATGATGACATAATGACAACTGTCTGGAAGACAGTACCTAAATACAAATACGAAATGGACATGAAGTTCATGTCTATTTTTCTTTAGATGCAAGGTACTGTCTTCCAAACAGTTTGCTTCTTTATGATTGTAGTCCTGAGACTTCGTCCCAGGTTACTATCGCTACGCTCTGTACAGGCTTCCAGCCTGATCTATTTTTTGTTTTTTTCAGTTGTCTGGTCGTTTATATATTGGAGCATTCAACAAAACCACGAAACAACAAACTTCACAAATCATACCCGGCATTCTGGGTGAGTTTCTTGTTGAGTTCGAGGCATTTCTGCGGGATAGGAAACACCGTAGTGAAGCCGGTCTCTTCGTCCTTGACAGGTGTGCGCTGGTCGTAAGCCTTGGTGAATCTGCCGAATCGTATGAGGTCCTGCCTTCTCCATCCCTCCCATACGAGTTCCAGGAGGCGCTCTTTGAGGATATTGTCCATAGTGGCTTCTGCCCAAGGCATTCCCACTCTTTCCCTTACGGCATTCAGTTCGCGCGAACCGTCGCCGCCATTGCGCACCTTTGCTTCCGCCTTCATCAGCAAAGCGTCAGCATATCTGAAGAGCACGATGTCGTTATCCACCTGCCTTCCGTCGGAATAAGCAGTGCGGTCCACCTCATATTTCGCCACTCTTGCTCCGGCAGTCTGCTTGTAAGGGCTGTCGGAAAGGTCGAGTCTGAGTTCCAATGGCATATATACCAGAGGCTTGCCATTGTCGAGCATCACTTTTTTTCCATCCACATAGACTGTGTCTGCATAGAAATTGATGTGGAATCTGGCATCTACTTGCGCTGTGCCGTAACCGAAAGCCTTTACGGTAGATATGGTGGCACAGGTGCCGTTCTCTGATGAACCGCCGTAAGCTTCGCCGTGCTTGTAGTGGCGTGAGCGGAAGAGATAGTGGTATTCATTCCGGTAGAGGTTCTTGTCCAATGGAATTGTCAGGATATTCTCGTCGGAGTTCTCATTATGCACGGCAAAGTTTGAGGCATAATCGCTCTCCAGCGTGTAGCCTTCACGCTCCAGTTGGTCGCAATACCAGATACATGTCTCCCAAGCGTTCTTCTTCTCTCCGTTGACATTGAAGAAGATGCTTCTTCCGTCCATCCGCTTGCCGTCGGTCCAGTCATCATCAGAATATATCTCAGCATTGAGTGCAAGCTTTGCGAGAAGGAAATGAACGACAGGGCGCGTCATTCTTCCGTAATAGTCACCAGGCTTGTTTGAACGTGCATCAGCGAGCAAAGGAGCCACCTGCTGGAGTTCATCGACGATAAAATGGAGCAGTTCGCTTCTCTTGTTCTGCACCACCTGTTCCAGTTTTACATTGGAGGAAGTCACCAGAGGGATGTTTCCAAACAGATCCATAGCATACCAATAGTACATTGCTCTGATAGCTCTGACCTCGGCAGTATAGCATTTGTATTGCTCATAAGACAATGCTCCCTTGTGGCTTTCGATGTCATCCAGCGACTTGTTTGAGAGCATTATCACCTTGTAGAGGTATATCCATGTATCATATAGGTACGTGTCATTAGCGCTCCATTTGTGCTGATACATGTTTTTCCATAATCCTCCATCATACCAGTCGCCGCCTCTTGTCGGAATCATCGCCTCGTCGGTGGTCAGAGTGTTGTAATCATAGAGTCCTCTGCACGTGCCTTGAAGTCCTTCAGAGTTCTGATGTCCGCCGAAATAATTATATAGTGAAGCGACGGCATTGTTGTAGATATTGCCGGCATTGTCGTATATGGCGTCCTGATCGAGCTGGTCTCTCGGGTTTTCGTCCAGGCATCCGCTGACGCATATCAGCATTGTAATGATGAATATGTGGGATAATATCTTTTTCATGATTGTCATTGTGTTTAGAATTGAACGCTCAGTCCCAGTGAATAAGTGCGGTAGAGAGGATAGTTACGCTTGTCGTCAATGCCCATTGTGCTGTTGACCACATAGCTGTTTATCATAGGAGTCTGTCCGCTGTAACCGGTAATCGTTCCGAGGTTACTGACGTTGCAGGAGATGCGGAGCGAGCGGATTACGTTGCTTCTCAGTGGAACGTTGTATCCTACTGTCAGGTGTTCGAAGTTGATATAGTCGCCTTTCTCCAGCCAATAGTCGGATACGCGCTGGTCCATGATGTTCTTCTTTGGCGCACTCTTCAGCACATTGTAGTCAGGGAAGCAGGAGAGGTTGTCGTAAGCCAGTCCGGTGCCGTTGAATATCTTGTGTCCGAAGGCGCCGTTGATCTGCAATGCGACGTAGAAGTCCTTGTATCTGAAACTGATGTTCGAGCCGAGCGTCACCTTAGGCGTGGCTTGTCCGGCGATGTATCTGTCACCACCGTCGCTGAGGTCTATTTCCCCGTTCTTGTCAATGTCCTCGATGTCGTAGATATAACTGCCGTTTTCATTCTTCACAAGACCCTTGCAGTGAGGCAAATAGAACACTCCGAGAGGCTGTCCCACAATCTGATAGACCACATTGTTGTCACCTCCGTTCTGTCCGGCACCGTCCAGGGCACCGATAGCAGTGATATTTGCGGCAGACATGTTCATTCCCTTGTAGTTCCCGCTGAGTGAAATCAGCTTGTTGGTCTGGAATGAGAGGTTCATGTTGATGTTCAGTTCCATGTCTTTCTTGCTTATCGGCTGTCCGGAGAATCCAAGTTCAAGTCCCTGGTTTGACATCGAACCGATATTGGCAAGCAGAGTGTTGAACACGAAAGGCGGTACGGGCACCTCATAGGCATAGAGCATGTCTGATGTCTTGGAGTAATAGTACTCGGCAGTCATCATCAGTCGGTTGCTGAAGAAGCCGATGCCGGCACCGATATTGAATGTGGTCTTGGTCTCCCATTTGAGGTCAGGATTATTGTTTCTGACCATTCCGAGGGTCACTGTAGGCGAACTCTTGACCGGCACGATGCCAGTCTGCCTTACGGTGTTCATGGTGGTGTAGGCGGAAATGCCACCGAGATTGCCGGCTTGTCCGAATCCTGTGCGCAGTTTGAGCAGCGAGATGGTCCTTGAGTCAGCGAGGAAACTCTCCTTTTTCGCATCCCAGTCGAACGAGATGGAAGGGAAAAATCCCCATGTATGGTCGTCGCCCACCATTGAGGAACCGTCTCCGCGGGCATTGAACGAGAAGGAATATCTGTCCATAAGGCTATAAGTGACGCTTCCCATCACTGATGCCAGAGACTGGTCCTCGAATGTGCTCTCCGTGCCGCCATACGGACGTGCGGCAGTAGCACCGATATTTTCGTAATTGAATCCGTTTGTAGGGATGCCTTTCGCTGAAATCCAGAAAGCGGTCTTTCTGAGTTTGCGGTATTCCGTGCTTGCGCTGGCAGTGACTTTATGTATGCCCATCTCTTTGTTGAAGTCGATGGAGACGTTGCCGAGCCATTCTTCCTTCTTGAATTCCCCACGATATACGTTGCCCTGGGCCCACACCCATGTAGGGCAGAACTGTGAAATCTCATTCGAGCCGTAGAGGTAGGAGCCGAACGTGGATATGTTCCATTCCGGCGACAGCGAATAGTTGAGTTTGATATGTGCGTCGAAGTTCAGGTCTTTGGAGTCGTTTTTCTCATGCAGGACAGCGCCAGGGGGATTGATGTGTGTAGCCACTTCGTTCTTGTTCCAGTTGCCTTTGGCATCCGTTCCGGCAGGGAAAGTTGGGTTCTGGCAGGCTGCTGAATAGAAGAGCATCTGGGTATCGTATATGTCATGGTTTCTGAATGAGGAACCGAATACACCGAAGTCGCCGGTAAGCCGGTCGTTGAATGCTTTCTGCGTGACGTCAATCTTGGCTACGAAGTTTCCGTAGCTCATGTTCTTGATGATCGTGTTGTGGTCCATCAGTCCGAAGGAAGCGCGGTAATTGGACTGTGGCGTTCCGCCGCTGAAGGCAAGATAATGATTGTTTACCATACCTGTGCGGGTGATGACCTTGTAGAAATCAGTGTTGTAACCACCGTTGTTGCAGTATAGTCCCAAGGCTTTTGCCGTGGCAAGATAACCGTTTGCGTCGAGCATGTCGAGATGCTTGTACATCTGCTCGAATCCTACGTTTCCCTCGTATGAAATTTGGAATCCCCGTCCGGTGCCTTTCTTCGTCTTCACCTCGATTACTCCGGAAGCGCCTCGCGAGCCGTACATGGCTGTCTCGGCAGCGTTTTTCAGGATTCTGAAGCTCTCTATGTCAGCGGGATAGATGGTGGACAGGGTCAACACGTCAGAGGTCACACCGTCGATAAGCACCAGTGGGTCATTGCCACCGATGATGGATGTGGTGCCTCGCACTCGCACACTATTGAGCATAGCCATGCGGTCAAGACCGTTGGAAGTGACGTTTACGCCCGCAGCCTGACCGCTCAGCACGTCGAGGGCAGTGCTGACACCAGCCTTTGATGAATGCGTATCCCCCATTTTTATAAGGCTGTTTCTGTTGTCGATGGAGTCTTTCAGTCCTGTAGTAATCTGCTTTTGTGCATAGGACACAGAACTGCAAAAGAGCGCCAAGAAAAGTAACGAAACAGGTTTTATACTCTTTCCCATAAGATTCTCTCTATTTTAAGTTTTAGTTGTTTGGCGCAAAGGTATGAAAAAACACGGACAAAAAGTCAGGATATCTTGAAAAAACGCTTGCAAACTCTTCCGTTTTAACCCTATTTAACAATATGGCAAATCTGTGATTGTTGCGGTTCTGTCGTCTTGTGGTTTTGAGATTTTGTTGTTTTGCAGATGGCAAAGACAGGCACGAGTCAAACCTTCGGAGTTTGTTGAAGGAATCGGGGCGTTGGTTGAATAAAGTTGCAGGAATGACTTGCTTGTTATAATTTTGCAGCGTATCAGACAATGTAAAACATTATAATTGGCTTATGAAACGTTTAAATCCAGAATCCGCATTGATTTCAGAGAAGATGATGAAACATGCGAAAAGACTAATGTTGATGCTGAGCGTAATGATAATGGCGACAGCATGCAGTTCCGACCCAGACCTTATCAGTGATGAGACTGGCGGCAGTACAGGTAACGGTACATCAGGCAATGGTAATTCAGTGACGGGAATGACGTATGGCAGTTCGCTGACAGACCTCACTGGCTTTGACATTTCTGTTGACAAGACTGCTCTGACCGAAACGGAAAGCATACCATCGGATGGCAATGAAGCAGAGGACTACATAGAGAACAATGCTTTCTCCAAAGAGATAACTATAGTCTTTGACGGCAATCACGCTTCTTCCACAGGCAGTGTGGACGGTGTTGCTGTAACTGTAAGCGGCGCTGATGTCATAATCAAGTCTTCGGCAAAGAAAGTAAGTTACAACGTCAGCGGAAAGACTACCGATGGTTTCCTGAAAATCTACAGTGACAACAAGTTCAAACTCAATCTCAATGGTGTGGATATCACCAACCCTGACGGGGCCACCATCAATATCCAGAGCAAGAAGCGTGGCTACATCGTCTTGGCAGAAGGCACGGAGAACACTCTTACCGACGGCACGAAGTATAGTGATGCCACGGATGACGAGGACATGAAGGCCTGCTTCTTCAGCGAGGGCAAAATGCTGTTCTCCGGCTCCGGCACTCTCAATGTCTTTGCCAACTGCAAAGCGGGCATAAGAAGTGACGACTACATGCTTTTCCGTCCGGGCAACAACATATATGTAAATGCTACGGCTGGCAACGCCATCAAGGCAAATGATGCCATATATATAAAAGGTGGAGTAATCAATGTGGAGACTTCTGCTGCCGCAGGCAAGGGACTGAGCAGCGACGGAACAGTGCAGATAGACGGCGGACGAACCACGGCCATCACCACCGGCACTGGTGAATATGACGCTGACGAGCAGGATGTGAGCGGATGTGCCGGAGTAAAGGCGGACAGCTGTTTCGTGATGAACGGCGGAATGCTCTGTTGCAAGAGTACCGGGGCGGGAGGTAAAGGCATAAGTACAGACCAGACATTGACGCTGAACGATGGAACAATCAAGGTGATTACCACCGGAAAGCAATATGTCTATGGCAATCTCGACACCTCGCCAAAGGGCATAAAGAGCGATGGAGCGATGTATCTGAAAGGTGGAACAGTCATGGTGAGATGCACAGGAGGCGAAGGATCCGAGGGAATAGAGAGCAAATCCACCATGGACATCTCCGGCGGAGAGATAATGTCATATTGCTATGATGATGCCATCAATTCGTCTGGTGCGATGAATATCAGCGGAGGCAAGGTCTTTGCTATGGGAACCAACAATGACGGCATTGACTCCAACTCCACATTGACCGTATCGGGAGGAGTGGTGATAGCCTGTGGCACTACTGTTCCAGAGGGGGGACTGGACTGTGATGAGAATACGTTTGCCGTCACAGGTGGCACGCTTATCGGCATTGGCGGCACCACTTCCACCCCTACCACTGGCGTTACCACGCAGCCTGTAGCCATCATTGGCGGTAACAGCATTTCCAATGGACAATACCTTACGGTGGCTGATGCCGGTGGAAACAACATTATAGCCTTCAAAGTGCCACGCGACTACACCCAGCAGGGATTCACCCTACTGGTAAGTTCACCGGATTTCTCACAGGGCAATTCATTGGTCTTCACCACTGGAGCGACCGTAAGCGGCGGAAATGACTTCTGCGGTTACGTCACTGATGCCACGGTGAGCGGTGGCACAAGCCTTGCCGCTCTTACTCTTTCATCCATAATCACCACATCCAATGTCAGCGGTGGCATGGGCGGAGGAAACAATGGCATGGGCGGAGGAAACGGAGGCGGTCCTGGTGGCGGTGACCGTCCTAATGGCGGACGACCATGACGTGACAATAAAACCGGCAGTTTCTCGTTATCTATTATATGGCGGTTCTATAGATTACCACCGTTTATACAGAACTCAATTGGAATATGACAAAGTTGATCTATAGAGCCGCCCTATAGAAAGCGATTAAGCTTGACAAATATAAATACTGACAATCATGTGACGGTAGAATAAACGACTTGGCACGATTCGAGTTTTCACCGTTATCCTTATCTACAAGCATCTTATGATAAAAGGACAAAAGAAATCGGAGTTGATTCTCTATCTCGTGCTGTGGGCAGTACTGTTTGCGGCACCAGTGGTCAGTATGCTTGTCGGTGATTTCTTCATGTCCTCACCCATGGATGCTGAGATGAGAGGCTACATCGTGCAGAGTTCTTCTGTCGATTGGCAGAACGTGTATAATGCCTGGGGGCTTCTGTCTATGTTCTGCGTCACGTTCTTTGTCCATAATATCTTTGTAGCCCCATTGCTGGTATATGGCAACCACAGGAAGGCTTACGGTTTCACTGTCGTGGCATTGACGGCTGCTTTCATGTTCTATCAGATAGCCTGCCGGCCACACCATAGGGAGGCTGTGCCTGACAAGAAGCCCCTACCGGAAATGGAGATGAAAAGGGCTGTCCGACCTGACTATAGCCGGACGTTTACCCACGGAAAGCCTGATGATTCCAATGCTGAAGGCCACATCAATCCGCCTCCTCTTCCAGAAAAAGGCAGGAAAGGAGACCGTATCGTGGAAAAGAGGGAGCCGCCACGTGCGTTCGGGGGGCAGGATTCGGTGGCATTCATCATAATGGCTTTGCTGCTTGGACTCAATATAGGGGCGAAATCCTTCTTCAAGTCGATGGATGACAGAAAGCGAATAAAAGACCTGGAACGGGAAAACCTCAACAGCCAACTCGAATATCTGAAATATCAGATCAATCCGCATTTCTTCATGAATACGCTCAACAATATCCATGCACTCGTGGACATAGACCCTGAGCAGGCGAAATACACCATCGAAGTGCTGTCGAAACTGATGCGTTACGTGCTCTATGACGGAAACAGGACAATGGCTCCATTGCAGAAGGAACTCGACTTTATCAGCCATTACGTGGATCTGATGCGCATCCGATTTACAGACAAGGTCAGGATTGCTGTGTCATTGCCTCAAAGCGTGCCTGATGTACAAGTGCCGTCGCTCCTTTTCATCACATTCGTTGAGAATGCCTTCAAGCATGGAGTCAGTTACCGGAAACGCTCCTTCATAGAGGTCGGAGTCATGGTGGACGAGACGCTGGGCGAGATAGTGTTCAGTTGCAACAACAGCAGGAAAAACGGGGAGGAAGACAGACGTGGAGGCGTGGGACTGCAGAATGCCAAAAGGCGGCTGAAACTGATATACGGCAATGACTACGTGCTGACGAGCGATTCCTCGCCGGAGGAATATCGCCTGCTATTGAGACTGCCGACAAATAAACATCACGAGAATGATTAGAGTATTAGCCATAGATGATGAGCCGTTGGCTCTCAAGCAATTGGAGACTTACATCAATAAAGTGCCTTACTTCGAACTGCAGGATGGATGCCAGTCGGCTATGGATGCAGTGCGGATTCTAAGCGCAAAGGATGTCGATGTCATCTTCATTGACATAAACATGCCCGACCTCAACGGGATGGAATTCGTGAAATCATTGCAGAATCCTCCGATGATAGTATTCACCACTGCCTATCAGGAATACGCTGTGGAGGGCTACAAGGTGGCTGCCGTCGATTATCTCCTGAAGCCGTTCGGCATGGGTGATGTCATGAGAGCCGCCGACAAGGTGAAGCGTCAATATGACCTGATGCATACGTATGCCCTGTCGCCGGTGGATGAAGATGATGCAATATTTCTGAAAACAGAATATAAGGTGGTGCGCATCCTTATCCGCAACATCATCTACGTGGAGGGAATGTCGGAGTATCTACGCATATTTCCTGCCGGACAGGAGAGACCTATCGTAGCTCTGCTTGGTATGAAAAACCTTGAAGAGCGCCTGTCTTCACATGATTTCATGCGCATCCTCTGTCGATACACGTACAGAAATCCGTATCCAGAAG
>OQVL01001962.1_pt1 | contig 12515 bp, 13 predicted proteins | sample 1691501 | NCBI WGS metagenome assembly OQVL01 (sample SAMN03418253, study PRJEB22391) | human gut metagenome | biome: human-gut; feature: organic feature; material: feces | host: Homo sapiens | place: Tanzania | collected 2013-01
TTAATACATTCTCTATAGTTTTCTGGCAACAAGAAAGTAAGTTTTTTGCCAGCAATGAGATAATTCATCATTCGCATAGGCTGTCCAGCATCATCACATCTACAGACAAGTCCATTTATATTTCCAATGTACAGTTCATGATCATGTTTTGTGTTGAAACTGTAGTCATCGAAATTGAATCCATTCTGTTCTAGTAAGTCTACATTCCGGATAGTATAATATTGAAATGGATATTGCTTCTTGATATTGATTTCTTTCATGATAATAGTATAGTTAATTTGCTATGCGGCAGTCATAACATTTGCAAGTTCAATATATTTTTCTACTTCATCTACGTACTTGTCTACACATGGTTCGTACCATTCTGGAACATTCGCTGTATATCCATATTCTTTAAGATGTTCAACGATAGTTTGACGGAGATCTTCTCTAGTAGACTTAATTTTCAATTTTCGCCTCAAAATTTCACTATTCGCGATATGCATCAAGAAACGCTTGTCATAATTCGTAAAATCGATCAGTGCTTGTTCATCACCAAACTGACCTACATCTTTCTTACGAGACTTACTGTCACCACAGTCTTTGCCTTTGAAGAAATCAGACTTAAGAAACTCAAACAGCGCTCCGTAATAGTCAAATATAAGGCGTAAAGCTTTGTCCGCTTTCTCATTAAACATTTCAGTATTGATATACACATAGCCCCTGTCTTTTACAGACAAATCAGCAGTTCCATCAGTAAACCTTTTGCCTGGCCTAAGAACACGCCCGATAATCTGGAATGGGGCGATGAAGTTGGTGTCAGCATCCATGTTGAACACCGTGTGTGTAAAAGAAGGAATGTCGATCCCAGCAATGATCTGACGAATATGCACTACAAAACAAGAACGTTCATTCTTCTCGATACTTTCCTTAAATTTAGCGATGTCACCAGAAATAGACTGTTTGTTCTTTTTCTTTCCATTTGCACTACATGTACTGAATACATCGTAATTGTCACCATACGTTTCAATAAGGTAATTTTCCATTTCACATAATTCTTTTACAGAATTGACAGTGACAAGAATATTAGATTTATAGCCAGAATCTTTTTCTTTCAGTTTCATTACATCTTCAATGACCTTAACAATCATGCTCTTCAAACTGCCATTATTCAAATGCTCACATTTGCAGAACTTGAAAAAAGGTGGCACGATCATGTGCGCATTTATGGCTTCAATTGGACGAAGCCTGTAAGAAAAACAGTCACTATAGTTATCAAGATTGCATAATTCTTTTACAGTCTCAAAGTTGTCTTTCGTCGGAGTAGCAGTGACAAAATGCAGTGTTCCGTCATTATACTGTACTAAATCATAAATCTTCTGAAAGTCTACCCAAGTCTTTTCAGACTTCTTGTCTTCATTCAAGTCATCTTTATCGTCAGACTTGTATTCTTTACGAAGCGTATGTGCTTCATCAAAATAAAAATGTTTAACTGCGTCTTTATCAAGCTTGTCTAGAAACTTTTCATTCTTCTGCAAAGTCGGATTACACACTACCGTAATTCTATATTGCTTTTCTTGAGGTGTATTAACTGTGGTTACAGCAATACCAATAGGTTTATTGCCATTGACGTCAGTCACCAATGCTACTTTATCTTCTTTATCTAATACAGTATAGAATGTATTGTTCTTCTTGTTAATGCAGTTTGCAATGACAATGTCACAATTGTCTTTATTGACGAGTCCATCATTATACAGATTTGTAAGTACTGAGCAAACTGTCTGCTTGTTTAAGTCTATAATAGGGCCAGAAACTATAAAATTATGTTTCTTGTTGTCATTTAGAAACTGTTTGATATGACCATAGATTACAACAGTCTTACCAGCAGCAGTCGGCATGTAGAGAATACCGATTTTCCGATTAATCATTCCGTGTACTGCTTCTTGTTGTTTCTGCAGTAATTTGATAGGCATTTATTGATTCCTTTGTTTTTTGACTTACAATATCAATATAATAAAAATCCTGTACTATTTGTACAGGATTTTTGCATAATTTATGTAAATTTTTACTTGAATTTAGTGTATCTACTTATAGGCCAGTTGTCAATCTTCTTTGTCCATTTGTCAAAGAACACTTTTCTATATTGTTCTATCTCGGTTATAGCTTTACCAACAGACTCGTGTGTAGCATCTATGTCTACTGTCGCTACATCGAACCCTTTTGACAGAGCTTGACAGCAAATGTCGGCATCATAAAAATGATAGTCTGTCAATTTTTCATCAAATCTTACACCAGATTCTAGCAATTTTCTACTGACAAATAGACAACACCCATCAACGGAAGCAAGTCCAATATGTGTACCTGGCCAATCTGCCATTACTGTGCTCTTTCCATCTGGAAAGCCTTGTGTAATCTTGCCTGCAGTATTCAATGGCCTGTTAGGAATCCACCACACACAAGACTGTTCAAGAACGTAAGTGCCTATCAATCCCGCTACACCAACTTTACCATCTTCAAACAGTTTGTCAAGTTTGTACTTGATCACATCATTTGGGGTATTAAATGACAAATCGTCATGTCTAAAACAAAAATACTGTTCATTTGAAGATAGACAATACTTTTCAATAGCATAGTTGTATTTTTTTGCTATACTGTTTAATTTTGAAGTATTGTGAATCAAATGTACATTGTCAAGTATAGAATCTCTTTTGTCTTTTACGGCCACGATCTCTATCATAAGTCTCTCATTTCAAACTTGCCAGTAAGCATATTGCTGTTCATATAGTCTGCTAGCAATCTATTCGCTACATCTGAATATACTGCTGTTCTTGAAACATCAAATACAACTAGCTTGAATGTTGCTATGTTTGATTTCAGCATAATGTATCTGTCTTTGTCTGACAAGTTCTCTATGCTGGCAATATGATCTACATCAAAAGGTAATTCATTATGTTCAAACGCTTTCTCAATAGCCTGTCTCTTAGCCGCTACAGAAGTGTTCGGTGGAAATACGTAATATGTAGGTACGCAATGTTTACTGCATGCCTCTGTTTTTTCTGCTATTTCTTCTTTTGTAAGAGGCTTGTTACCGAATGTATCTTGAAGGTATTTGACTACTTTATTGATAGACCATTCCCCTTCCTGCAATGGATCTGACCCTTCTTCTTCTGAATAAAGCTGACCTAGAGCCACCCATTGAAGTTCATTGTCATACCAAGCAGCAGTTATCGGCAATACACTTCTGCCAGTAATCTGGTAGATTGTTGATTTGTCAGTGTCAGTAACACACTCTACAATATGAAGATTGCAGTTCTCTATGTATTTTAACGATTCAGCATAGTCTTTACAAAATTCACAAGAATCTGAAACAAAGACATATACTCCATGTTTCAATCCCAAGACAAACTGATTAGCTGACATCTTCATATGATCAAACATTTACACCTCAAGATTCATGATTTCAAGCATCGCACATGCTACCATCAAATCTGGCATAGAAGAAACTGCACACTGTGGTTCCCAATTGCCGAGAATCAATATTGCCTGTGCCTTATGTTTAGGACTCATATTAGGGACATATTCATCGAACATATGTCTAAAGAAGTCTGTTGGTGAAAATCCATTAGAATTAAGATAGTTTCTCGCTTCAGTGAGTTTCTTTGACTTAATAAGTTCATCAAAGTCTGAATTCATTGACTTGAATTCAAGAATGCCTTTGTCAATTTTGCCATACATCGATGCATACTTTTGCAATAATGTAATCATTTTACGCATCGACGGATAACACGAAACTACGATGTTTTTCAAGACTTCTTCATCAAACTCGACTTTTTCATGTACAAGAATACCTTTTAGTCTAGCAAACATCTTATTTTGCAAGTCTTCTTTGTATTCTTGTCTTGACATATTAAAATCAAATACTTGGGTCCTACCTTCTCTAAGGGGTTCAATTATCTTAGAGATATAGTTACAAGTAAGAATGAATCTACACGACTTTGCAAATTCTTCAATATAGCCACGGAGTGCAGCTTGCATCTGTGGAGTAAGTCCATCAGCTTCATCAAGAACAACAACTTTCGGCTTGTTGTGAAGTGATCGGGTTGCAGCAAATGTCGCAATCTGTTCTCTAGCTACATCGATACCATTATCGGTAGAAGCATTCAGATAAAGACTGTCTGCGTCTAAATCACTAACAATAGCTTTAGCAAGTGTCGTCTTTCCAGTTCCAGGAACGGGAGATGACAAAAGAAGATTTTGCGCAGATCCAGATGCAATCATGTCAGTAAAATACTTCTTGAATGCATCCGGCATTACTAGATCTTTTACATGTTGTGGACGATATTTTTCAACCCAAATCTGATTTGCAAAACTAGACCCCATGTCTACGTTCCTTTCTATTCATAGGCTTATTTATTGTTCTGATATTGCCAATTTCTCTGTCTGCTTTAGGAAAGATACATGTACATGGAATAGGTTCTCCTGTGTCAGCTTTACGTCCAAGATAGCCTCTACCATAGCATTTCTTGCAATAAGGATTAGGGTCTTGCAAAGCAAAACCCATTCCTTCAGCAGCAGCTTTCATGATTAACATCGGGTCAGAATGTCGAAGATCTATATTTTCTTCATTCAGTTCCAATGTATTCTTATTCACTAATTCTACTTCTGACATGATTCTCCAAAAAATTAAGCGTCTGCAAGAATGTAAAGATTTACATCAATTCCATCAGTACGATTTTCAGCAAAATGAATCATACCTTCTTTGTCGATGATTACATTATATTCACTAGATGGAAGAAGTGCAAGCTTGGTAGAAGAAATATTGACAGTGAATGCGGGAGCATTTGGATCACTTGTCACAGAGTAAGTCTGAGAAAATACATCAGCAGTCTTAGAATTGTATGCAGTAATCGTGCAAAGACCAGAATCTACTGTGAATTTGATATTTGTTGCCCCAACAGTAGCTGCCATCTTTTGAATGTAATGAAGTTGTTCATTAGTCAATGCAAACTTTGCAGACTCTTCAGTAACCCCGATATCATAAAAGGTATCATCTTCTGCATTGTACAGCCCAGGCTTAAGAATACAATCAACAGATGCAAGTGTATGTTCAACTACTACATTAATAGCTGGCTGTTTGATTACAACTGAAACTGGTTCTCCATCTTCTTCAGAATTCTTAGTTTCAAGAACAGGATTTCCAGTATTATCCTTAGATGCAAGTTGACAAGAAGAAAAGCATTTCTTGAACTGCGCATAGGAAAGAATTGCAAACTTAGAACCTTCAAAGTTGAAAGCATTTGCATCAGTTTTTACAGTATAATATACACCTTTATCAGACGTATTAGAAGTGACAAACAATTTTTCAGTGCCTGACTTATCTTTACGTTTAGTAATCAACACTTGTTGATTCGACATAGGACTGATATGAGCGAGTGTCGAAAGTGTATCAATAAAGTCAAGATTGTAAGTAAGATTGTGATTCATTTTATCTCCAATAAGATAGATTCATTTTATAGTATAGTCATTTTTAAGCAGTTTCGTATTTTCCACCAACCTCTTGGCGTTTAACATTTACTTCATGTTTTTGATAGAAATACTTGAAAATTTGTTCACTGGTAGCCCCAACTTTTACATACAGCTGTAAAAAACTAGTCATTACATTGTCTACTAAGGGTATTAGTGAATAGATGTCATCACTGTGTTCTGTGTAAGTTTTCCATGACTTGTATCGAGTCTTATGATAGAGACTGCCTACTGCCATTTCAAATTGACCAATTATTTCATAATATGTAATTTCATGATCTTGCCCATCATAAGACTTGAGCGCTTTTTCTGCCGCAGTATAATAATAGTTCAAAGTCTTAGTAGGGATTAGATTCAAATACAAAAATTGGTTGAGCAAAAACGTAAAAGCATCAGTCAATTCGAGCATTACGTCTTCTGTAATATTCTTATTGTCTAAAAGATATTGTTCTACAAATTCAGCAAGTTCTATATTAGTACAGGCACTGTGATAACATGCTAAATTAAGCTTGGTTTGCACATCAACGTCTGTATTGTCTGGAGAAACAATAGAGCGTTTATCTGCAAGTTTTTTCTGAAAAGTAAGTTGAGTCATCAACATGTCTAGAAGACAAGTTTCAGCATTATATGTCATATGTTTTCCTATTTTAAGATTTTATTTAGACAAACACGTAAATCATTACATTGTACTATTGTAGGGGTTACAGAACTATTTGGTATTTGAAACAAAGTCATTTCCCCGATCTTGATAGATGGACAATGCTTTTCTAGAATCCATGCATATGTAGACAGCTGAATAGAGTATTCATTTACATTACAAGCATCATAGTCTTGCATAGGGTATAACAGCTTTTCATGAGAATAACTAGATGTGTCAAATGACTTAGAAGTTTTCCAGTCAATAATAGAATAACAATTCTTTACTGTATTGTAAGCCAAAAAGTCAATAGTGCCGCATAAAGCATTGTCTACATCATACACTATGAATTCATTCTTGATAGGTATGTAAAACTTCTTCATCTTGTCAAATAAAGTCTTACAATACTTCTTTCTAAAATTGAAGTCTTCTATCATGCCTTCATAATTCTTCATCAACTCCATATTACCGGCATAGTCTTTGTTTTGCCAAAGGTGTTCCATCACTGAATGAATTTCTGTACCTAACGTTCGCGCATACTCACCAGTTTGACTCCACATGTCACGAACTTCTTCAACAGTCTTTCCGTTATACTTTGCATTCTTTTTAGACTTAGAATCTATACATCTTTTTGCAATGACTGTCCATTCTTCATCTGTCATTTTTCTGACAAAATTTGAAACAAATGCCGTAACAGACGTAAACTTAGTGTTCAATGAATCTGTATAAGAATGAGTAGAATCTACAAAATAGATGTCGTTAAAAGCCGTCCAGAGTTCTTGATAAATGTCGTTCATGATTATAATATAGTTTTATACTTTGGAAAATGTATTAACATAGTCTGCAACAAAGTCTATTTGACTTGCAAGCTTATGTTCCAGCATAAAACTATAGAAGGCCCTAGCATCAAATTCGCCTTTCTTCCAAGAAGAAACTTGACTAACTATTTCTGTTGTAAGTTCTTCAGGGATTGCATCAAATGAAATAAGCTTATAATTGCGTTCCCAATCAACTTTACTGTTAGTCTGTTCTAACCATTCATCAAGGTTAGGCAAAACCATTCTTTCAACATACTTTGGACCTTGTCCGCGCTTCAAGCCAGAAATCCTAGGTACATTGTCACCTGCATCGCCAAGAATAATCTTTTCAGTCAAGTATGATTCTGGATTAGCAACTTGGATAAATTCATTCTTATGAGCATTCCATTGCTTATAGTTCTTATACTTGAACAATTGGTAGAAATCTCGGTCATTAGACTGCACTATGATATTAGCTTGTTGTTGGGTCTTGACAATAGTAGCAATTAAGTCATCAGCTTCGCATCTAGCCACTTTGAGAAATTCAATATTCTTTGCTATATTCTTAAAATCTTCAATAAACTTGTCATTTACTGTAAAGAACTTATCAAAATCTATAATAGACTGCTGTCTACTAGTAATCCTATTAGTCTTATAAGACGGATATAGTTCTTTACGCCAATTATTAAAACCTTCTTGACATACTATTACTCTATCTGGATTGAATTGAAGCAATGTTCTCTGTAATGAACGAAGCAGTTGAATCTTATACATTGTAAAGTTGTCATCAGTCGGGTCATAACTGGTACCGTGCAGACAACGCATATAGAGATTTGCTGCATCTAGAACTAAAAACGTCTCTTTCTTCCCGATAATAAATTTGTCGTTCATGATATCAATATAATAATGTCATTTAGCAATTGTATTTGTATGTTGTTTCATGCCATTCAAAATAGTCTCCCATTCGGAACCAGGTTCGGCTTCAGTATCGGAAATGTAGCCTGTGATATTGAAGAATTCACAGAAACGCTTATCTGTCCATGGACGGGAATAGTCACCCATGTATGGAAGGAATTTCAGCGGGATATTCTGGTCAAGTTTCCAGCATCTTACTAGGAAGTAGAAGAACTTAGTTCGAGTACTTTCCACAAAGTTAGTACCATCCGTCATGGACTTTACCGGTAAAAACAGCTCAGTGTCAATGTCCTTGTCATTGTTCACGTCCTTTTTTCTGAACTTCGCTCTCCTGTACTCTTCACTAGTCGAATATGGGACGGAATGTATTTTACTGACAATGTCGAAATTCTTTCCTCCGCCAAACCCGCGAATATCGGAAACTTTCACTGATAGCCCATGTATCCCCTTTTGAAGATGGTCAGCTATGACATCCTTGTGCTGTAGGACTCGCTCCTGTATCAGGTATGCCTTACCAAGTCTGTCCTTGCTAGGAAGTGTATAATCATAACCGCCGACACGGTCTAGGACATATATGCCTAAGTCACCGAACTGAGAGATGTCGAACATCATCTGGCTAGCCTTGCAGTCACATACTTCAAGATGGGCAATCCTGCTGCTAATGGTTTTCTCGAACTTGACATAGTCACTAGACTTCTTGTATTTAGCCAGTGGGTCCTGTAGCCACCTGACGGGGCTGATGTTCACCACTCTGTCCACATGTTTCAGTACTTCAGACAGAATCTTCAGGTGCAGACTACCATCATACGGGGGGTTCATTATGCAACAGTCAAACTTCATGCTTTTACCTAAATCTGTAACTTTATCTATTATGTCAGAATTGTCAACTTTATAAGTAATGATAGTAATCTGATCTTTCAACGATTCAGCATCAAGTACTCTAAGCACTTCACGCCTAAAACCTTGTAATCCATTAATACATTCTCTATAGTTTTCTGGCAACAAGAAAGTAAGTTTTTTGCCAGCAATGAGATAATTCATCATTCGCATAGGCTGTCCAGCATCATCACATCTACAGACAAGTCCATTTATATTTCCAATGTACAGTTCATGATCATGTTTTGTGTTGAAACTGTAGTCATCGAAATTGAATCCATTCTGTTCTAGTAAGTCTACATTCCGGATAGTATAATATTGAAATGGATATTGCTTCTTGATATTGATTTCTTTCATGATAATAGTATAGTCAAATCATCAATCTTTGTATTCTACCAGTCTAGAAATCGTAGTGGGTGAAAGCAATTTTTTATTTGCACTATTTACTATGTAAGATACACACCCGTCAAGAATATACATTATACCATAGTCACCGTTGTATCTTACTAGTCGACCGATGCCTTGCTCAAGTTTAGCTACTACATCGGAGACATACCAGTCTTTATAAACAGCTTTCTTGGCTTTGACAAAATTGTCAGCTAATGAAGCATATGGGAGTTTCATGCAGATGGCAAACCTACACTTGTCACCTTCAAAATTCAAGCCTTCTAACAAAGTAGGGCCACAAAGAATCTTGTTGTCACTAGTTAGATAGTCTATGATAGCTTTGTCTTTTTCTTGACTAGTGAAGTAAAAAATGACTCTATTTCGTAAGTTACGAGGAAGCTTTTCTTTAAGCTTCTTTACGTTTTCATAATTGCCAGTCTGAATTATGCCACGTTCATCTTTATGTTTTTCACAAATGTGAATTATCTGTTTGATTATTTCTGGTAAAGCTTTAGCTTTATTAGCATAACTCATATGATTTTTAGTAGAATAATAAATGGGTGACTTAGAAAAGTCAAATGTAGAAGGGATGACAATCTTCTTATAGTCTCTTGAAGAAGCATCCAACAAGCCCACCATATTCTTATACACATCAAGATTGCCCATAGTGGCAGACATCATCAGTTCACAACCGCTCTTGTTATGAAAGTAATGTTTTATCATATCACCCTCATACACGCACTTGATTGTAGTGTCTTTCTCATTGTCAGTCTTGACTATGATTCTGTTTCCAAGCACCTTGATTAAAGAAAACATATCATCAAACTTACAATGCGCATCTCTCGCTGTATTGCCCGCACTTAAATACTTTTTATATTCATTATATTTCCCAGTAACTTTAACTTCTTTTCTCAATAAGTCATTTATCTTAGTGTATTCACCGAGAATCTGTTCATATCTGTACATTTGCTTGACAGTTTCATACTGATTGTCAGAAGCAACAAGATTAGCCGCGATATCACTTAGACTAGAAGTATCTACATGAATACCCTTAGTCTTTGAATATTCATCTAGTGTCTGCATAAACTTTGGTATTGTGTGCGGAATGGTCGGGGCAAAATGTTGTTGAATAATGTCATTTAACTTGTGGGCTTCATCACATATCACAAAGTCTCGTTGACCGAATATAGACTTGCCTAACTGGTCAGCTACATAATTTCGCTGAATGAGATATAGCTTGTATGTCATCAATGTTACAGGGGCTTCTACAGCTTTCTTTCTGTCTTGAATATATTTGCACTTAATAGCGCATGGATAGCCCAAACTTCTCGCCGCCTGTTCATCGCACTTTCCAAGTTCATTTGCTGAAACTTGATTGATTTGACACATACCGCATGAAATGCAGGTATTAGACAAATCACACATATAAGTATCTTTACCTTTCAGATAACCCCATTCTTTATCTAGTCCATATCTTTGAAAATCTGAAACATATTGGTCAAACAAAGAAAGGTCGCTTACAAGAATATAGCTAGTCTTATTGAAGTACTTATGCAACACCCCTGCACAAATCATAGCAGTAATAGATTTTCCACTACCAGTAGGGGCATTCATTACTTGCGTCTTGCACTCTGACAATACATTTTGAATAATGTATGTACAAGATTCAAGCTGATTAGGTCTGAATTTGAAATTATCGCCAAGATGAGTCTTCGCCCATTCTTCACATAAAGAAACTACATCAGTATCATTTTGCATGAATACAATATAGTTAAAACCTGTATATCAATGTACACAGGTTTGTTCAAAAAAATAGAATATTGTGTCTAGTCTCTCTTCAGGCTGTTTCTGAAAATAATTATTGCTGCACACAAGTCTACGGCAGACCTGTCACGAGAATCATAGTTGACAATTGTCTTATATGCTTTCGGTGAACAGTTAGCGGTGTTAGTAGTGTCAAAGTTGCTAGATTCTACGATAGACATTACTTGCTGACAAGCTCCCCTAGCCTGTTTTTCCCAGCTCTTCACTTGATCAAAATAGTCATTCATCTTCTTCTTGTTGTCACAATTGTTGATGAATGAATTATAGATAGCTGCAATGATAGAATTGGCAATCATGACTTGCGGAGAGATGTCATTGTAGAGTTTAGAGCCATTAGTGTTAGCGGCAGCATTATTGTCGTCAGTAGAGATAAGACTGCTGTCTTCAATGGGTTCTAGCTTGTCAAAGTTACTGTCCATTGTGTCAGTTGCGTTCTTGGTGACTACTGGCGCTAATTGGGTCTTCGGTTGTTCTGCCGCAATCTGTCTCTTTACTTCAGCATCTTTCTTTTTCTTGTCTTCAGAAGCAGCCCTAAGTAGTGAAAGCATGTCTTCATGAAGCATCAAGTTGTCAGAGAGAATAGAATTGAATGATGTGTTATCCATTGAAAACTTCCTTCCAGTCAATAAGATTGGCTTGTTCGAACAAGGTAGACAAACGTTCTGTACAAGTAGACACATTTTCATTAGTGTTTTCTTTCTTGTAAGGCTTTCCATTTTCGTCAAATGGACCCCCATCATATTTTTCAGTCGCCGTCTTGAAAGCCTCAGCTTTAGCGTCAGGGGTCATCTTGTCCCACTTTTCACGCGGTATGACTAGATATTTTCTGTCTTTCATACCACGTTTTTGCAACTCTCTGATGTCTTTATGTGTAAATTCGCGTGAATATTCTTTTGCTGCATCATAGTTATAAACTCTGATACCTTTTATCATACAGCATTTTCCATTACTAGAGTCCTTAATGCCGCCGTTATTGATTACCCTAGCAAATTTCCAGTCTAATACACTTTTGCACGGCGCAAATTTTGCTGAACTTACTTTACTCTCGAATATGTCTAATGCATCTGACATAGCTTTTATCGAGCGGGCGTTAGAAATGTTAGAAGATATAAGCGCATCTGCCAATGTTGCGATGTCATTGAAACTCTGCTTAGCGTCATTCGTAAGACAATGACTTGAAATAATGTTAGCCCCATCTCTAACATACGCCAGTTTCAATGTCTTATTGTAAGCATACACTAATCCATTTTCATCTTCAATAGTCTTAGCTAGTTTTTCATTCTTGGCAGCGGTCGAAGAATGTGTTATGCCATGATACAATTTTCCAAGTGTCCATCCAACAGCATTACCTATCCCTCTTGATACAGCTTTACCCCCGTCTCCGAACTTTATCAACCGCAGGGTCTATTTTTCCTAACACATAGTTCCCTATGTCTTCATTGATTTGTTCTAACTCTTTATCTGTGATATGTGTAGATTCAACAGTTGGATCACCAGCAGTATTATGCTGTAGTCCTAGTTTACGCCCAAGTCTACTGTTTGCAAACTTGCCTTTCATCGAACTGACACTGTTCTGT
>OQVL01001964.1_pt1 | contig 12501 bp, 7 predicted proteins | sample 1691501 | NCBI WGS metagenome assembly OQVL01 (sample SAMN03418253, study PRJEB22391) | human gut metagenome | biome: human-gut; feature: organic feature; material: feces | host: Homo sapiens | place: Tanzania | collected 2013-01
TTATAATTTCTTAACAACCTGTCATTCAGGATAAAGATCATCAGCAGTTTTTTCTGTGTGATCTTTTTAACCGTCATTCTTGCTACCACTTCATCCTTAACCATTTCCTCTGCTAGAACCGCTACTATTGATAAGATTGACGCTTTATTTCCTCCATCATGCCACACAAGGTGCGATCCCCGCCATAGATACCGATTAGCCTTGGTAAAAGATTATCAATTTGCGCTGCCACGCGCGCAAAAGATTCGGTACTAAGCATGCGCGAAAAAGTATCTTTAACCACTTGTGGGAAGTGATGAGCTTCGTCGATGATACACAAATCAAAATCGGTAAAGATACCCTTTGGACTTTCGGTTGAATCTTTTTCGTTTTCCGCCAAATCTCGATCTTGCTGTTTTAACTCCGCCGTACGCGTAGCATCAGCTAAACGACAAAACATCGAGTGATTAATAATAACCAATTTAGCCCGTTTAGCCTTGTCTTTGGCCTTTTGATAAGTGCAATACCTAGTAAAGGGGCAGTCTTTAGCCCCTAAACACTTTTCGTAGTTTATTCTAATTACGGCATGGCGGCATATGGTGTCACTAACAGACTGTAATACATTCTTATGCTTTAAATAGCGTCTAAGAGATGAGATTTCTCCTAGATCTTTCATGTCCTTACCGTCAAGGTTATACATAAGTGAAGCCATATCGTCATCTTCACCGGCTTCTAAGCATTTTATGTATGCCTCGATCTTTTCAAGATCTTTTGGCTGCAATGCAATTTCACTTTGCGCATATTCAGGCAGCAATGGTTGGTTTGATTTTTTCTGCGACTCTGCATTAGAGTCTTCATCTGCCTCGGCAAACATATCAACTTGATGCCCAATTTCAATTTCAGCTTTTTTTTGAGCTTGAGTATTAATTTTGTGCCATGAGTTTTTTACTAACTTATGTAAACGTTCTAGACAAACGTAGTTAGAAACCCCTTTAATTTTAACGACGCTACATGGGTGCTTTAAAAGTTCTGCTAGTTTAGTGGTGTCTTTTAAAAACAACTGATCTTGTAGCGTCAAAGAATAGGTAGCTACAATAGCTCGGCCCCCACTCATCAAAACCGGCACTAAGTAAGCGAAGGTTTTACCAGTCCCAGTCCCCGCTTCTGCTACTAAATGTTGAGATTGGGTTAAAGCCTTTTGCACCGCCTGCGCCATATCGATCTGGCCTTGGCGTTTACGGTAATTTTTTAATCCTCCGAGCACTCCTTCTTCCGAAAAGATGTAATCGATTGATTCCCCACTCATATTTAATAACTCCGTAATACGCGTCTTTAAAATTTAACCCTAAGTGCCACGGGGCAAATTGCTGTAAAACTTTAATCTTGCCAAGCTTTAATCTATTAAATCTTTAATCTATCAAATCCTCAATCTAGCTAAACTTTTAAACTCTAGTTTGGTCAAACTTTTAAACCTACCAATTTTTTTCAAACTTCCAAACTTTAAATTCAAGTAATTAAAGCGTAACTAAAATAGACTTAAGCATAGCACGTTCTGTGTGTATTTTACTGATTTTCGCATTTGGTTTCTGCCTGTTTTACAAAAATTAAACTCTAGCCTAATTTAAACATTAAATTAAAACGCATGGTTAACCTCAAATTGCGACGTGGGCAATTTTACGACCTTGTATTATAATAACGAACAAAAGACGGTGATTGGTCCAAACACTAAAATTACTCCCTTGTACTTGCTTGCTTCATTATGATGATATCCTACATAAGGTAACATCTTGCTTGCTAAAAAATCGGAGTTTGGACTTTAGGTTTTTAAGTGTTATGTGAAATTTTTAAACCGCCATCGCCCCAACCTTAAGGAATGGAATTATTATGACAACCCATCAGCCAGACGACCAAGCTAATCCGTCAAAACACAATTCTTACATCAATGTTTTTGCGGACTCGGTAAAATCTGATGCCCGCACAGCTAGTCAGGAAACTAATACCGACGACCCAAGATTAGATAGCTCGGCGGAGCACGTAGTCAAAAGTTGCGCCGAGCTTCCTCATGCTTTAGCCCAAGCCGAGGCCGAAAGTAAAGGTGCGGAAGATCTAAAAGGTAACACTTCACCTTTTGCCCATATTTCTCCAGAAGCCCCCACCGGCACCGCCGGAGATTTATCTTGGCTGTTTATCCGAACCATGGCTGTAATTGCGGCCTTTGGGGCCGGTTCCTTACTCGTTGCCACCCCAGAAACTGCGGCTGATAGAACCTTGGTGGGACTTATTTTCATCACCATTTTTTACTTAGGGCCACGACTTTTTTACCACCGCTACCAAGTAGTATATCTAAATGAAGAACTCCGCACGCACTTTAAACCAAAAGGTTTATGGCGCCGTTTTATTTATGCAACGAGAAGACTCCTTTCCGGGCGCATCATGCTCGTGCTCTCCGCCCTTATGGCTTTATACTTAATCGCCACCGGTTCCAAAGAAGGCACGGTCATTTTAACCCTCTCAACCATTGCCTTCACCTTGGTTAACCTATTTTTAGGTACGAGAACTGGGATTAAGCTCTTTCACGCCGAAGCCATTCCGGCCATTTATCCATTTTACCGCCGCTGGACCTCAATTATCGTTGCCGCTTTAACTGCAGCTGTCGCCGCTTTGTTTTTTCAGAGCGCCCCAATTAGCTCAGCTCAAGCGTTACGCTTAGTTGGGGCGAGCCTCTCATCTTCAGGGACTGAGCCTACAGCTTTACTCTATGACACTTTAAACTTAACCGCTGCTCTTAAAAACTACGTCTGTTCTTTAGCGTCCGGCACCGTGTGGGAACTTCCGGCTATCTTGCTTCTAGTTATGCTCCCTTATGGGATCTTAGGTTTAAATACTGGACTTGGCATCAGCATGCTGTCTTTAAGTCGCGCTGAATATGGGTTCCTACTTGGCTCTCACCACTGGGTAAAAACCGACCGTACCATTTGGAATCGCTATTGGAAAAGCGTGGCCCTGCCAATCTTTTTAATTAGTTTCTTTGCTACCGCTTGGACTCTTGGCGCGCCTTATTACCAAACATACCTCGCTAAAAGTAAGCTCGTAGCCACAAATAAGGCCCAAACCGCCTCTTATGAAAAAATTGGGACCTATTATTGTAAAGCTGGGACCGTAAGAGAAATTTCAGCGCTCCGAAGCCAAGCTTTAACGCAAATTGACCAATTGCTCACTAAGGCTAGTAATGAAGTTAATGCGACGTTTACAGATAACACCGCCAAACTGCCAATTTTTGTAAATTGGTATATCGGGCGCCATGAAAAGTATCCATTTAAGCCAGGCGATGAACAATTGCGTGCAGCTTTAAAAACCGGTCTTGATTTAGACAATATCTACATTAAGGTCAATAATATCAGACGCGAACTTAGCAACAATGTAGCAAACGTCTATACCACCTTAGGCCAAGATGTGATGGCCGTTCTTAAACAAAATTCTGTTGAAGCGTCAGTTGCGGAAAAGAACCCTGATCATTTAATGGAATTTAAGGAAACTGATATTCTAGCGATCAATACCCCGTATGGCGATAGCCATGGGTTCTTCACCCCATTTAGATTAGAAGAACCTTTACCTGACTTTACTCGTGACGTTCTTAACTCCGTAAACGATCCGAAAGCGCCATGGTTCTTACCTGTAGGTTCAATTGAAGTAGGTAACGATGCCATTCGCGATGGGATATCAGCAAACGCTCAGTTAGCCGAAAATGACCTCATAGGTGACGACGCCTCACGGGCCACCGAAACTGCGATTCAGGTGATCGACAAGGGAAGCTTACTTGCTTATATCACAAGCTTACTCGAAGAAAGTGCCGACAAAGTAAACGATAGCTTTGCTAAAGGTGTAGGCCTTAAAACTGAAGAAGAAAATAATGCTACAGCTCAAAAGCAGGCTTTAAACGCTAGTGGTACAGATGGTGCCTCTTTGGCACCAAACGCCACAGAAGAACCAGCCGTAGTAGGCGACCAAAACGCTGATGAAGTTTTAGAGCAAGAAAACCATAATGAATAGTGCTTAAATCCAAAAATTTAAGTGACCGTTAATTTAAGTGTAGTGTAGCTTAGCCTAAACTACCACAGATAAATCCCAAGGTACTTATGAAACAATGTTTCACTAAGTACCTTTTTTGTTTAAGGTTTTACTTTCTCGGGAGCTTTTTCTCCTTTAGGCGCTCGTTTTATGAAAGAAAAGCTTTTTAGGAAGCTTTAAACCAAGTGGCCTTAACTATGCTTAACACTATGCATTCATCTTCCACCCAAATTTCACTTTTATGGTAAAATTAGGCCAAGTTTTTACTTAGCACCCGACTGTTTATCGAGTTAGCCAAGTTTAAACTCGTTTTTTAGGCAGAGTTTGGCGCTCTACCAAAGCACACTTACTCTCCCCTTAAAAAACTTTTAAAAAACTTTCTCTAATTTAAATTTAATCCGGAAGACTGTTTATTTCCCGGAATGAAGGAGCCTTGCATGAAAGCAGTAGTTTTACTAAGTGGCGGGGTAGATAGCACTACCTGTCTTGCCTTAGCCTGCAAAGAGTATGGCGCACATGAAGTTTTTGCGCTTAATATTGGTTACGGCCAAAAACATGAAAAAGAACTTGCCTGTGCGGAAAAAATCGCCGCTTACTATGGAGTTCAATACCGTCGTATGGATCTTAGCCAGATCTTTATGTTTAGTAACTGCTCACTGCTCCAACATTCAAACGTCAGCATCGAACATAAAAGCTACGCCGAACAAATTCACGAACACGGCGAAGGCCCTGTTTCGACCTATGTTCCATTTCGTAACGGCCTCATGCTTTCCACAGCTGCTGCAATGGCTCAAAGCCTAGGCGCCACTGAAGTTTGGTATGGCGCTCATCAAGATGATGCTGCTGGTAGCGCATATCCTGATTGTAGCCGTGAATTTGCTGATGCCATGGGAAAGGCCATTGCCGAAGGCACTGGTCATGAACTTATCTTAAAAGCCCCATTTATCAATTCAAACAAAGCCGGAATCGTCAAAACCGGGCTTGAACTTGGGGTACCTTATGAACTCACTTGGAGTTGCTATGAAGGTGGCACATACCCATGTGGGCACTGTGGGACCTGTATTGATCGCCAAAACGCATTTCTTGCTAATGGCACCAAGGACCCTCTTAAGTATGCCGATGAAGTTTAAGAGCTTCTACGGTTTTAAGATCTTAAGTTCGTTAAGTTTACATTAACCAAATAAGTATTAAGTCTTTATTTAGCGACTACTAAAAGGAACAAAGGAAAAAACCTGTGAGCAAGTTTTAGAACTAATAAGCGCCTACGGCCGGATGCAAATAACTAAAGCCCCGGACGAATAGTACGAATAAAACGAGTAAGACGAATAAATAAGTTCACATTGCCATACGCTCACAAGTAAAATTAATAGTAAGGCCAACTCAAGATTTAAAAAGAGCTTAAAAGCTCAAGAGAGCAAGTTAGTAAATTTTAAGTTTAAAGCTTACCCACTTGGTCTAAAATCTTCACATGAGTTAATCCTTACTCTTAAACCAAACCTTATAGGTAGTCGCTTAACAGGAAAAAATTTATGTATAAAATCAAAAAACGTTTAGTTATCAGTGCCGCTCACCAGTTAAAGCTAGATTACGAAAGTAAGTGTTCCGTCCTTCACGGCCACAATTGGATTATTGACGTGTACCTACGAAGCAAAGAACTTGATGCGAACGGCATGGTCTATGATTTTACCCAAATCAAAAAGCGCATTCACGATAAGCTTGATCACAAGATTCTTAATGACGTGCTCCCTTTTAACCCAACTGCCGAAAACATCGCTTATTGGGTCGTGCAAGAATTAGCGCCATATTGCTATCGCGCAGATGTGGAAGAAAGCCCAGACAATTCAGCAAGCTACGAGCTTGACGATTAAGCCCACTCTAAACCTGCTTACCTGGCCTTACTTACAAGCTTTGCTTTAACCTTAGTTTTTTAACATTCGTTTTAGCCTTGGCTTTTAACTTTAGGTGTAAGCCTTGTTTACTAGTAACTGCCTGATTTTCCTCTTAGATTAAAGAGAGAATTTAGGTGAAAGTAACTACCTTCAGTGATTTTTTGAGAAAAAACTAGTATGACCCTATCTTGCGAAACGGCTTTTGTCGTTAATGAAATTTTTGCTTCCATAAATGGTGAAGGACAGTTAGCTGGTGAAGCTGCGATCTTTGTCCGTTTAGCCGGTTGTAACTTAAAATGCACTTACTGTGATACTTGTTATGCCCAAAGCCCTCAAGCAGGCACCTTAATGACTGTTAGTGACATTCTCACTAAAGTAAAAAGTTTTTTGGGAATTAAAAACATCACCTTAACCGGTGGGGAACCGCTTTTTAGAAGAAACGTTGAGGTGTTATTAGAAGCCTTTACAAGCGCTGGTTATTTAGTCAATATTGAAACTAACGGCGCTATCAATCTAAAACCTTTTATCACCGCTCCGTACGCTGACAAGCTCATCTTTTGTTGCGATTTTAAACTCCCATCTAGTGGCGAAACTGCCAGGATGAATCCGGATAACCTAGCGCTACTAAGACCACAGGATGCTTTGAAATTAGTCATTGGTACGGCGCAAGACTTAGCTTATAGTCACACGTTATGCCAAAAACCGCATGACTCTTTCATTTACCTCTCAGCCGTATACGGGCAAATGAAAGCCTCAGATCTCGTAGACGCCTTACTTGCGTGGGGAGCTGACACTGACATCTCTAAGCTTAGAGTGCAATTACAATTGCATAAATACATTTGGGAACCAAACCAAAGAGGGGTTTAACTTTTTTAACGTGCTTTGAGCTTTTTACTTTGAGCTTGGTACTTTTAGCTTCTTACTTTTAGCGTTAAACTTTGGCTCTTCGTGCATATGTGTGAGTAAAAGAGCCAATTTAGCAACACATATAGCGGAAACTTTTCTTCATAGTTTTGGCTCCTTTGTCTACCTCAGCCCACCTGAGGTTGATTATTTGCCGAAACTATTGTGCCACCTGTGTCACCCAAAACAACTATGTTCTTAAGAACCTACAAAAGTAGGACCACTATTCTCCAAGCAAGACAACGAACAACTCCAAACAAGCCAAAGAACAAGCCTACGAGTGGATTGAAAACACTAACTATTTGCTATTTTCCATTTTCTATTTAAAGTTATGACTCAGTTTCAATTTGGTACTCTTTAAACGCAGCAAAGCAAGATTTATGATTAAAACTTATCCCAAATGCATGCACCTTTTCTGTAATGCCGTTTTTCTTAAAGACTTCAACGTAACGTTTCTCTTCTATTTGTTTAAGTGCGACCTTAGCAGTTGGTACCAACTCATTACCATCAGCAGTATATTTAAGTTCTAAAACCACGCCTAACAAGGAATCTTTAGATAAAAATATAATATCAGCATATCCGTTTCCAGCCTCAGGATTTGAGACGTAATTCATTAGATGCTCTGTTTGAGTTGAAAACACTCCATTTAAAAACCCGTGGTAGTAGTATTCTTTAGGCGCACTAGTTGAAACATCTCTAAACGAGATAAATTTAGCCAACGCATCATTTATCGCTAAGCGTAATTGCTTAGGATCCGCATTAAAGATGCACTCTAAAATTCGGGCAGCTTTTTGTACCTGAGTAGGAGCTTTAGTGAAATAGTCTTGAATCTTCTCTTTAAAGCAATTTCTGATGCTTTTATTCGGAATTCTTAAATTAAGCTCTGAACTTGCCACATCAAAATTAGAATGGCCAGCAACTGTTAAGTAACCGGTATATAGGAGCATTGACCAAAAGTCATCACTTCGATGCTCTTTTAAATCTTCATGGTTTAAAGTTTCACGAATCTTCTTACTGATGGTGCCACCATCAACTAAGGTTTGCATGTCGACCGCATCTTGCTTCGTTAGATAACCTAGGAATTGATAGATTAAATCATTAGAGCTAGTATTAATCCAATAGTTTTGAGGAAGCATATCCTGGCAATTTTCTAATCTAATAGCTTCGGCACAAAATTTTACCACATCCCAGGCACAGAACATTTCATGGTTGGCTAAGTTATAGCCGTCGTACCATTCTTTAACTATATTGTTAAAACTAGACAAGCCATAATAATCTAGCATGTCGATAGTTTCATCTTTAGTAAATCCAACCCCTGTTGCCAACTCCACGTCTCTACTAAACACCGTGTTGACACTAATGTTATTTAGACCGGTAAAGATACTCTCTTTAGAAACACGCAAACAGCCAGTAAGCACAGCTTTTTCGAGGCAAGTATTAGTTTTTAGGACACTGCCTAACATCCCACGAATAACATCAACCATTTGGTTATAATAACCACGAACTGAGGCTTTAGCCAAAGGAACGTCGTATTCATCGATAAGTACTATGGCTTTCTTGCCGTAATGTTGATATAGAAATTGGGTTAAGAGCAATAAGGAAGATTGGATTTTTTCTATAGATGATGTTTTTTCAAGCAATTCAAAATTCAACAAACACCGAAGATCGTTTTTGTTTTCTTCTGATAATTTGTCGCTTTCAAGCAAATATCTAAACTCTCTTTCAACTAATATATATATTGTTCCGGCTAACTTTTGAAAAACCTCCTCGAAGGAATTGCCCTCAATTCCTTTTAAAGATAAAAATATAATCGGATATTGCCCCATAAATTTCTGACAAAACTCTTGGTCCGCAAAAATTTTGGTGTCTTTAAATAGCTCTACGTGGCGTGATAAATCTTCTGGCTTGTTATGATTTATGGAGAGAAAATGGTAAAACATGCTCATAGTTAATGTTTTACCAAAGCGTCTTGGCCGAGAGATTAAAAGAACCTCACTTTTATTTTGGGCAAATACATCTTTAATTAACGAAGTTTTATCAACAAAGTAGCAATTATCATATATAACCTTAGAATAATCATCAGTGCCAACTGCTATTCCTTTTCTTAGTTGATTCATCTTCATTCTCCCATAACAACCTTTTCTTTTTAGGTTGGTTTCGGCTTTTTAAATAACTTTTAAGGTGCAAAGGTGAAGTGTAGCATGCTGGTAAAAAGTCCCTAAAAAATTACCCCTTCACATATTTTAATATTAGCATCAAAAACTTAAAATTTGGGGGAATTTTTAAGATACTAGTGTTCGCTTTGACCTAAATGTTAAGCTTAGATTTCTATTTTGAATTTCATAGATTTTTTTAGCTTGCAAGGAAGAAATTTGGCCCGAGGGACCACAAATTTTTCGTTACTCTCCATTTCAGAGCCCAATGGTGGCCATTAATTTCCTAAATGGCGCTTTAAGATTTGCGCAATACGTTCAATATCTTCCTTATGAGCGTAACGCCGTTGGCATAACCCTAAAAGTTCGATGATATCGATAGGCTCCGGCCGACTGATGCCGAGGCCACTTTTAAAAAGATGTTGATAGGCGGCCATGATTTCACGGGAGCTTACGGTATCAGCACGATTCATCGCGCGTCGCATAGTGCGACTTAAACCATCAGGCGAGCGTTTTCTGACGACGGTAGTGCTATTAGGCAGGTAGATAAAACCTTCTTCATCTTGCGTGCATTTTAAAGCTTCGCACACATTTAAAAGTTCAATTCTAAAACGTCGTTCTTCAACGTTTTTCTTAAACGGTAAATCAGCGCGGCGACATAGGAGTCTAAATCTGTCGATGACAAATTCTTCGGCAATAGGGCTTTCAGTTAACACCACAGCTTCTAACGCAGACCGAATTTCAGCGTCAGGCATTGCACTTAAATCGGTCAGCATGGATAAAGCTTCACTAAAGCCATCGGTACAAGCAAACACGTAAGGAGTAATCGGTGGAGTGCCGACTTGAACCGGAGAAAAGTCACTCGAGGTTTGGCAAGTAGTGGCACTTGGTTCTAAGGACTGCTTGGTTAGATGATCAAACAAAGATACAACTTTGGGGTTAAGGTCCTCGGGAGCCTTCTCTAGACTACCATTTGTTAAGCTTTGGTCTAGACTATTATCCAAGTTTGCTTGCGCGGAGCTTGCTTGGCTTTGGCTTGAGCCTAAAGCTGCATGGGCATTAGTTTGCGTAGCTGCAAATAAGCTATTGCTATCTACTTTGGCACTATTTGCTTCGTTGTTATTTAGGGAGCTACTATTACTTACGCTTTTAAACTTTTCGCCGTTGTTAACATCCCACTGAAAACCTTGGTAGTTTTTCTGATTGCTTCCCTGGTTGTTTCCTTGGTTATTGAATTGGCGAGTAGGGCCATCTGAGAAGCTGTCGTCGTCATCTTCTTCATCTTCGTCTAAGAATCTAATTAAACCTTCGGTATAAAATGGAGTAATCCCAAAACGATTGTTATCGGCGCTAGTAAGAGCTGCTATAGGGGCCATTTCGATAGTCTCATAACCTGGAAGTACGTTACTGTTTGGCTTGGAACTTAATTTGTCTGGAGTTGAAGTTTCGTCATTTGACGAAGTGGCGCTTATAAGTCCCGCATGTAAATCTTGAGCAAGGTTAGGGGTAATCGCCGTAGTCTGGATGCGATTTAAAATCATGGTGGCTTGCTGTTGCTTAGAACTACTGCTTAGTGCTTTGTCGCTTAGTGAGCTGGTGGCGTTTGACGTAGTTAAGTGCTCGTTTTTAGTATTGGTGGCTTCATGATTGGAGTTGAGATCGGTGTTTACGTCACCTAGCTTGGTGCAAGTGCTACTATGGGCACTTGCATCTACGCCCGCCTCGGCATCGGTTTGGTTAGTGCGAGGGCTAACGCTATCAATGGTGTTATCACAAGAGCTACCACTGTCATTACCGTTCACACTGTCATAGCCATTATCATTACCACTAGTATTGTCGCTACTGTTGTCACTAGTGTTGTCATTGGCGCTTTGGCTAAGGACATTTAGGACGCCACTATCATTAGAAGCTTGAGTATTTGCAGCTTGAGTTTTGGGGATGCCTACAAGATCAGCAAAGCGCTCTTCATCATCTAGGCTAACGCCAGCTAATGCCACAAGGCGTTCTTCATCTCGAACAGGGGCTGAAGTTACGAGGTGGTCATTTAACATGGCATTTTCGTTCGCATCTAAGTTTAAGTCTGGGGTTGACCCTTGAGGGAGGTTTTCAGGGGCGGACGCTACCTGCGTAAGCGGCGAATTCAAGTCGTCAGTTTCAGTTTCAATATCGGTCTTTGAATCTTGGAAATCCTGCAAGATATGCAAAGTTTCACGGCTATATAAGGTATAGGCGACTCGCTGGTAGCCGACGATAGAACCTAAGATAAGAGCAAAGCGTACTTTGTCCTCATAGTTTTCAATTTCGTTTGCCACAGAGATTAAGTGCTGATACGAAAAGCGCACGTTGGCGCTTGAAGTGTTAGCGCGCAATAAGCCAAAGCCATCTAAAGCGCGAAGTAAACAAAACGGAACTGGACCTTGCCCACCTGAGAAGTTACTTAAAACTTTAAAGAAGCGTTCAAAAGCGGGGTTAGTTTTTAATTGTTCAATTAAATCGAGTAACGAAACCTCCGTAAGTTCCGGTGGGAGGTGCATTAAAAATTCATACATCTCTCTAATATGGTCCATCTTAGTCGGATTAAAAGGTTCCGTATCATAACGATTGACGGCGTAATGATAGATTTCAAGCATATCTAAAACGTAACCGGCATTTCCTTCGGGGTAAGGTAACGTTCTTTTATATGCGACCAAGAGAGTCATGAAGGTGCGCACGTTAAGGGGACATTCACGACATGAGGCTTTACGACTAGTGGCAATCAAAAGCCCACGCATAACATCGTGCGGAATAACTGGCGTCAGTTCGATTAGACTTTTAGAGGATAAAATAAGCGGTGGCTCCTTTAAACCTAAAAGAACGGCAATGGCGCCGGCTCCGGCGCGCGCCCAGCGGTTTAAGCGGGCGGCTAAAAAACTACGGCTGATGCCTTGAGGCAAGGTCTCAAAATGTAACTCAGGGTATTTTTTACGTAAGGTGCCGGCGGCGGTGCGATTAAGCGCCACCAAAAATTCAACTTCACTAATCCCAAAGTTTAAGCCAAGGCTAGTATCTCGCTCAGCATTACTGTTAGTGCCGATAATGAGAAACACTTTATCATGTAGGGGCCCAAAATTTGGGTTAGTCGTTAAGAGATCTAAATATACCTGCGTGGTGGGTAGCGGAGACTCAATTAGCTTAAACTCAAAAGGTGCCACCCTGAGTTCGCCACTATTTATGAGGTACTGAAGCTTAAAGCTATCTGTAATAACTAAAAATCTCTGCATGTTGGTATGATACTTTTGGGTCCTGGCAGACTGTAAAAACGAGCGACCTACGCGTAACTATAATTTTATAAGGTAGGCGCACCACCTAAATTTTACCTAAAAAGCTTTTACGGCAAAAGCTTCACACTGTAAAAACAATGGTGAAGAAAATTTTTTTCACCTTTACGTGCGGGCAAAAATACGAGCGGAAAAATGTGCGCGCAACTTTAAAAAACTTTGGGGTTCAACCTTTAAAAATTTTTTGCTATA
>OQVL01001965.1_pt1 | contig 12500 bp, 10 predicted proteins | sample 1691501 | NCBI WGS metagenome assembly OQVL01 (sample SAMN03418253, study PRJEB22391) | human gut metagenome | biome: human-gut; feature: organic feature; material: feces | host: Homo sapiens | place: Tanzania | collected 2013-01
TGTAAGATTTTCCGAAAAAGAGCGCCATCAGGTGTTTATTGAGCCTTGCGGGCTTGAGACTGAAGAGCTTTATTTACAGGGGCTTTCGTCGTCGCTCCCCGAGGACGTTCAGTTAAAAATAGTAAAAAGCATAAAAGGGCTTGAAAACGTCGAGATGATGAGAACGGCATATGCTATAGAATATGACTGCGTTGACCCGCTAAGCCTTAATTCAACGCTTGAGTTTACGGCGCTTCCGGGACTTTTCGGCGCGGGGCAGTTTAACGGTTCTTCGGGCTATGAAGAGGCGGCGGCGCAGGGACTTATCGCGGGGATAAACGCCGCGCAAAAGGCGTTAAACAAACCCGAATTTGTGCTTGACAGAAGCACGTCTTACATCGGCACGTTAATAGACGACCTTGTTACAAAGGGCTGCCGCGACCCATACAGAATGATGACCTCGCGAAGCGAATACCGTCTTGTTTTAAGAGAGGACAACGCCGATTTGCGTTTAAGCGAAAAAGGATATGCTTTGGGGCTTATAAGCGAAAAACGCATTAAAAAGCTTCGCGAAAAAATAAAGCGCATTGAAGAGGAAACGAAAAGAATAAACAACACGGTAATTGCGCCGTCAAAAGAGCTTAATGAGCTTCTTTTGTCCGTCGGCACGTCAGAGCTTGTCACGGGCGCAAGGCTTGTCGATTTGATTAAAAGGCCTCAGCTTTCATATGCGCTTCTTGCGCCGTTTGACAAAGACCGCCCAGAAGAGAGCCGCGAGGTGTTTGAGCAGGTCGAAATAAACGTTAAATACGAGGGATATATAAAAAGGCAGTTAGCCCAAATAGAAGAGCAAAAACGCCTTGAAAACAAGCCGATACCCGACGGCATAAACTACGGCGATATTACAAATTTAAGGCTTGAAGCAATCGAAAAGCTTTCGGCGGTTCACCCGAGGACCGTCGGACAGGCTTCGAGAATAAGCGGCGTTTCGCCCGCAGACATCTCGGTGCTTATGATATATTTAAGAAAGCACAAACAATAAATCTTACGGAGGATTTTTATGATACCCAGAAACGAACACCCCAACCCCCAAATGATGCGCGAGAACTACAGAAATTTAAACGGCGAATGGTCGTTTGAATTTGATTTCGGCAACAGCGGACGCGACAGAAAAATGTATGAAGAGAACGCATTGTTTTCAAAGAAAATAAACGTTCCGTTCTGCCCCGAAAGCGAGCTTTCGGGAATAGGCTATAAGGATTTTATTCCCGCCGTTTGGTACAAAAGAACGGTAAACATTTCAAAAGAGGAGCTTGAAAAAAGAGCGTTTCTTATTTTCGGCGCTGTTGACTTTCACGCAATTATCTATGTAAACGGCAAAGAAGCGGGCGAGCACTTCGGCGGCTATATTTCGTTTGAAACAGAAATAACAAAATTTTTAAGAGAGGGCGAAAACACCGTTACCGTTTATGCCGAGGACGACGTAAGAAGCCCCCTTCAGGCGCGCGGCAAGCAGAGCGAAGAGTTTTATTCACACGCGTGCGACTACACGCGCACAACGGGTATCTGGCAAACGGTTTATCTTGAATTCCGCGAAGAAAATTACATAAAAAGCGTAAAATATTATCCGAACATAAACGACTGCTCTCTTACCGTTACAGCAAAGCTTCAAGGCTCAGGCGAGTTTTCTCTTGCCGCTTTTTGGGATAACAAAGAGGTCGGCAAGGCTTCAACAAAAACTTCGGGTAACAGCGTAACGCTTACAGTACCGCTTAAAGAAAAACATCTTTGGGAGGTCGGCAAGGGCGGACTTTACGACCTTGAGCTTTCTTTTTGCGGCGACAAAGTAAAAAGCTATTTCGGCTTGCGAGAGGTCGCTTTAAAGAACGGCGTGTGCGAAATCAACGGAAAACCCGTTTTTCAGCGTCTTGTGCTTGACCAAGGGTTCTATCCCGACGGTATTTATACCGCGCCCACAAAAGAAGCGCTTAAAAACGATATTCTTCTTTCGCAAAAGGTCGGCTTCAACGGCGCAAGACTTCATCAAAAGGTGTTCGAGCCGCTGTTTTTGCGCTATTGCGACGAGTTGGGCTACATCGTTTGGGGCGAGCACGGCAACTGGGGTCTTGATTGGACGCGCTTTGACTCAATAAGATATTTTCTGCTTGAGTTTGAAGAGGAAATAGACCGCGACTTTAACCACCCGGCGCTTATCGGCTGGTGCCCCTATAACGAAACGTGGGACAGACACGGCTGCAAGCAGGATGACGACACGCTTCGCATCGTTTACAGAACGGTAAAGGCGCTTGACTCCACAAGACCGTGCATCGACACAAGCGGCAACTATCACGTCGAAACCGATATTTTTGACGTTCACGATTATGAGCAGGACCCCGACGTGTTCAGAAAGAATTATGACAAGCTTGTCAGCGAAAACGTGCTTGTTGACCGTCACGACGAAAAGCAGACCTGGAAAGGCGAGCCTGTTTTTATGAGCGAATACGGCGGAATCCGCTGGTCGGTTGAAAACAAAAACGCCGTCGAGGGCTGGGGTTACGGCAACGGACCGAAAACGCTTGACGAGTTTTATGCGCGCTACAAAGGGCTTACCGAAGCGCTTCTTGACAACCCGAAAATGCTCGGCTTTTGCTACACACAGCTCACCGATATTGAGCAGGAGCAAAACGGCGTTTATAACTACGACCGCACCGAAAAATTCGACAGCAAGATTCTTTACGGTATAAATACAAAAATTGCGGCAATAGAAAAATGAGCCGGTAGCTGTTAGCCGTTAGCCTTTAGCACGCGGCTTCGCCGCGATTATATTCCGCGTAAAGCGCGGTGTATAGCGGAAAAAATGCTTCGCATTTTGGCGGGCGGCAGATTGCCGCCCCTACGGGAACGATAGGGAAATCGGCGCGGAAAACGCGAAGTTTTTGCGTGGAAAAACCTATATAAAATCAAAATTTACATAACATAACCCCGTGTGCGGACAAAATCCGTTCACGGGGTTTATATATTATGCGGAACAAACGAAGACCCTGCAAACGGGAAATATATCCATTCACAAGGTTCATTTTATTATAATGTGAAAATGATAAAACGCGGTTTTTGTTTTCACTTAGTAGGGGCGGCAATTTGCCGCCCGCCAAAATGCGAAGCATTTTCCTTGATTTTTCCGCACAACGTGCGGAATATAATCGCGGCGAAGCCACGTGCTAAAAGCAAAAGCTAACAGCTAACGGCTAACAGCTACCTGCACGCCTCTTTTACCGCATTCGCCGCGTCGTTATATTCATCAAGAATTTTTCTTAAAGCGGCGTCGCAGTTTTCGCTGAAGCTTTTTTCATCGAGGGACGTATAATAGTTGTATATCTTATCGGCAAAATCGGGGTCGTCGGGGTCAAGCGCGATGCCCACGCCGTATTTTTCGGCGGTTTCGCCCATAAAAGAGCCTTTTGTGCAAACAAGCGGCAGGCGAAAAACAAGTCCGTCATAAAACTTGTTGCCCATAGCGTATTTTGTGGCGTCGTTTTGATACATATTGTGAATGAGCGCGGCGTTTTTTGCAAATTCGTAACGCTCGTCGGGGTTATATTCGCCGAAAAAGCGCACGTTTTTAACGCCGTTTTTCTTGCAATAGCCTTTAAGCGCGTCCGACGTATCATAAGACGCGCCGTAATAGTTGAGAACAAAGCGCCCGTCGTTTTTAAGCGCCTTAACAATTTTATGGTTAAAATCGCTTTGGCGCACAAAGCCCCAAAAAGAGATGTTTACGGGCTCTTGTTTCTTCTCAAACTCAAGCCTTTTTGAAACCGAATCAAAAAGCAGATTGTGAATTATATGCGTTTTTTCGCTTTTCGGGATAATTTCATAAAACGCTTCGCTGCTCAAAAAAACGGCGCGCGCGTTTTTTGCGGCGCATATAACAGCCTTTTTAAACGGCAAAAAGCGCTCGTAAGTGACGTCTCTGTAGTCGAAGATGTAGCGGTTTTTATATTTTGTCAACAGTTTGTCGAAAAAAAGAAGCATCGGCACAGAGTGAAAAACAATAACCCTGTCAAAGTCAAATTTTTTCATAACCGAAAGCGTAAACCGCCTGAATTTCAAAAAATTGCCGAGCTTTGAAAATTTCGGCGCGGCGTCGCACTGCATCAAAGAAAACTCGTGCAGAAAAACGTCTTTTTTCGGGATAACGTCGTCCTTTCGGTCTTTGTTCCAAAAAATCAGGTGGACCTCGTTTTTTGAAAGGTCGATGTTGTCAAGATAAAAGTTGACATAGGGCATATATTTAATTTTTGAAAAGCCTATAATAAGTATTTTCATATTGCCCCCGGGAGTATAAGATACAATTAATATACCACAGCCGTACCGCAATATCAATAAAAATATATCGGATTGACAAAAGACGCGGCAAATTGTATTATATTTAAGGATGCAAAAATTTTGCGCCGCACATCATTATCAGAGGTTTTTTTAATGAAGTATGCGCTTATAGGCTGCGGGCGCGTTGCGCCGTGCCATATAAAAGCCGCGCAAAAAAACGGGCTTGAAATTGTCGCGCTTTGCGATTGCGATATAGAAAAGGCAAAAAAGCTTGCCGCAGAAAACGGCGTTGAAAAAGCGGCGTTTTATTCGGATTATAAAGAGATGATAAAAAAAGAGCGCCCCGAAATCGTCAGCATTGCCGCAATAAGCGGCGTACACGCAGAGATTGCGGTGTTCTGCGCCGAAAGCGGCGTGAATTTTATCGTCGAAAAGCCGATGGCGATGAGCATTGACGAAGCCGACAAAATTATAGCCGCAGTCGAAAAAAGCGGCGTAACGGCGTCTGTGTGCCATCAGAACCGCTTTAATACGGCTGTTTTGGAGCTTCGCCGCGCATTAGACGAGGGGCGTTTCGGCAAAATCTCCCACGCGAGCCTTGCCGTGCGCTGGCACAGGGGCGACGAATATTATTTGCAGGACGGCTGGCGCGGCAAATGGGCGACCGACGGCGGCACGCTTATGAATCAGTGCATTCACGGAATGGACCTTTTAAGGTGGCTTTTGGGCGATGAAATAGATACGGTTTTCGGCTTTACAAATCTTTCGTTTCATACCGTGCCCGAGGCAGAGGACGTCGGCGTTGCCGTTGTTAAGTTTAAAAACGGTGCAACCGCCACGGTTGAGGGCACTGTTAACGCCGTTTGCGATATGGAAGAAACCCTTGCCGTTTTCGGCGAAAAAGGCACTGTGCGCCTTGCGGGAATGGCGGCGAACGAGGTGGATTTTTGGCGCTTTTGCGACGAAAGACACGGCGACGGCGAGCTTTCGGAGCTGCGCGAAGAGGTCAAAAACGTCTACGGCAACGGGCATACGGGGCTTTTTGCCGATGTGATTTCGGCTGTAAAAGAGCGTCGCGCGCCGTTTGTGGACGTTTATGCGGGCAAACGGGCGGTTGAGTTTGTTTTGTCGGTATATAAAAGCCAAAAAACAGGCTTACCCGTAAAACTGCCGCTTAAAAATTTCGGCTCTGCCGATATGGCGGGCGAATTCAAGGCATAATTTAAGGAAGAACTTAAGAATTTAAGGCATAATTTAAGGAGGAACTTAAAATGAAAAAATTACTCGGCACACTGCTTGCGGCGCTTGTTATTTTATCGGCGCTGTCGGTTACGGCATTCGGCTTTGACGGCGACGGGTTTACAATAACGCCGTGCGAGCCGTTCACAAGCTACAGCACCGACAACGCGGGGCAGTATATGTGGCAAAACCCCGAAACAGGCTCAAACGTGCTTGTCAAGGTCGGCAAACAGGGCACAAATATAGGCACTTTAAGCGACGCCCAGGCAGAGGTTTTCAGGGATACCTTAATAAGCGGCTATAAGGACGCTTTTAAAGAACAGCTCGGAAGCGAGCCCGCGATAACCTGCCGTTCAATGGAAAAGATTGATTTTAAAGGCCACAAGGCGCTTTATCTTGTTGTTGATATGAGCCTGACTTATAACGGCGTGGCGGTGGACGAAACGCAGTATGTGTGGGTATTCACAACAAAAGAACGTACGTTTTTCCTTTATGTTACCGATAACACGGGCACAGAAAGCGAAAAGGGCTTTGATATGATAGAATCCTTCACCACGCCCGACGAAGCGCTCGGCGAGAATGAAAAGGTCGGGCTTCCGGGGTCTTACAAAACCGTTGTGGGCGTTGTTGCGGGCGCAGCAGCAGGCGGAGTTATTTGCCTTTTTATTGTAAAAAAGAAAAAGAAAAAAGAGGGCTATGTTCAGTCTACGTTTTCGACAACGCCGACTCCCGTTATGCCGGCAAACGGCGGCGAAGAAACGAATAACGACAGTAAAGAGGGCGATACTCCCGCACCGTCAGCCGAACATGAAACAAAAGAGACAACAGAAGCGGAAAAAACGCCGGAAGAAAACGATAATGTATAATATAGAATAAAATAAAAATGCCGAAGCGGCGAAAATGTTTTTACAGCCGCTTCGGCATCGGTTTTGAAAAAAGTGTTTAGGTGGAAAATATGACAGAAAAGGAAACGGAATTTATAAAAGCCGTCTTTTCGGGCGACAGCAGCGGACATGACTTTTATCATACAGTAAGAGTATATAAGTTGGCAACCCAAATAGCAGAGCATGAAAAAGCGGATGTTAAAACGGTTCAGATGGCGGCTTTACTTCATGACGTTGACGATATTAAGCTTTCACCCGACACATACTCGGAAAAGAAAAACGCAGTCTCATTTATGACTGCGGGCAACGTTGACAGGAAAACGATAGAGGCGGTTTGTAAAATTATAGACTCCGTTTCGTTTGTCGGAACGGACTCCGTTATACCGGAAACGATAGAGGGAAAGTGCGTGCAGGACGCGGACAGACTTGACGCTATGGGCGCAATCGGAATTGCAAGGACGTTCGCCTACGGCGGCAGCAAGGGCAGGGCGATTTATGACCCCGAAATAAAGCCGAAACCGGGAATGAACAAAGAGGAATACAGAAACAACGAAAACTCTACGAGCATCAATCATTTTTATGAAAAGCTTTTATTGCTTGAAAGTATGATGAACACGTCTGAGGGCAGGCGCTTGGCAAAGCGCCGAATGGCTGTTATGCAAGAGTTTCTTGATGAGTTTATTGCAGAATGGAACGGTGAAAGATGAAGTGAAAATTTACCGGCAAAAAACAACATTTTCAAAGAAAAAAAGAGGCTGTAAAAAAAGTTTTTTACAGCCTCCACGCGATTTTATACGGAAAAGGGGCTAGGAAAAAATGTTCAGAATGAATTAATCGAATGCTAAACGCCGTTTTCGGCGTTTAGTACTTGCCCGACGGCGTACAAAGGTACTCCGAGGGTGAGATTAATTCATAGCAAAAAGCATTAAGTTGTCATTTCTTTGCTTTTTGCGGTCTGGACTTTTTTTACAGCCCCTTTTTATTCGTTTATTTAGCTTAGCCAAAAACCGCAAGAAGGAAGCCCGCGGCAACTGCCGAGCCGATAACACCGGCAACGTTGGGACCCATTGCGTGCATAAGAAGGAAGTTTGTGGGATTGTATTTTCTGCCTTCGTTCTGAGCAACACGGGCCGCCATGGGAACAGCCGAAACGCCTGCCGCGCCTATAAGCGGATTGATTTTGCCTTTTGTTATAACGTAAAGAAGCTTGCCGAAAAGCACGCCGCCGACCGTCGAGAACGAGAAAGCAACAAATCCGAGTACAACTATAAGAAGTGTTTTGGGTTTAAGGAAGTCGCCGCCGTTTGCGGTTGCGCCGACGGTAACGCCGAGAAGTATCGTGATGATATTCATAAGGGCATTTTGAGCCGTCTCGCTGAGCCTTTCAACAACGCCGCACTCTCTGAAAAGGTTGCCGAGCATAAACATACCGAGAAGCGGAGCAACCGACGGAAGAAGAAATGCGCAGAAAACAAGAACAGCCACAGGGAAAATAATTTTTTCAACCTTAGAAACCTTTCTTAACTGCTTCATTTCAACCTTGCGCTCTTTTTCGGTTGTAAGCGCCTTCATAATGGGGGGCTGAATTATCGGAATAAGCGCCATATACGAGTAAGCGGCAAGCGCTATCGGCGCCAAAAGATGCGAAGCAAGCTTAGAAGCAAGGTAAATAGCCGTGGGGCCGTCCGCACCGCCGATGATGCCTATAGCGGCAGCCTCCTGCGGGGTAAAGCCGAAGGCAATCGCAAGAAGGAAGGCGCAATAAACGCCGAGCTGAGCCGCCGCGCCCAAAAGAAGGCTGACGGGGTTTGAAAGAAGCGGACCGAAGTCTGTCATAGCGCCGACGCCGAGGAATATAAGGCAGGGGAAAATGCTTGACTTAACGCCGACGTAAATTATACGCAAAACGCCGGAGTCGTACCAATGAGTGCCTTCGACTGCAGCGGCGTCAAACGCGCCGAGTTGACCGCCCGTTGTGTCGAGCATTATGTTTGCGCCCGGCAGGTTTGCAAGAAGAATACCAAACGCGATGGGAACGAGAAGAAGCGGTTCAAACTTGAATTTGATGGCAAGAACAAGAAAAACTATCGCTACGCCTATCATTACAAAGTTTTGCCAATGGGCTTCGGCAAAGCCCGATTGTTCCCAAAGGTTTTGAAGAATAACACCAAAATCCATAATTAATTATCCTTTCGGGAAAAATCAGATAACAGCCAAAACATCGTCTGTGTTGACCGAAGCGCCCTTTGCAACAAGCACCTGTTTAACCGTGCCGTCGCAGGGAGCAACAATGTCGTTTTCCATTTTCATAGCTTCAAGAACAAGAACAACGTCGCCTGCTTTAACCGCTGTGCCGACGGGGGCCTTGATTGAAAGAATCGTGCCGGGCATGGGGGCTTTTACGGGTGTGCCGTCTGTGGGAGCGGCAACGGCGGGTGCTGCGGGTGCTGCAGCAGGTGCAGCCGCAGGAGCACTGACAGGAGCGGCAACAGGTGCTGTAGAAACTTCTTTAACGCCTGTTACGACAGCCTCTGTTTCGGTAACGTCAACTTCATAATTCTTACCGTTTAATGTAACAATGTATTTCATAGCTTATTCCTCCAAAAGTTTAATGGATTTAAATTCAAGGTTTTCAATCGGCTTTTTAAGTTTTTCAGCCGTTATCGCCATAATCGCGGCGGCGTCTTTTTCGCTTATGCCCGAAAGCTCGGGGTTCTGATTAAGCCTTTTTATCGACTTAAAAGAAAGTCTTTCAAGCGGAACATTAAGACGGTTTGCCGTTATCGCCATAATTACGGCGGCGTCTTTTTCGCTTACACCGTCAAGCGTAACAAGGTCTGAACGGGGCGAGTCGGAAAGCACGGGCGCCGCATTTTCCTGCGCCGGCAAAACGGCGGCTTTCTTTTTACCCGTGAAAGCGCCGGTTATTGCCGAAAGAAGCTTTACGAAAAGCGCAAGCACGGCAAGAACGATTATAACGAGCACAAAACCGAAAAGCGCAATAAGCAATGCTTCGGAAAAATTAATATCCGTAAGCTGCAAAGGGAGAATTTTCATACGGTGCCCTCCTTATTCAACAGCTTTAAATTCATAGCTGTAGGTGTTTTTCTTTTTCTCCTCGCGATAGGCAAAGAATTTTTCTGCCTGCTGCGGGAAAGCGATATATGAAAGCACGTCTTCATCCGAGTGGCTGCCGCCAAGCTCGGCTTTTGCTTTTTCAAATGCGGGTTCAAGCGTGTCTGCATATCTGCCCTCAAACGGAACGGCGTCGCCGAGAATTTTCTTTCTTACATCCTCGTTAATCTTTCCGGGAGCTTTGCCATATTCGCCCATAAGGTATGCCTTGACTTCTTTTGAAACGTTTTTATAACGCTCGCCCGCGAGCACGTTTGCCGTTGCCTGCGCGCCGACCATCTGGCTCATCGGGGTAACAAGCGGCGGATAGCCGAGGTCCTCTCTTACTTTGGGCGTTTCAAGAAGAACTTCGTCAAATTTGTCAAGCTTGCCCTGCGCCGTAAGCTGAGCGACAAGGTTTGAAAGCATGCCGCCCGGCACCTGATAGCTCAAAGCCTTTGTGTCGGTGCAAAGCACGGTCGGGTTAAGAAGCCCCGAAGAAAGGGCGTCGTTTCTTATATGCTTAAAGAAATCGCCGATTTTGTTGAGTGCTTCTTTGTCAAGAGACGTTTCGTAGCCAAGCTCCGAAAGCGCATAGTTAAGCGTCTCCGTCGCGGGCTGAGATGTGCCGCCCGACATCGGCGAAATTGCCGTATCAATAATGTCACAGCCGGCTTCTACGGCTTTTAAAACCGTCATAAAGCCAAGACCTGTGGTGCAGTGCGTGTGAAGAACTATCGGAACGTCAACGGCGTTTTTAAGAGCCGAAATGAGCTTATAGCTCTCTTCGGGGCTTAAAATACCCGCCATATCCTTAACGGCGATTGTCTGACAGCCGATGCTCTGCATGTTCTTTGCAAGCTCCACATAGCTTTCAAGCGTGTGAATGGGGCTTATTGTGTAGCAAATAGCGCCCGAAGCGATAGCGCCGTTTTTAACAGTCTCGTCAACGGCGGTTTCAATGTTTCTTACGTCGTTAAGCGCGTCGAAAATACGGATAATATCCATACCGTTTTCAATGCTCTTTTTAACAAAGCCGCGAACAACGTCGTCGGGATAATGATGATACCCCAAAATGTTCTGACCTCTCAAAAGCATCTGAAGCTTTGTGTTAGGGCACGCTTTTCTGATTTTTCTGAGTCTCTCCCACGGGTCCTCGTTTAAATAGCGAAGGCACGAATCAAAGGTCGCGCCGCCCCAGCATTCAAGCGAGTAGTAGCCGGCTTTGTCAAGCGTTGAAAGAATCGGCTCAAACTCGTCGAATTTCATTCGCGTTGCAATCAGCGATTGGTTTGCATCACGCAAAACAGTCTCGGTAAACTGAACTTTTTGCATAAGTTTCTCTCCTGTTCTGTTTAAAATAACCGTTTTGAGGAAGTGCCGCCATGCGGCAATATTTATATATAATGGAAAGCGGCAGCGATTTGCGCGTTTGCTTTGCGTATATCGACAAAACCTGCCTACCAATTTTCCCCATTATAGCTTACACCAAAAGCGAAAAAATAGCAAGAAAAACTTCGTCTATTTTTTAACAAAAAAACACACCCGCAAAGGGATGTGTTTTATACAAATTTTATATCGCCGCAAAAAGACGCGGCAAAGGCCCGGGATTTTGCCGCCGCAGCCAAAGCCTATATATAATGGTATATAATATAAAGGCTCATTTGCAAAAAACATGCGAGCCGATGGTTGTTATTACGGGGCGCGTTCTTATCCATTTGTTCGAGGTCTTTGCGGGGTTGTAATAATACAGCGCGCCGCCGCTCGGGTCCCAGCCGTTAACTGCGTCCTGCGCGGCTTTTTTTGCCGTTGATGACGGCGAAACGCTCCAGTTGCTGTCCGTAACAGCAGAAAAAGCGCCCTTCTGATAAACTACGCCCGAAACCGTATCGGGAAACGACGAGGATTTGACCCTGTTTAAAACGACAGCGCCAACGGCTACCTGCCCCGTGTAGCTCTCGCCGCGCGCCTCTGCTTCAATTACCTTTGCAAGCAAATACATATCCGAAGAAGAATATCCGCCCGAAGAGCTTTGCGAGTTTTGTGAGCCAAGCCCGAGGTACAAAAGCGTTTTGGGACCTGCTATGCCGTCGGCGGTAAGACCGCAGGCTTTTTGAAACGCTTTTACGGCGCGCTGTGTTCCCGTGCCGTATATTCCGTCTACCGTGCCCGAATAATAACCGAGCGATTTCAGCTTCGTCTGAATGTTACGCACTTCTGTCCCGCGCGAGCCGAGCTTTGAAAGCGCGTCCACGGGCTTCGGGGAATTAATTCTTACAGCAACGGCGGCAAGAACCATAAACGTAATCGCAAATGCCATAAGAAAAGATGCGGCTCTTTTTGCAATCGCTTTATTATTTGCTTTTTTCTTGATTTTATCTTTCATAAATTACAGTTAAAACATACCGAAAAAATCGGCTGTCGCTCCTTTCTGATTTTTGAAAACGGACCTTTTAAAAGTATTTTTTCGCGGGAAAACGGTTTTATACATTGTTTCTTCAGAGCTTTGAACATTAAAATTGTGGGTCAGAAAAGCGCGGAACACAAGATGTAGAGTGTCGGCGAAAAAGAAGCGGAATTTTTAAAAAAATTCAAAAAAATCCGGATTTTTTTGAAAAAAAGTGTTGACAAGCGGGGATGATTCTGCTAATATATACGAGCACTCAAGAGAGCGGCGCGGACGGAAGGCCGAAAGGGCAGAGGGAAGCGAGTGATTGAGGGTGCGAAACGAACCTTGAAAATTAAACAACGATACAAACAAACCCTGAGATTTTTTTGAGCGCAAGAAATTGCGACAGATAATTTCGGACTTCGAAAGAAGTTAAGAAAGCGATGCGCCAGAGCATCGAAAAGAGCAGAAAAAGCTTTTAAAAGATTGGTACACAGAGATGTGTGTTAATACAATTTTTTAGAGAGTTTGATCCTGGCTCAGGACGAACGCTGGCGGCGTGCCTAACA
>OQVL01001967.1_pt1 | contig 12487 bp, 11 predicted proteins | sample 1691501 | NCBI WGS metagenome assembly OQVL01 (sample SAMN03418253, study PRJEB22391) | human gut metagenome | biome: human-gut; feature: organic feature; material: feces | host: Homo sapiens | place: Tanzania | collected 2013-01
CCTCATGCGTCTTGTCGCCATAGGTGCGCACCGTGCCGGCGAGGTATGCCGTGCCAGCGATGACGTTGCGTGCGGTGCCTGCCAAGTCGATGTATGCCTCGCTGTTGACCTCGCCGGCGATGATGACTTGGCCGGTGGTGACCAGTGTCTCGCAGGCCACTTTGCTGTGGGGATCGCGTGCCAGGAATTCATCGACGATGGCATCGGATATTTGGTCGGCAACCTTGTCGGGATGCCCTTCGGATACGGATTCAGATGTGAATAATTGCTTCATTACATATGAGTGTTAGAGGTGTGTCTATTGAAGTGATTTCTTTGCGCGAGGGCGCAAAAGAAAAGCGGACAGCGCGAGATTTCCGGGTGGATGTTCGGGCTGCCCACTGTTGTGTGGCGATTAATGCTATGGGATGTTCCCTCATAGAGCGCCGTGCGTTGAGTACGGCAGTCTGTCGGGGTTGTTTTTTAGCATTTTTTTTAGTGGTTGCAAGCAGCCAAATTTGTCCACTTCGGAAGACGTCATGCGTCTTTTCGGGTTGCAAAGGTACCCGCGGCGTTGTGCGCCACGCCCCCGAAGAGCAAGGCGCCGGCGACCAGGGCATGATGTTCGGCTATGCATGCAACGAGACACCGCTATACATCCCTCTGAGTCTTGCGCTGAGCCACGCTCTGGTGCGCGGTCTCGCCGAAATACGCCGCGAAGGTCGCCAAATGACATACCTGCGCCCCGACTCAAAAAGCCAAGTAACCGTGGAATATGACGAAAACGGCAAATTGGCACGGGTGCATACCATTGTAATCTCGACACAACACGACGAATTCATCGTCCCCGACCTTACCGGACTGACACCCATACAAGCAGCCGAACGTCAAGACGCCGCCGATGCCGAAATGTGCGCAGTCATTGCCGCCGATGTCCGCAACATCCTAATACCTCGCGTACGTCAGGCCATGCCCGAAAACCTGCGACACTTCCTGGACGAAGATTACACACTGTACGTCAACCCCACCGGCAAGTTCGTTGTCGGAGGCCCCAACGGCGACACCGGACTCACCGGGCGCAAAATCATCGTCGACACCTACGGAGGACACGGCGCACACGGCGGCGGAGCCTTTTCGGGCAAAGACCCCAGCAAAGTAGACCGATCAGCCGCATACGCCGCACGACACATCGCCAAGAACCTCGTAGCCGCAGGCGTGGCCGACCGCGCACTCGTACAAGTGGCTTACGCCATAGGCGTGGCCAAACCCGTCAGCGTGTGCGTAAACACCTATGGCACCGCACACGTCAACCTCTCCGACGCACGGATAGGCGATATCGTGGCCGCAACCTTTGATCTGACGCCGCACGCCATCGAAAAAGAGCTCAAGCTGCGCCAACCCATATATCGCGAGACCGCTTCATACGGACACATGGGGCGCATACCGCGCACCGTCACAAAAACTTTCGTCGATGACCACGGCACCAAATTCCAGCGCAATGTCGAACTCTTCACCTGGGAAAAGACCGACCGCATAGACGATGTACGCCGCGCCTTCGGCCTCTGAGAGACCGATTCGGGCACAAATACGAAGAAACAAAGCAAGCCTTGACAGCAAAGGAGGGAGACAACCCGACTCCAAGAAAAAAACTGTCAGGGACACATCCGAACTCTGCAGCATTTACATTCGTATCGCATATGGTATAATAACACAGGAAGGCACTCCAACGCCTTCCTGTGTCTCATTGAGAGCACATCAAGTCACAACAACTATTCGTCTCAACGAGTAAAACGATTAGCAACAAACATCCAAACGCACAATATATTATGGCAAAAAGATCGACGCCCATTCCGGGGCTATCATTTTCATGGAAACGCGCCGTGGGACTCACCCGTCTGCGTCAAAACATCGCACGCAAAACCGGCATACCGACCACGCGTTCCGGCATAGAGCGCAAAATCGGCGGAGGCATCATTTCCCTGCTTTTTGGCAAAAAGTAATGCACAAAAACGTTGTTTTGGAATCGAAACAACGTTTTTGTGCGTCCGAGGCTTTGCCGATTTGCGAAAAAACACTAACTTTGTGCGTTTATTGCACACCGGCACTGTCGGTGCGCACTTGCCGACATCAAGTCAGCGCTTTAATAATCAGAAAATTAAAACTTAACTATACCAACATCAATGGCAACATTAGAGAAAATCAGAAGCAAATCGGTGATGCTATTCACCATCATCATTGTTGCGCTTTTAGCATTTATCCTCGGAGACTTCTTCACCTCCGGCCGCTCGTTCTTCGGCGTAGGCGACAAAGTGGCCACAGCCAACGGCGCTACAGTCAAGTACAACGACTACCAAGCCAAGCAGCAGGAATTTGACGAAATGCTCAAGGAGCAGAACTCGAACATCAACCCTGACGACCGCAGCGAGCAAGTCATCCAAACTCTGCTTATGCAAGGCCTCTTGGACGAAGAATACGACCGCATGGGTATAACCGTAACCGACAACGAATTATCCTCCGTCATGCTGGGTAATGGCCAGCAGAGCGTCTACGTTCTGTACCAATTGGCACAAAATGCCGGCATCAATCCCCAAGGCCTCATGCAAGCCGGCATCACCGACGCCAAGACATTCTATGACGCAATGAACAACCCCGCCAAGTACCAGCTTGACGCCGAACTGTCCGCAGCGTTCAAGAGCGCCTGGATAAAAACCGAAAATGACATCACCGAAGGGCTCAAGGCCAACGCGTACATGTCCCTCGCCTACGGCCTGTTCACAGCCAGTAAGGTAGACGCCCGCGCCGTATACAACGACCGCTCCGTGACATCGACTTTCAATTATGTCACAAAACAATACACCGCCGTATCCGATGCAGATGCCGAGAAGGCCATCACCGATGCCGACTACGAAAAAGTATACAACGAGCGCAAGAGCGCCTTCAAGCTTGATGAAGAGAAACGCCTGATTTCGTATATCGTCGTGGATTTGGCCCCCTCTACAAAGGACCAGGCAGACGCCATCAACGAAGTAAACGCTCTCTACAACGAGCTCTTGACGTCCGAAGGCATTGATGCCATCAATAAGCACAGCAATTTCGAAAAAACGACAGCCAAATACACGGCTGACAAGCTCGGTCAGGATCCCATCCTGCGAATGCTCACCACCGACAGTGTGCCTATGGCCGCCGGAACAGTGCGCAACCTCGGCAACCAGAACGGCAAACTCTATCTGGCCAAAGTTCTTGACAAGACCACCGGCGTGGACGATGTAACATTCAGCGTCATGCCCTTGCCCGAGAAGAAAGAACAAGCAGACTCGCTGTTGAGCCTGCTCAACACCGCAACCTTTGACTCGATCACGCGTCTCAATCAGGGCAACGTCGGCCTCCAAACCTCGCTGGTTACGCCCAACCCGCAGATGCCCCTGCCCGAAAAGATGTACAAGGCTCTTGAACAGCAGGCTGTAAACAACGTATTTGTGTTCACCGACACAATCAAGGGCGCAAACGAAAAAGGCCAGGAGACTTCCAAAGCCATAAGCTACGCAATGCTTATCACCAAGCGTTCCGAACCCGTCACCGTATATGACATCGCCACAATCAACTACGAAATTGTGCCCTCGCAAGCCACTATAACCGAGCTCACGCAGAACTTCCACAACTTCATAGCTACCAACGGCACAGCCGAATCCTTCGGCAAGAACGCCGAAAAAGCCGGATATACCGTATACAAGGCCATCATCGGTGCCAGCAGCCCCATAGGCGACCTCGCTCCCGGCTCGATGTCCACCGTCAAGTGGGCGATGGATGCCGACAAGGGCGATGTTTCCAAGGTTTACAACTGCACCAAAGTTGCCCGCCAGAACGGCTCCAACGAGTACATGCTTGCCGTAGCCATCGACGAAGTCTTTGACAACAACTACATGCCCGTCACCTCGCAGTACGTCAGGGACACTCTCAAGCCGCTTGTAATCCGCGACAAGAAAGCATCCATCCTTGCAGCCCAAGCCAAGAATGCCAAGACACTCAATGCTGCCGCCACCAACCTCGGCGTCAAAGTGGCAGACCAACCCGGCACAAGCACCTTCGGTGATGACTTTGTAACCGGCATCGGCTTTGGCGAAGGCACCATTCAAGGCGCAATCGCTGCCGCCAAGCCCGGCACACTTGTAGGCCCCGTACAAGGCAACACCGGCATCTACTACTTTGTAGTGTCTTCCAACAAGAACGCCGGCCGCCCCTACAACTTCCTTGAGTCGGCCAACACCTTCATGGGTTCCGTTGCAGCACCCATATACCTGATTGACCGCCAGGGACGTCCCTCAGGCCTGTCACTGCTCACCCTCGTAGGCAACAACAAGATTAAAAACAACATACTCGAGTTCACCGCCGAAGACAAATAATCCGGCGCAACTCGCCGGGCAGTATTGGTCGCGGCCACGCCCGGACAGTATCCCATCCATTCCGACATAACAAGCGGCCGATGCCACAAGACATCGGCCGCTTGCCGTAAAGGCTACCACCCGTCCCGACGGCACAACGCCGACAACCTTTCGTCCTCCAAACATACATACGCACAGAGCTATATATACGAGATAATGACAGAACAACAAAACGCCGACGACATCACCGAAAAGACCGTATCCGAGGCCTCGATTGCCACCTTTGCGGATTTGGGCATACGCAATGACCTGCTGCAAGGCATCAGCGATTTGGGATTCGAACGCCCCATGCCCATTCAGGAGCAAGTGATACCCTACCTGCTGGACAGCGACCGCGATGTCGTGGGACTGGCGCAAACCGGTACGGGCAAGACCGCCGCCTTCGGCCTGCCGCTGATACAACGCGTGGACACCACCAAGCGCCGTCCACAAGCACTTATACTGGCGCCCACACGCGAATTATGCCTCCAGATAGCCTCCGATCTGGCCGACTACGCCAAATATATCCCCTCCATCGAGATATTACCGGTGTACGGCGGCAGCAGCATTCTGAGTCAAATCAAGGCCCTGCGTGCCGGAGGCATCCAAATCATTGTAGCCACACCGGGACGACTGCTTGATCTGATAGACCGCGGCGTGGTACACCTGGACGATGTACATACCGTGGTGCTTGATGAGGCCGACGAAATGCTCAATATGGGATTTATCGACAGCATCAACGACATCCTCGACCACGTGCCCGACAATCGCAAAATGCTACTATTCTCGGCCACTATGCCCAACGAGGTAGCCAAGATTGCACGACGCTTCATGCACGACCCGGTCGAAGTCGTCATCGGACACCGCAACCAAGGTGCCGAAAACGTCCGTCACATCTACTACATGGTCGCAGCCAGAGATAAATATCTGGCGTTAAAACGCATCGCCGATGACTGTCCGAACATTTACGCCATAGTATTCTGCCGTACGCGTTCTGAAACACAGGAGATTGCCGACCGCCTTATTTCGGACGGATACAACGCCGACTCGTTGCACGGCGACCTCTCGCAGCAGCAGCGCGACATCGTCATGAAGAAATTCCGCGAGGGCCACATCTCCATCCTCGTGGCTACAGATGTCGCCGCACGCGGCCTCGATGTAGACGACCTGACGCACGTCATCAATTTCGGCCTGCCGGACGATACCGCCGTATACACCCATCGTTCGGGACGCACCGGACGCGCCGGCAAAACAGGCATATCAGTAGCAATAATACACACCCGCGAACAAGGACGTCTGCGCCAAATCGAACGATCGATAGGCAAGAAATTCGAACGCTGCAACGTACCTACGCCACAGCACATCATCGAGAAACAGCTTTACAACCTCGCCGACCGCCTCGAAAAGGTCAAGGTAGATGACACTGAAATCGAAAAGTATCTCCCCGGCATATCAAAAAAACTGTCATGGCTGTCCGGCGAAGACTTGCTGAAACGCGTATTATCGCTCGAATTCAATCGCTTGCTCGATTATTACAAAGATGCTCGCGACATAGATGTGCCGGACACCAAGGAAGGCAGGCGGGGCAAGAAAGATAAAGAGCGACCGCACCGCGACCGCGCATTTGCCGATAACGGCGACCGCCCCGTCTCCGATGCCGACAAAGACCGACGCACCGCCGATGCAGGCATGGCTCGAATATATGTCAACGCCGGAAAAGCTCAGGGCTTCTACGCCGGCAACCTCATCACGATGATCAACCGCGGCACGCGCGACAAGCGCATCGATGTGGGCCGTATCGACCTGCTTGCCGACTACACCCTTTTCGACGTGGCAGACAAGGATGCCGCCATCGTGGTCAAGGCGCTGCGTGGTGCCGACTTCTTCGGACAAGTGCTGTACAGCGAGGTGGCTGAGGCGGACAAAGATTACGCAGATGCCTCCAAGCGCAAAACCGCACGCAAAAAACGCGACGACCGCGCCACGCGCGACTACGTCTCCGACTCCAAAGGACGCGAATTCAAGCCAAAGGACAGACACACCAAAGACAACGGCTTCAAGGCCAAAGGGCGCAAAGACAAAAAAGACAGCGAAGGCAGTTTCAAGAAGAAACACAAGCGTAAGTGACGGTCATACATCCTCATACATGATCCGAAACAACTCATAGCCTATCCCTCCTCATACATCTATCCTCATACATCCATCCTCGTAACAATATGCTGAGATACACCATAGCACTCATCGTTGCCATAGCGGCTTTGACCGTACAGGCACGCACCGCCGCCGATTTCTTCGGCATGGCCGAGGCTGATACAGCATTCGATGCCATCAGCGCCACCACACGCCTGGATATGCTCGACTACGCACACTCGGGACTTACGACGCCCTCCAACAACCGTCAAGGTGGAGTGGCACGCATCATTTCGGTCTCCGACAAGTCAATAAAACTGACACCGGCAACCTCGGTCGAAGCTTCGCTCGATATACTCACGGCTGGCAAAGACACGGTACTGATGGTCATCGAGACACTTCCGCTGCCCCAGAAGGACAGTCGCATATCATTCTACGACACGCAATGGCGTCCGCTGAAGAAGATTCCGTTGGACACACCCAAAATCTCCGACTGGATTGCGACAAAAGACAAGGCCGCACTCGAGCAGGCACGGCAACAACTGCCCTTCATTCTCTCCACTGCCGAGTACGACCACGAGACACGCACTCTTACGCTTACAAGCTCCATGGATCGGTACTATGTATCCGAAGACACCCCGGCGGCATTGGCACAAATGCACAAGCGTCTCGACTTCAGGCTCGATGACAGAATGCACTTCACACGCATAACGCCACGACCATGAACGCCTGCGCACAAGACAGTGCCGACAACCGTGACGCGCTGTCCCTGCTTCAGCTCAACACCCTGGTGCGCGATGCCATCAGCGCCGCCGCCGGCATCCACGATGTCTGGATTACAGCCGAGACCTCGGACGTGCGCCAATCCGGTCCCCATTGCTACCTGCAATTAATCCAGAAAGACGAGCAAGGTGCGACAGTAGCACGCATTTCGGCAAATATATGGGGCAATGTATGGTCCTCAGTGTCGCGCAAATTTGCCGTGGCCACCGGGTCCGTCCTCGGCTCGGGCATACGCATCATGCTACGCGGCTCGGTGTCGTTCCACCCGTATCACGGCATTGCACTGACCATCACCGATATAGATCCATCATATACCATAGGTGATGCCGAGCGGCGGCTACGCGAGCTGCGACAAAAGCTTACACAAGAAGGACTCATAGGACTCAACCGGAGCGTACCTTGGGGCGACATGCCACAACGCATTGCCGTCATCAGCGCCCCCGGCGCCGCCGGATATGGCGACTTCAGCCACCAATTGTCGCACAACGAGGCGCATCTGCGCTTCACCACCGGGTTGTTCCCCGCCGTCATGCAGGGCCAAAACACGTCTACGACCGTCATCTCTGCGCTCAAGGACGTCATCGCCGAACGCATACGCTGGGACTGCGTGGTCATCATCCGCGGCGGAGGAAGCACCAGCGATCTCGACGCCTTCAACGACTACGCCCTCGCCGCCGCAGTGGCCCGCTGCCCACTGCCGGTGATTGTCGGCATAGGGCACGAACGCGACCACACTATACTCGACGAAGTGGCCAAGGTGAGCACAAAAACGCCCACGGCTGCCGCCGAGTGGCTCATAGCAAAGGGCAAGAGTGCCCTGCGGCGATTCGCCGACCTGGGCAACACCATGGCCCTACTGGCTCAAAAAATCCTCGCAGACAATCGCACACGCTACACCGAAGCGGCATACGCACTGCCCTCCACGGCCCAACGTGCGATAGACGATGCACAACGCGCCCTACGAAGCTACGCCACCTCGCTATATCGCGACGTCGCCGACACCATCTCGGACGCGGCACGCACACTTTTACAGTCAGCCTCAGCCATAGGGCATGCCGCCACATCCGCCATCACGACACGGCGCAATGCCCTCGACGCTGCCGCAGCAACAATACCGCCGGCGATAAACGCACGATTGCACATAGCCGACAGCCTCTTAAAATCCAAGGCAACACTACTTGACGCTCTGTCGCCCGAAAAAGTCCTGGCTCGCGGATACTCCCTGACATACGGAGCGGACGGACACATTCTCACCGAAGCAGACGCCGTAGCCGTCGGCGACACCATCACAAATCGGCTTGCCGGCGGCTCAATAATACAATCACAGGTAACATCTAAAGACAACCCCAATGGATAACAACAACGCACCCAAGACATACGTCGAAGCAATCGCCGAACTCGAGGGCATCATCACCTCGCTGCAAGACCCGGACTGCGACATCGACACCATGGTCGCCAAGACCCGTCGCGGAGCCTTCCTGCTCAAGTTCTGCCGCAGTCGCCTGACCACCGTCAGCCAAGAGTTGGACACCATATTGGACGACATCCGCGAAACGCCCGAACAAGATTGAGCTATGGCCAAGAAACACGCTGCATCCAACAAGACCAATGCCGCAAGATTGCTCGATGCCGCCGGCATAGCTTATACGCTCGTACCCTACCCCGTAGACGAAGAACATCTCGAAGCCACACACGTTGCCGAGTGCCTGGGCGAAGACATCCGCCGGGTATTCAAGACCCTCGTACTGCGAGGCGAACGCTGCGGACTGTTTGTATGCGTCGTTCCAGGTGATGCCGAAGTCGACCTCAAGAAAGCCGCTCGCGCCATAGGCGACAAGAAGGCCGACCTTATAGCCGTGCGCGAGTTACTGCCCCTTACGGGATACATACGCGGCGGATGCTCGCCCATAGGAATGAAAAAAGCACTACCCACGCTGATACACAGTACTGTAACCGATTTTGACACCGTATACGTAAGCGCCGGCATCCGCGGCCTCCAGCTATGCCTCGCCCCGGCAGCCCTCGTGTCCGCTTCAGCAGCCACTATCACCGACCTTATCAAAGAATAACATGAACACCTTTGGCACGACATACACCTTAACATCCTTCGGCGAAAGCCATGGCCCGGCCATAGGCGGCGTCATCGACGGCTTGCCCGCCGGTGTACACATAGACCTCGACCAACTACAGGCAGCGCTGGACAGGCGTCGTCCCGGACAATCGGCACTGACCACGGCTCGCAACGAGCCCGACAAGGTACAAATACTCTCGGGCATCATCGATGCAAACGTATGCGCCGGCACTTCGGGCATTCCGGACTACGTCACCTTGGGCACCCCCATAGGATTTGTGATACCCAACACTTCACATCACTCTAATGACTACGATACGCTGCGCAACACCTACCGTCCCGGACATGCCGATTATACATACCAAGCCAAATACGGCATTCGAGACCATCGCGGCGGCGGCCGTGCCAGTGCCCGTGAGACAGCCGCACGTATCGTTGCCGGAGCCTTGGCTATGCAAGCCATGACATCCTACGGCATCGAAGTGCGTGCATACACTCGCGCCATAGGCGGCATAAGCGCAGACATCAACCCGATGGCAACAACGCCTTCATTGATAGATGCCAACGCCGTACGATGCCCCGACACAGCAGCGGCAGCCGCTATGGAAACAGCCATACTCGAAGCCAAGGATCGTGGCGACACACTCGGCGGAATTATCGAATGCGTCATCACCGGAATGCCGGCAGGCATAGGCGACCCCGTGGCCGGAAAGCTGCAAGCATTACTTGCCGAGGCAATGATGAGTATACCCGCAGCCAAGGGCTTCGAATACGGAATGGGATTTGACGGCGCCACACGCCAAGGGTCTCAAGTCATAGACTCCTGGATGCCCGCACCGGACGACCTGCGCGGCATAACCACCGCTACCAATAATTCGGGAGGCATACAAGGCGGAATCTCAAACGGCGAACCAATCGTAATGCGCGTGGCCTTCAAACCCGTAGCCACATTGCTGCGTCCGGTGCAGACCGTAGACAGCGAGCATCGCGCCGTCACCCTCGAAGTACATGGGCGTCACGACCCTTGCGTAGTGCCTCGCGCCGTGCCCGTTGTCGAAGCTATGGCCGCCATCACGGTATTCGGCGCACTGCTGCGCAACCGCATCGCACGCATCTGACAATAAAAAAACTCATCGATAGCCCGACAATCCACAAAAAAAATATACCTTTGTATTGTCGTATCAAACGGCATTACATATAATATTATCCTACAAATCTCACACTTAATCACTTATGAAAAAGTTATTACTGACAGCCCTCTGCGCCATCCTCGGCGTATGCGCATATGCGCAAAAAGGGTCTAACACTATCGGCGTAAACATCCTTTACAACACACAAGTGACCGAGTCAGCCGGCCTCGGCATCAAGGCCCAGCACTTCTTCACCAACAACTTCCGCGGCGAAGCCTCCTTCAACTACTTCTTCCAGAACGACAAAGTGTCGATGTTTGACTTCAACGCCAACGTCCATTACCGAGTAAACCTCTCCAACGACTTCCATATCTACCCCTTGGTAGGTCTTACCATAGGTCACTATATGTTTGACTTTGACGGAGCTGACAGCAAAACACGCATAGGCGGCAACTTCGGCGGCGGCCTCGAATACGACATCGACTCCAAGCTCACCATAGGCTTTGAAGGCAAATACCAACTGGTCGATGACTTCGACCAAGGCGTCATCTCCGTAGGTCTCACCTATCGCTTCTAAAAAAGATAGACACAGCCACCTATAAAACGGCTACAACAAAACACATCTCAATAAATTACCCCTGCCCCTCTACCTGCGGCAGGGGTAATCTCGTTTATCATAAAGGCACGGTGCCTCTGTATATATTCAACAAATTTTTCCAAAAGCCTTTGTCAATTGCTAGAATATGTATAATTTTGTAATGTAATATTCCAACGGGATATTACACATTTATATGTAAGCTCAATCGCTATCTGAATCACCACCTCGGAAAATAGAACGAGCTATATAGTAATCAAATTGAGAGTTGTGCCATACGGCGCAGGCTTTCTCATATTTGATTATGGCTTGTGGTGAGCCAAGATAGCGTATGACGAGAGTCTGCGCTTTTGTTTTATTGACAAGTGCGCCAACTAAGACAACAGACGCAAATGACAATAATGCACCATAATCAAATATCAAAAGAAATGAAAAAAGTATTTTCAATCATGTTGCTACTCGCAACAATGCACACAATCACTGCTTGCAGCGGTGATGAAGATGTACCCGACAACCCCAATCTAAAAAAAAACAGACTACGCGCTGTATCACAATGACACGCAAGCGCTTGAAGGGACCAATCTAAATCAACTGGCATGGGAATCCGACAATGAATTTGTTGCAACAGTCAAAGACAACACTGTTATCGGGCATTATGTTGGTAAGGCCATCGTGAAATCAAACATGTATTACTCCCTTTCAGTTGAGGTGAAGTCGAAGTACAACACCTATGAAGAACCATATATAGGATGGGGCGCTTCAAAAGCTATGATTAAAGCAAGATACGGGACTCCAGAATCAGAGAACGAAAATAGTCTTGCATATACGACGTCTAACACCAATGCACCAATAATGATTTTTGCATTTGAAGATGACAAGATGTCATCGTGCGGCGTAGTATGCAAGACATCAATAGCTGATGAACTTGGAGATTTTCTCACCGAAAGATACGTTCCAATCAACGTGGACACAGACAAATACACCGCTACGCTTTTACACTGCTATGGAAAAATCAGCGACCCTCAGGCCGACTATGGCATTGCAATGCAATATAGCTATTCGATAGGAGGAATTCTTGTCGCATATACGAAAGTCAATAGCGCTGAATCAAGGCACGCAAACTCTATCGATTTCGACAAGGCGCTTAAAACGCTTGAAAGCATTCTCAATTGAGATAAAGCCATTACAAGCTATCACAATAGGTACGACCTAAAAAAATCCATATCGTGTACCCATTAATGATTAAGACTACGTAACACATGTGGATATTCTATTCCCATATGTAACGGATGGGGAAGGATAAACTCCATCAAAGTCTACCTCTCTATACTAACATAGGAGGGGGTGTGTCGTAATTGGCTTTTACGGCACACCCTCCTTT
>OQVL01001968.1_pt1 | contig 12487 bp, 12 predicted proteins | sample 1691501 | NCBI WGS metagenome assembly OQVL01 (sample SAMN03418253, study PRJEB22391) | human gut metagenome | biome: human-gut; feature: organic feature; material: feces | host: Homo sapiens | place: Tanzania | collected 2013-01
GCCTCGGTTGACAACAATGCGACTATGCTCGCACTAAAAGCATATGCGGCGGATGTCAGATACAGGCACTGGATTATGAAAAACAGCTGGAATTTAAGCAGAACAAAGTGCGTGGAAATCTGATCCGCATTGGTGGTTTTGAACCGGAATTTATCGACCGTATCATGCTTCCTGTCGTAGGAATGAAAGAACCGTACCGTTACCGGAACAAGGCACAGTTTCCAATCGGTGCGGATAAAGATGGCAATCCAGTTGCCGGTTTTTATGCAGCGCGTACCCATAGCATCATCCCGGTCAATGACTGTAAACTGGGGGTGGAAGAAAATCAGGTCATTTTAAATGAAGTCCTTTCTTATATGAAGGAATGTCATGTGGCGTCTTACGATGAAAATACAGGTAAGGGACTGGTTCGCCATGTGCTGATCCGCTATGGGTTTTCCACAAAAGAGCTTATGGTCTGTGTGATTATCAACGGAACGAATCTTCCGAAAGTGAAAAAACTGATCGACAGGCTGACAGCCATTGAGGGAATGAAGAGCATTTCCATTAATCAAAATACGAAGAAAACGAACGTGATCCTCGGTGATGTGACGAAATGTATCTGGGGTGAGCCGTACATTACCGATATGATCCATCTACGCGATACAAAGGATTTTTCCCTGACTGATACAGCGGTCGCATATCACATTTCACCGCAGTCATTTTATCAGGTCAATCCAATCCAGACGGAAAAATTATACAGCCTTGCGCTTGACTATGCGGGACTGACCGGAAAAGAGACTGTGTGGGATTTGTATTGCGGCATCGGCACGATCTCACTTTTCCTTGCACAGAAAGCGGGAAAAGTTTATGGCGTGGAGATCGTCCCGCAGGCAATTGAGGATGCGAAGAACAATGCGGCGCTCAACGGTATCAATAATGCTGAGTTTTTTGTTGGGAAAGCAGAGGAAGTGCTGCCGGCATTTTATGAGAAAAACGAAAACAGAGATGCGGACATGCTGCACCCGGATGTGATCGTAGTCGATCCGCCGCGAAAGGGATGTGGTCGTGTATGCCTTGAGACGATGCTTAAGATGCAGCCGGAGCGGATCGTGTATGTGAGCTGTGATTCGGCGACATTAGCGAGGGATCTTAAGGTGCTTTGCGAGGGCGGGTATGAACTTCGTAAGGTAAGGGCGGTGGATCAGTTTGGAAACACGACGCATGTGGAGTGCGTGATAATGATGCAGTATTGTGGAAAAGAGAAGAAAAAGTAGGATTTGACCACAAGATGTTGTGCTCCACGGGCAAAAATTAGACCGAAAATTGGCTAGTTTTTGCCCGATTTTTTTGCCCGTTTTTAAAGATGCATAGGGGTAAAAAAGAGGTTTTTGAGTGATTTGGAGAAAAACAAAAAGGAGGGAGTGGTAAGCAAAGTTAAAAATGAATATGGGCAGGGATGAACGCAAGGCGGTACTTATTTTAGAAATAGAATAGGTGCCGCCTTATTTTTTTGGAGGTGGAAATGTCAAAATTATTTTGTGTGAGTCCGGGACTTCGGGTGCTGGAAAGGCAGATGCAGCAGCCACCGGGTTACAGACCAAGAGGATATGGTATTCCGTATTCTGAGATTGAAAGGGTTGACTTTGATGATACGGATATAATTATTGAGCATGGCGATACAGTGCTCTCCATCACCTTGGGCGAGGATGCGGAGGATGAGAAATATCCGCGATATATGTATAATTTTATTATGGATATATTAGATTATGAATAGAAAATGACACTTTATTAAGCTTTCGATATAGTCAGTACAGGAAAGGTGTACCGATTATGTCTGGATAACAGTTGGGTATAGCGAGTCCGATTGCCACATCAAAGGGGGTAATCGGACTTCATGCTATAAAAAATATTACTTCCAAAGGGATTTCATTATGTTACTCAGAAGCAGTTAATAACGTCACTGCCCGCCCTTGCGAAAGCGATGAATTCATCAAGCTGTGCATGGCAGATAATGCTTTGACCGCCAGAAAAAGCTTCGTGTGTGAGCACATTGACCCAGTCGCCCTCTGGAAGATATACCGCACGTTCGGTTTCGCCCTGTCTGTATATCGGGGCAAACAGAAGGTCGGCTCCGTACATGTACTGGTCTTCAAGGGTGTAACATATTTCATTGTCAGGAAAATCGAAAAACATAGGACGCATGATAGGGGCACCTGTCTGTGAATTGATGTCCATATATTGGCAGGTATAGTCTTTTAGTTTTTCACGATAACCTAATATTTTTTTTATTATATGATAATTCTTCTCTCCGAAGGACCATATTTCATTGTCACCGCCGCTTGGTTCAATGATGCCGGGGTGTCTTTCGGTGTAGGTCGACTGCCTTTTTCTTGCACCATGAAGACGCATCACAGGGCAGAATAATCCGAACTGGAACCAGCGTACAATTAATTCCCTGAAATAATCACTTTCTGTATCTCCGTTTAAGAAGCCGCCTATATCCGAGTTCCACCACGGAATGCCGCACATGCTCATGGACAGGCCGCTGGTTATACTCATTTTAAGATTTTCAAAGGTGGACGGAATATCGCCATTCCACACGATTGCACCGAACTTCTGGCTGCCCGGATAGGCTGCTCTGGTGAGAGATATGATTTCGTCCTCGCCGGAAGCCTTAAGACCATCGTAGAAGGTCTTGGCATAGTAATAAGGGTATAGCTGTGCTACCTGTGCACCATTGCCGAGATAGTATTTTAAGTGCCCCGGCTGCTGTGGGTGAACCTCAGGCTCTGCTTCATCGAGCCAGAAGGTTTTTATTCCATGCTTATAGTAGTTATTTTTTACCTTGTCCCATACAAATTCTCTTGTCTCGGGATTCATCATATCAACGAAAGTCTGCTGACCATAGAAATCGAAGGTTCCATATTGACCGTTTTCGGTTCTGACGAGCATGTTTCTCTCGCTCATTTCAAGGTAGTTTTCGCTCTTTGGATTGATGGTAGGCCAGATGGAGACTACAGGATGAATATCCATCTCTTCAAGCTCTTTTACCATCGCGGCAGGGTCTGGCCAATATTTAGGGTCGAATTTCCATTCACCCTGTTCAGTCCAGTGGAAGAAATCAATTACAATGGCATCAATAGGGATTCCCTGCTTTTTATATTCACGAGCTACAGCTAAAAGGTCATCCTGACTCTCATATCTTAACCTGCACTGCCAGAAGCCGGCAGCCCATCGCGGAAATTTAGGCGCATAGCCTGTGAGGTCACAGTAGAGCTTCATAATGTCAGCGGGAGTGTCACCGGTATAGACGAAGTAGTCTGCCTGGTAAGCACTGTCAGCCACAAACATAGTATGATTTCTTGTTGTCTCACATCTTCCCGGGGATGGATTATTCCAGAAGAAACCATAACCAAGTGAGGAGTAGAGCACAGGAACAGTGGATTTGGTGTTATAGTGAATTATCTGTGAGGTGCTGCCCTTTCTGTCAAATAAATCAACCTGCTCCTGACCTATTCCATAAAAATGCTCACCTTCATTGGCATCGAAAATCACGCTGATCTTGTAGTGGTCGCCCTCAATATGCTGGTTTCTGTTGCTGTAGTCACCTTCAAATCTTGTATGAAGAACAGGAGTATCTTTTTTAAAGTAGGTTATTATTCCGCCATACCATATCTGTCCGGCATCGATGGTTGCTTTCATAGCTCCATTTGTGATGGTTGCGAATCTGCCGTCACATTCAATGTGGCAGTCATCGGCAGTAGCAGGAGGCAGTACAGTCCAGTTTTTATCAAGAATTTTACTGTTTTTGGTGCTTCTGCAACGAAGACAGTTCATGCCATAGGGCTCGATTATTGTCAGTTCATCTTTTCTCTGGTAAATAATTTTTTTTCCTTCAACGCGAATGTTTCCCATTGTGCAGGCTCCTTCCATATCTATTATTTTGTGCAATTGTGAAATTGTTGCAACTAATTAAAAATGTATTTCAGCCAAAAACGATGTTGTATGTATTATATTGCAAAAAAATAAAATATACTTGCTCAAAATTGCTATAAAGTTGTATTATATTGTTATAAATGCAGAATTGTAATGCTGCTTTCGGGATGAAGTGAAATGAGGACAGATATGAAAAATAAAGAATTGTTGGAAAATGTGAAGCATTTTACAAAAGCCAGACCTTTTTCAATCCATAAGACTGAAATAGGTGCAGACAGTACGAATGCTCTTTATGTACATTATCATCCGGAGATGGAGTTTATTTATCTGGATGAGGGAAGCATGACATTTTATGTTGAGGGAAAACAGTACAATATGAAGGAGGGAGATGCACTTTTTATACCTCCGGCACTGGTTCATAATGCGGTAAAAAATACAGGTGTGCCGTGCAGGCACTATGCGGTTGTTTTTTCCGAGGAATGGCTGTTTATGGAGAATACATTTGAGAGAAATATTTATAATGAAATAATTTATCCGTACAGATATGAATGTGTATGTATGCTTGGGAGGAATAATCGGGCTGACATGGATACATTATTACTGTTGAAAAAAATTTCTGCTTTTATGCAGATGGGGCTTGAGGAATATGAGCTTTCCTTAAAGGGCATTCTGCTAATCTGTTTTCAGAGACTATATTCGCAGTACTTTGCCAAGCTTAGGACTTCAGATGTGAAAGGTGCTCCTAAAATAGAAATACAGCAGAGTATCAGCTTTCTGAATGAACATTTTGCAGAGGATATAAGTATTGTGGAGTTGTCAGCTTTAGCAGGCTACAGTGTAAGCCACTATGAACATAGTTTTAAGGCTTTAACGGGCAAATCACCGTTTGAATATCTTAATTATATAAGGATTATTCATGCTTCTAAGCTTCTTAAGTCCACAAAAAAGCTGATTACGGATATAGCATCGGAATGCGGCTTTGACAATATCAGTTATTTTAACAGGGTATTTAAGCGCATAATGGGGATTACGCCGAATGCGTACAGGAAGCTTAGAGAGAAAAAATAATAAATTGCAGATTGAAAAACAGTGTGATATTATAAGAACTGTTTTTATAATAAAAAGTGACAGGAGTGTTAATGTTCAGATGACAGCTTCATTATTGATTGCAGTTATATATCTTATCTTTATAAGCCTCGGACTTCCGGATTCACTTTTAGGCTCAGGATGGCCGACGATGCAGATGTATTTTGATGTACCGTCCTCGTATGCAGGTTATGTTTCAATGACGATATCGTTTATGACAATCATATCGGCACTCATGAGCCCGAAGCTCATAAGCAGGATACATACCAAGTGGATTGTAATCTGCTCAATTCTTCTGACGATATTCGGATTGTGTGGATTTTCGGTTTCTTCGAAATACTGGATGCTCTTTATTTTTGCCGTACCATACGGGCTTGGAGCCGGAGCGATTGATTCGGCTGTCAATCACTATGTTGCCAACAATTATTCCGGTTCGGTCATGAATTTTCTGCACTGCTTTTACGGAGTCGGTGCGGTCATAAGCCCTAATATTATGGCAGCGGCTCTGAGAACTGCCCGTTGGAATGAGGGGTATCGCTGGACGGCTTATCTTCAGATTGCGATACTGCTTGTATGTATTATCTCGCTTCCTCTCTGGAAAAAGAACGAAGCACAGAAAGAGGAGAATGAGGAGGCGAGTGCAGGAATCAGAGAGACACTGAAGGTTCCGGGGGTGGTGTTCACCCTCATAGCGTTCTATGCCTACTGCTCGGGTGAGGCAACCTGCTTCCTGTGGACATCGAGCTACTTTGCAGGGACTAAGCAGGGCATGACTGACGGACTTATCGCTGCGTTCGGCTCACTGATTTTCGGCGGACTTATGCTTGGAAGACTGATTGCCGGCTTTGTATCTAATAAGCTTGGCGACAAGCGGCTTATACGCATCGGCGCGGCTGTAGAACTTCTGGGAATAATACTCGTGCTTATTCCGTTTCGTGGTTACATTATGGCAGCTATCGGATTTGTCATCATCGGAACGGGCATGGGACCGATATACCCTGCGATACAGCACATGGCACCATATAACTTCGGAAAGAAATACAGCGCAGCGGTCATCGGGCTTCAGATGGCGTCAGCCTATGTGGGAAGCACGTTCATGCCGATGCTCTTCGGCAAGCTGCAGCAGGGCGTGGGAATAGCGGTAATGCCGATTTATCTGCTGGTATTTGCGGTGCTTAACATTGCGTTTCTCGAAGTCTCATACATTGTGGAAAATAAAAATATGCTAAAATAAGCGGTTAGCATAAAAAAAGCTCCCGCTCTGAACATGTTGGGGTTACGATATTGTTCAGGGCGTTGAGCTTTTTGCTTTATAGGAAATTGCGTTGAAATATTCCTATAAAGTGTGAAAAGAATTACACTCATCCACCATGAATTCAGCCCTTAAGGGTATTGTGGCAGGTGTCATGATGGCGGGTATTTCCACTGTACTTACTTTCTTAGGTTTCTAAGAGAAAAGTACGAACAGGGGATAATCCCCAAAACAATGCTCATGTGCCATAAAGTAACACACAAGAATTAGGTAGACAGCAGCCCATCTATTCCGAACATTTAGCTACTTTTCAATTTATTACTTTGAGGTAAGTATCTTACGCTAAAGTGCGTACTTTACAAAGGTTTTCTATGGGACTATGATAAAGTTATAGTGGATAGGTTACAATTAACTGGACAGATTTTTTAAGGTCATATAATCTATAATAAATACACAAAGGAGTACTCATTATGACCGAACCAAAACAACGAAGAAAACCTCGTAAATATACTGACGAGTTCAAACAGCAACTGGTGGAACTATATCGTTCCGGCAAACGCAGATGCGATATCTGCCGTGAATATGACATTGCTACTTCTCTGTTTGACAAATGGGTAAAGCAGGCATCCAATTCCGGCTCTTTCCATGAAAAAGATAACCGGACTCCAGAGCAGGAAGAACTGATCCGGCTTCGGAAAGAAAACCAGCAGTTAAGAATGGAAAATGATATTTTAAAACAAGCGGCGCTGATCTTAGGACGAAAGTAAATGTGATCAAAGCAAATGCTCACAAATACTCTGTATCAGCAATGTGCCGCGTCCTACAGGTAAACAGAAGCACTTATTATTATGAAGCAGCAACAAAAAAAAGATGAATCAGAACTTACTGCAGACATTCAGGAAATTTTTAGAAAAAGCCGGAACCATTATGGTACACGAAAGATCAAGAAAGAACTGGCTGATTGCGGGAAAAAGGTATCAAGACGCAGGATTGGACGGATCATGAAACAGGAAGGTCTGATATCAAGCTATACTACAGCTCAGTTTAAACCGCAAAAAGACAGATGTAATGAATCAAAAGTAGAGAATGTGTTGAACCGACAATTTCAAAACCAGCCATACCGTAATGTGGTGGTAAGTGATTTAACTTATGTAAGGGTAGGAAACCACTGGAATTATATCTGTGTACTGATAGACCTTTTTAACAGGGAGATCGTTGGATACAGTGCAGGAGAACATAAAACAGCAGAGCTTGTAAAACAGGCATTTAGGAAGGTAGAAGGCAATCTGTCGGAAATCCATATCTTCCACACAGACCGGAGAAATGAATTTAAAAATGAGACGATTGAGGAACTGTTAGAAACGTTTCATATAGAACGTTCCCTGAGCCATAAGGGATGTCCTTATGATAATGCAGTGGCAGAAGCTACGTTCAAAGTCATTAAAACAGAATTTGTGTGGAATGAAACATTCCATACACTAGAAGAACTGAAGATAAAACTATGGGATTATGTAAACTGGTATAATCATCACCGCATACATTCTTCCTTAGGGTATCAAACGCCTGTACAATATCGGGAAAATAACCTAAAAAAATTTGTCTGAAAAAGTGTTGACAATCCAAATTATATATATTTTTGGAGAGGTTCTTAGTTAAAGGCTTTAAAGTGATTCCTAGTTCGGAACCCCACCATATCTCTATATATAGCAGAGTATTAAAGACATCGGGAGAAATCTTGATGTCTTTTTTTACCTAAGTAAGTCATTAAACTGCTTTATTTTTATGTTCAAAATCAAGGAGGTGTAAAAGTATGGAGAAATTATTAGAGAATCAGTTATATTTTAGGAGAGGACGGTCTGTATTATCCAGACCTGTACCTCCCGGAAGAGACAGAGTATCCGATTGGAAAGTATGGAATGTTGAGAAAGACATATTTGCAGGAGCATCGGAAAGGACTATATCTGGAGCTGGTGCTTGCTGGAAAGTTAAATAAACATTTGCATCAGATTGACGAAGAGTGTAATCAGATGATGGACAGACTGGTGGAGCAGATGAAAGAAGCACATGGAGTGACGGAACAGTTGAAAGTGGAGAATCAGATGTTGTGGGTGAGGATGTGTAATAATATCCGACATTGTGCAGAGGAAGTAGTGCTGAAAGAAATTGTATATGCGTAGATTAGAGGGCGGTCAGTTGACTGCCCTATTTACGATTTTATGGCGTATTATAATGGAATTATGGAAATGTATGTGGTAAATTATTTATGTATTTATTACAATTTTGAGGAGGGTTGTCATGGAAAAAGAAGAAAAATCAAGTTCTATTGAGCAACAAATGGCAGAGCAGGTAATTTTTCAGAAGGTAAATGACTGGTTGGGCGTAGAGCTGGTAGAAAATGCGAAAATCTTTGTAGGCAATACATTTATGCAACCCGATTTTTATTCTAAAGCGGATGGGATAATTGGAGAAATTTTTGCACATATTGGAAAACCCAAGAAAGCTCAGGATAATAAGATTTCAAATGATATTCTGAAAATGCTTCTCCTTGAAAAAATTGAGGGAAAGATATACAGAAAAATTATTGTAGTATGTGATGAAGATGAGATGAAAAAATTAAAAGGTACATCTGTTCTTGCGGAATGTATCAGACAATTCGATATTGAAGTGAAAATGATAGAGATAGAGACTGATTCACGAGATACCTTGATTGAAGCACAGAAAAGGCAACGAATGGTAAATGCGTAAAATATAATAAAATTTGGAGGGTACGAAAGATGGAAAAAGATTACATAGAAGTAAAGTCATTTGGAAAAGTGTTTCCCAAAAAGGGAGCAAATGCGAGAATACCATATGAACATCAAAAATGTGCAATGGAAAATCTCAATATTATAAATAAAAATGCGAAGTACAGCACTATGATTGTACTTCCTACTGGTGGAGGAAAAACGTACACAGCTTCTATGTGGCTTTTAAGAAATGCACTGGATCAGAAAAAGAAAATATTGTGGATTGCACATCGTCAGATGTTACTTGACCAAGCAGCAGAATCTTTTCAGAAGTTTGCGTATTCAGAGGTAATACCGCATATTCCGTCCTTCCAGTACAGGATTGTATCTGGTGCATCTACGCATGATAGAACCATTGATATTCAACCCACGGACAATTTGTTGATTATGAGTAAGGACAGCATAGGCAGAAATTTACAGTGCTTAGATGCATGGCTCAAGGGCGAAAAGGAAATCTTTTTAATTGTAGACGAAGCACACCATTCTACTGCCAAAACTTATCGCAAAGTAATTGATTATGTAAAAGCAAAGGTATTAAATGTAAAATTGATTGGACTGACAGCTACACCATTCCGTACTGCTGATTGGGAACAGGGTCTTTTGGCAAAAATTTATGAGGACGGTTTACAAGGTGGAAAGGAGGTTCATGGAAATATAGGTATTACATATCAGATAGGGTTAAAAGAGTTGATAAATCGACGCATTTTATCAAAACCTATTTTTGAAAGTTATTACACAGATGAAATGTATGGAGAATCATTAGGTTTGAATGGTTGGGAGAGTATCCAACGATTGGACGTATTGCCTGAAGACGTAGCAGGACAAATGGCAGATAGTGCAGCACGAAACAAACTGATTGTCCAGACATACAAGGCAAAAGAGAAAGAGTATGGACAGACGATAGTATTTGCAATCAATGTAGTTCATGCAATTCATCTAAGTTCGTTGTTTAATAAAGAGGGCATAAAGTCGGAGTTCATTGTGTCTGATGTAAAGGATTCTGTGACAGGAGTGAGAATCAGCAGAGAAGACAACGAAAGAAAAATAGAAGAATATAGGGCAGGAAGAGTAAAAGTACTTGTGAATGTAAATATTTTGACAGAGGGAGTGGACTTACCACAGACTAAAACAGTATTTTTAGCAAGACCAACTGTTTCTACAATCCTTATGACACAGATGATAGGAAGGGCACTTAGAGGAGAAGCTGCTGGTGGAACTTCTTCAGCATACATCGTTTCTTTTGTAGATAGTTGGAATGAACATATTGCATGGGTAAATCCAGACAGTCTGTTCAGTGGAAATAATGAATTTACAGATAATCCAACAGAGCATATGAAGCATGAATTACGCATGATAGCGATTTCTAAAATAGAGGAGTTTGCTTCTGTACTTGACGATTCTGTAGATACCACAGTATTAGAAAAAGTACCATTTGTACAAAGAATTCCGATTGGAATGTATGCGTTTGCCTATTTAGAAGAAAATGGAGTGGATTCTTCCTATCAAGTAATGGTATATGACAGTACGAAAAAAGCATATGAAGAATTGATGAAAGGCTTACCAAGTCTGTTTCAAAGTTTTCAGTGTGAAGAGGAATATCCGGCAGAAGAATTGCTTGAAGAAATGGCAGAGCAATGTAGAAACACGTTTTTCTTAGGCGAAATGATACCACCATATGAAGAAAAAGATGTGATACGAATTTTGAAATATTATGCCCAGTACGAAACTTCGCCACAGTTCTATTCATTTGATGATATAGACAGAAGCAAGTTAGATGTTGCTGCGATTGCAAAACATATTTGGGATGAGGATATGGGGCAGAGACAGAAAACAGAATATGTAAATGCCTTATGGGAAAATAGTGATGATAATTTGTTAAAATTGTTTTTTGGACGAAAATTGTATTTCTGGAGACAACTGGATATAGAGTTAACAAAACTGTCTAATCCGCATATTTATGACGAAGAAGAAAACGTGCAGCGAGGTATTAGAAAGCTGGAGAATTTACCATTGTTCGAGATTGGAAAGGTAAATCCGGAACTGGAAAAAAATCTTCGGGATACAGCATTTGCTAGATCAGAAGATACAGATGGAAATTATACCTGCGCCTGTTGTGGAGCAAAAGGAAAAGACCGTATTTTCTTTCAGGTAGACCATGTAATACCGATGAATAAAGGTGGAAAAACTGTGGCAGAGAATTTGCAGATACTTTGTAGACAATGTAATGGATTGAAGGGGGATAAAATTGATTGAGCTATATTATGATTCATTTGATCTTGCTTGTATCATACATAGTCTGGATATGGGAACTAAGACAGCGAGTATCATGTTGGAAAAAATTTGGAAAGAAGATAATCAATATTTAAGTCCATTCTATCGGACAAATTTGCGTCAGTTATATTTGGATGTACATTATTGGACAGATTATTTGTGCGACAAGCCAGTAATAGATAAGGAATTTCCAGCTGTTCAGAAAGATTTTCATTTGTTTGGTAAGGATGTGGAAGAAGCAGCCTTTATTACGGATTATTTTGATATTGATTTATTTTTCAAAATGAAACGAGTGCAGATTCTTTATTTGGATGGACAGGATTATGTGAGAATGAAACTACGGACATTATTGAAAGCATATGGATATAAACGCCGGACACAAGAGTTATTAAAATATCTCAGGGAGTGTATGATGTTTTACCATATGCAGACATATCTTCGTGGAAAAGAAGAATGTGATATTGGGGAGATTGGACTTGATGAAATGATAACGATTCGGGTGATTTAAGACAGTATTATTGTGGTTAAAGTTTTTGCCGGTAAATACACAGTATAAAACACATCAATATATAAATACAAATAAAATGCGTTAATTAGCATTTGGAAAGGAAAAATATGGTATTAGAAAATAAGCTTAATATCACAGACTCCACAGAACTAGCAAGGATGGAAGAAAAGATAAGTAAGAAAAAAGCAGTGGAGCTATTTGAAAATGGATATTTGGATAAATATAAAGCAGGATCTTTTGAGATGCTTGTGGCAATTCACAAATATTTATTTGGTGAGATATATAATTTTGCGGGAAAAGTGAGAAATGTAAATATTGCTAAAGGCAACTTCAGATTTGCTCCGGTGATGTATTTACAGGCTGCAATCGAGAATGTTGAGAAGATGCCGCAATCAACATTTGATGAAATTGTTGAAAAATATGTTGAGATGAATATAGCGCATCCTTTTCGAGAGGGTAATGGGCGAAGCACCAGGATATGGCTTGATTTGATTCTGAAGAAAGAGTTGAACAAAGTTATTGATTGGAGTCTTGTAGATAAGGAAGATTATCTGTTAGCAATGGAAAGAAGTCCAATTAGAGATATTGAAATAAAATATATTTTAAAACAGGCTTTGACAGATAAAGTTAAAGAAATTGAAAGACGTGGATATGCAGTTGGATTAA